>SDBT01008326.1_pt1 | contig 16951 bp, 28 predicted proteins | sample 2277101 | NCBI WGS metagenome assembly SDBT01 (sample SAMN10404973, study PRJNA504765) | marine sediment metagenome | isolation source: marine sediment core GS10_PC15, 103 cmbsf | place: Arctic Ocean: Southern Knipovich Ridge | collected 2010
TGAGGCTGGAAAGAAGGCTATAGAGGTCGCTTCGGGTACCGTCATATGGGAGCTTGATGAAATACCACCAGCTTTTATGCGGTTAAGATTTGACATTGGAACTGGTACAACAGCGACGTTAACAACCTCGCATATATTGGGGTATTGATATGGCTGAAGAAACTATTGTACTCCCGATTAGATCAAATACTGTTAGCGGTTCTGTTTCAACAACCGGGCTTACAAGAAAAGGTTTTTTTACCGAGGTCGCTTTAAACTCTGTAACTTGGACAGCTTTACCCTTAAGCCCGCTGCTTAAAAGAAATGCAATTTCTATACAAAACCAATCAAATACTGAGATAAAGGTAAATTATGATGCTGCGATCATCGGTTATATTGGTACGATTATAAGGAGTAATGGGGAACGTCATTATAATATTACGGATAAGATTATAATTTATGCAAAGTCAAAAAATGGAACGCCAACTATTGGTGTCGAGGAGTTAAGCTAAGTGGCAAACGTTGGCTCCTCGATATTACCAGAATCGCAAGGCTCTCCTTTTTATGCTGTAGATACTCGGACTTCTACTACAGCATCTGTGCAGACGTTGATAACATTTGTCGTACCAGTGGCAGTTACAAGGCGTTTGGAGATTGTAAAAATTAGCTACCCTCGGGACGCTCGCTATGAAATATTTGCAGATTCGGTTAGAATAGGAGGAGGAATACTTCAGCCTGGTATGGGAAATGATCAAATGGTATGGAAGCCAATTCGTGAAGTTGCGGCTGGAGTAACTATAAAGGTTGATTTCACAGCCGATAGTTCAAAACCCGATACCGTTGATACATTTTTGATGGCTTCAGACATTTAAAATTCTTACCAGGGAGGGGGGAATATGCATGGCTAGAACTAGTTTTGTTAACCTAGAAGATTTTGCAACCGAGGCAGGTGTACCTTTGCACCGCGCTCTTGAAGATGATTCGATTTTAATGCGAAACGCTCAAGGCGCTCTTGTTGCAAAAGATTCTATGGAGAGGTTCAAGTATTTAAATGTTGACAACATGGGACGTTTACTTGTCAACGATGATCAAGATTCAGTGTGCACAGACATACCTGATGTCGAGATTGCTAATGCAACAGGCGGTTTTACACTTGTCACTGAAGTTGCATTAACACAATCGACTAACTACAAAGATCTCGAATGGTTGGTATCTAGTTTTAGAGATACCAAATATAGGATTGAGGCTGTAACAGATGAAGGTGGAGGTGGTGAGGCAATAATCCCATTGGTTTCGGGCCGTGTCGGTCCTGGACTTTTTGATTCTTGTTGTAGACAACAATGCAAGGAGTTCGTTACAACTGGGGTAGGAACACAGAAAATAAGAATTTTAGCAGAAAACCAGAATGCAGCGAGCCCGGTAAGTGCGTCTGGAACTATAAGTAAGTTACTTTAACATTCATTAATTAGGGAGAAAAAAGAATGGCAACTAATTTTTTTATTATAACAGAAATAGCGGCATGTCCTGACTTATCTGTTGCGGGCGGCTTAACCGTTGTTCAAACAGGCAAGAAACTGCCTGCGCTTGTGCCTACGACAGGTGACGAGGATGGTTTTGCAAACATAGCCTCATACATAAAAACGGTAGGGGATGTGACAACAAACTCTACTGATTTTGCTGTTGCTAACGGAAACCTTGAGGCAAAGCGTTGCATGTTGATGTATGATGAGGGCAAGACACAAGATTGCATTATCTATAGCCAGGGCGCAAACTGGGATCGCAACGGCCGCAAGGTTGTGGGCAATGTTTTGAAGCACGATGAAAACTCAGAAGATAGGGATACTGGTTTTTGTCGGCAAGACACGAAGGATTATCAGAAATACTCAAGTGATTGGGAAGATTAATTGAGACAATATATAATCGGATTTTTATTTGCGATTATTTTCCTCGGGATCTTAGGTCCCGGGGGTTCTCTTTTTTTGAGCCAAATCACCGGCAGAGATGAATCGTTTGTCACAGATGTTAAGCGCTATGACAGCGAAAACCGTTTGCTTGTTCAATCTCTCTTAGATGATTCAGTTACTATACCAACCGTGCCAGGCGGCATCGGTGACATGTATTATGAGTTTGCAAAGAACGGCTCTAACGAAAATCAAGTTGTCGATGGCTCATCAACACCTGTTGTTTTCTCACTTGACGCTGATCCCGTTGATTCAATCTTCATTTGTCAGATAAAATGTTTTGTTGAAACAAGTTCAGGACAGATGCAGTTTGGAAAGTATCTTACAGCTAACGCTGCATTAACAAACGGAGTTTCTATAAGCATCAAATCAGATAATAATCTTTTTACATTTCCAGATATAAAAACGACACAAGATTGGAAAAACTTCTTTGTGTTTAGAAATATGTCTAATTTCAGGTTAGATCTCGAAACAAACAATGATCAAATGGTCGCATCGTTTGAACCAAAGGTTCTTTTAGTCCTTAAAAAGCAGGGAACTTTTGGTGCAGGTAATGACGATTATGTTAACGTTAAGATACAAGACAACCTGACTCTTGGTTCGATGAATTTAGAAAGCCAACGTTGTATTGGCTTTGGTTATACAAAGGCTGAGTAATGATCAGACAACCAAATATTAAAAAACGACTATATAAGAAGATACCTGCATTAGATGATGATTTTCATGAATATACTATCCCGGACGGTAAAAAAATAACCATTTTAGGCGTCGGCGGTAGTGCATCTATCACACCAGATACTTCGGTTTTGATTTGGTTTGATAAGGATGGCGGCAGTGAAGAGCTTTTGTTTTCAACTCACAGTGAAGCAAGCCAAGAAAATTTAAGTTTAGAGTATTCAGGTGATGGTAAAAAGATAAGAATTGAAATTATAAATGCTACCGCTAGCGAAGATTATCTTGGTGGTTATTGGATGGGGATCGAATCAGATGTCTAGTATAGAGCCCTTTCAAAAGAAGTTTGTTAATTCTATCTCTAGCGGTTCAGACGTTCAACCATTCACACCAGTCGACGGGGATAAATGGCGCATCACTCGCATTTTGTTTGCCGATAAGAATATCGGTGATAACCTCTCAGGCAGTTTTATTGTTGATTGGGGAGTTGAAGGTGATCGAGATGTTATTGACGCGGCCTTTCTTACAGGCAATACTATTGACATTAAAAAGAATCTAACCATAGTCGGTGATGGTATTAAAGAGATTAGGTTCATCAGAGAAAACAATAGTGCGTCAGCAAAGAAAATGGTGATTATTGTTGAAGGTCATAAGGTAGTATAAGGGGTAATTTATGTTTTTAATCACAACACTATCTAAGGGGTTCAAGGTTCCCGCAACTGGCGATAAGGGTGAGCCCGTATTTAACGCTTTAGAAGATAATATAGAACGTCTTAATAATCACAATCATGACGATTTAAATTCTTTTTTGCAACAGTCGTTTAGGCTTTCTCGCGGTTCTGTGCTGGTTAATGATAGTGGCTGGTCTGCTAGTGGAGGTTTGTTTAAAAAGACTGTAACCTTTCCGGCTGGGTTTAATTTATCAAACGGATCTGAGTGGACTAAATCGTCAATAAGATTTTATTTTAGTGGCGGATCAAATGCTAGTCAAGAATGTTTTCCAAAGACTAATTTTTTAACTGATACAACATTTGAACTTTTTTCTCCTGTATCCACTCAGGCTTTTACTGTAACGCTGGTGTAATGTCATGGCAGAGTTTAGAGTATTAAATTTTGAACGCGGTTTTACAGACAATTATGTTAATGGTCCTCGTAATGCTGGGCAAAAATATGAAAACCTTATTATATCTCGCAACAGAAAGGCTTTAAGCCGTGATGGCTCAAAGCTCTTTGATGATGTGTTGTCTCAAATTCCTACTGGTGAACAGCGTATACAATATATAAAAAATCATGAAGATGTTTTGTTCGAGTTTAGTGGCGATGAGATTTTTTATCGTGAAGGTACTTTTAAGGAGCTTATTGGTCCCGTTGATGGGTTTGATGCTTTTGGCGGTTTGGGTTCACCTTTGACAAGTCATAACTCAACCACACAATGGCAAGATCATTTATATGCTAGTATAGATACATATTCTCGGGCAAGAAAGATTTACAAAGATGAAGATGGAGTTTGGCAAATAAGAAGTGCAGGGTTACCTTCTCCATCTGATGTTAGGTCTTTGTCTACTGCAATTACTCTGGCCAATTCTCTTAAGCCTATTTATAATGCGCATGTTGCAGACCTGGCAGAACACCTTGCAACCGATACCTCGATATCAGCTCCTAATGCAACTGATGTTGATTCTTTGGTTACTCTGGTCAATGAGATCAAAGATCGCTATATAGATCATGAAGCTGATGCAAGAATCGGCACTCCTATAAAACATCAAGCGACAACAAGTGTTGATAATTCATTGGCTGAAGAGGGTGATGTTGTTACTTTGACTCAGGCTGTGAATTTATTAAATGATATAAAATTAAAGTATAATGCTCATGATACAGACGCGGTAGCTCACACAACCGGCAGCCTTCACCAAGAGGCAACGGCAGACGCAACTGGTGACTTTACCGTAACTCCCCAGGGAGATGATGGTAAGTCATATATTTACGCTATCGTCTATAAATATGAATATAAAATTGGTACAGTTAAATATATAGATAGATCAACTCCTAATGAAATTTCTGTAACAAACGCTGGAGACTTTGTAACAAACAATAATGATCTAGCTGACATTCCAGAACTTCTAAATACGAGCTTTGGTACACAAGAATCATGGGACACTGATAATATTGTCGTTGAGATATATAGAAGCGTTGACGCTGGAACGATTCTTAAAAAGGTTGCAGAGATATCAAATGGCACGACCACATATGAAGATGATACAGTCGATGCAGATCTTGGCATTGACATTTACACTAATGGTGGCGTATTGGGTAGCGATGAGCCTCCATTATGTAAGTATCTTGTTCAAACCAATGATGTTGTTTGGTATGCTAACGTTAAAGAAGATACTGAAGAAAAACCTTTTAGGTTACGTCATAGTGTACAGCTTGATCCTGATTCTTCTCCTGCTAGTTTTGTTGTTGATTTTGATGACGAGATCACAGGAATTTCAGCTCGTGGAATTAATCCAATAGTTTTTACAAAAGAGAAAACATATAGACTTGAGGGTATTGTAGATAGCCTTGGTCGCGGGTTTATTAAAAAACGTATCATTGATGAGACGGTTGGTTGCATATCTCAAAACTCTATTGTTCCAGTCAATGATGGAATATATTTTGCAGCACTTGATGGTTTTTATTTTACTAACGGTTTTAAAGCTCTAAAGATTTCCAACCATTTAAATATTTCATATAAGATGTTAGTTGGCGGTGTTGAGCAACAAAAGCGTATTTATGGTTCTCATGATCCTCAAAGTGAACGTGTGTTCTGGGCGGTTCAATCAGATCCTACTTCAATAGAAAATGATGAGATATGGGTTCTTGATCCTCATTGGGGTTTTCCAAATGGTGAGGGAACTTTCACTACGTTTAACTATGAAGAGAATGGTCAGCCTACTGCTGTTGAGGTTATCGGTGGTGATTTGGTGCGTTCTGATTCAAGGGGTTATACGTTCAAACACGCAGAAGATCTTTTTGAAGATCCAGTAATAGATACGGCTGCGACTCCAAGTGACTGGGAAACTAAGGCTGTTATTTATGACTACATATCTTCTGCGCTAGCATTTGGCAGTGAGCTTCAGCGTAAATGGGTTACTCGTCTCCTTACTGTATTAAAGGCTGTTACAAATATATCTTTACAGCCCGGTTCAATTAACGATGATTCTGGAGCTGTAAAAGATTTAAAAGAGATAAAGACATCTGGCATATTTGTTTGGGGAGATCCTTTCTTTACATGGGGAGATCCAACGTTTGTTTGGAATGCGCCGTCTACGATTACATCTATTCGGAGATTTCCAAAAAAAGGTATACGTTGCACATTAAAGCAGGTCAGATACACAAATTCAAATACGATACTTTTAAATTCTGATTCAGCTGGTGATGTTGTTGTTGATGGTGTTGCAAATACAATTACTTTAGTCTCTGGAACATGGGTTGAGGGGCTGGTTAATTCTGGTTGGATAATAGATGGTCAGAGTGAAGAGTTTAAAATTATTTCTCAAACTCCAACAGTGCTTACTTTGTCAGATCCGTTTGACAATCTTGTCAGTGAAACTCAGGGCTCTTGGACGGTAAAAGGTTTTAAGAAATTAGAGCGTTTTCATTTAGAAAGTTATACGATTGACTTTCTTGGATTTGGTGATTCTCATCGTGCCTATAGAACTGGTGATGACGGGAGTAACGCCCAATGAGCCGTGAGCAATTAGAGCTTTTAGTGGATGAGACTTTAGCTGAAGAGTCACAAGAAAACTTTGACCGTATACGGCAATATTTATCAGAGGATTTATTCACAAAATTTGACGGTTCTTTATTCGAGCATGAGTTTGTGTCAGCTGTTACCAACTTTAAGTTACCACATTTTCTGGGTTTTTTGCCAAGAGATTTAATTGTTACATCGAAGATAGGTGCTGGGATAATTACGTTTAACTATGATAAATTTAGTATTGCAGATTTGGATATAACTACAACTGGACCCGTAACAGTCAGATTTGTTGCGGGTTCTTTTGTTATAGATCGCTAAGGATTGCGGCCATGACTAAAAAAGTTTTTACATTTGCAGAAGCTAAACTTCAAGTTCAAAAGGAAATGGACACCGAAGAAGAAACTAATGTTGATGAGGCAGAATACTTCAATTATTTTAATGAGGCTATTGATACGGCTGAAGCATTGATTCACTCAATGAATGAAGATTACTTTTTGACAAAAGGATTGCTTCCTCTCACAGCTTCTCAATCTGAGTATGATTTGCCTTCTGATATATATGCTAACAAAATTAGGCATTTCCAGTTTAAACAAGACAGTACTAAGATTTATGAGATTAGGCGTATACCGTTAGAAAAGATTATGTTTATTGATGAGACAAATACCAATAGCGATTTTCTGTATCACCTTGAAAATTCGCTTGTTTCACAAACTAAGATTGTCCTTCACCCAACACCAGCCGCCGATGATCCGACGTCTGTTACCTTGTGGTATTTAAGGAATGCAAACCGTGTCAACGTTGATGCTGATATTATAGATATTCCTGAATTTATCGAATATATAATGGCATACGTTAAAACCAAAATTGCCCGCAAGGAAGGAAACCCCCTACTTGTTACTTATCAAGATGAGCTTGACCGACAGGCCAATTTAATGAGACAAACACTAGATCAAATGATCCCAGATTCTGATGAGACTTTGGCACTTGATACGACTTTTTATTCTGACTTTGATTATCATGGTGAGTATTATGGGGGAAGGCGTTAATGAGTCTTTACGGTCGATATGTCAGAGAAAGAGAAAACCTAGGGATTGTTGAAGATGAGCATGGTTTTGCAACTTATAGGTTTATGGATGACTGTAAAACGTGTTATATTGTCGATATATATATTGTCCCTTTAATGAGAAAGCTCGGACATGCTGCAAAGCTTGCGGATCAAATTGAAGAGTTGGCCAAAAAAGATGGTTGTAAATATTTGCTTGGCTCTTGTGATCCTACAACAAATGGGGCAAGTTCATCTCTTAAGGTTATGTTGGCTTATGGTTTTGAGTTATCAGGTATGGATGATCAATTGATTTATCTTAAAAAGAAGATAGGAGAAGATAATGGGTAGTGCATCTAAAGCGGCTGGCACTGTAGCTGGTGGTGCTGTTCTTGGAGCTCCTGGTGCAGTTGCTGGTTTTGCATCTGAAAAGGCTGGCGGAGCTTTTAGTTCTATAGTTGACCCGTTAGATATAACTGGCGAGAGAAGAAGTAAGCAGAGAAAAGAATTTGAGAAAAGACAAAAGGAGGGAGAAAAACTACGTCGTAAAGAAGTTGATGAGTTGTTCAAGGAATTTTCTCCTGGTGATATTGAGAGAACTAAGGGGTTAAGGTCACGAGCTATCTCGGGACAACTCTCACCTGGTTTATCTAGGGCTGAGGGTGATGTGGGATTTTTAAGAGGCTTTGCTAGGGCTGAAGGTCCGAGTTCTCAGGCTCAAGGATTACTCCAAGCTCAACGATTAGAAGAACAGACGGGATTAGAGGGGTTGTCAGAACAAGCAGCACTTCAGCAAGCTGGTCAATTATCTTCTCTTGCTCAACAAGGTGGTGCAGGTGCTGGGGCAAGAGAGCGTCTTGCGGCTCAATCACAGTCTGGTCAATTAAGAGAGTCTCAACGTCAACGTCGGTCTGGTCAGCTTTCAAGGGCTGGTATCTTATCTGAAGATGAGGCGAGAAAACTTTCGGTTGCTGGAAAACTTCCTGGTCAAGAAGTCGGCATCGGTGCAGAGCGTAGAGCTGGTCTTTCATTTGATGAGACACAACGTTTGGGAGCGGCTCAGGCAACACAACAATCAAGGTTACGTGAAAACCTTGCAAACTTACAAACACAACAGCAGGGCTTTCAGGCTCGTGCAGGTATACTTGGCGGTCAACAATTAAGTAGAGCTCAGCGTCAGTCAGCTGGTCAACAAGAAAAAACAGGTCCATTAGGACAGAGCGGTGGCTTTTTAGGTTTGCCGTCGTTAGGATCTATATTTGGTTAAAGGGAGTTTATGTTATGGGTGCAGCGGGATTAGGTGCGATAATTGGTGCAGGCATAGGTGGCTTGGCAGCTCAAGAAAAGCAGTCAAAGTTTAGAGAACAAGCAGGACGTGCGGCGGTTCAAACTGAGGCTTCACCATTGTTTGCTATAGGTGGACAAAACAGTGGAATAGGTGAGACTGGAGAAGCTCCCTCTGAATTTGGACAGATATTAAAAGGTGCAGCATCTGGATCTCAACTGCTTAGAGGTGGTGGAGGATTTGGCAGCTTTGGCGGTGGACCTGCTGCTCCAGCAGCTCAACAAGATCAATTGCTTTCGGGTTCTCGCTTTGGTGGTGGTGCTGGTTTCGGTGTGGCTTAATATTATTAAAGAATACTTGAGGTGAAGTAATGGGCGCTAGATTATTGCCTAACACGGTTGAAAATTTAACAGATAGGGAACGTGCTGATCTGGCTATCGATCAAGCTGCTTCAGACTTACAAGTAGAAGATGATCAGTTGATTGCTGATGCGCAAGCTGGTCTTGATGAAGCCGAGCAAGTACAGCCTGTACAGCCTGAACAACCACAAGCAGCACCTCCTAAAACTATTGATGAACGCTTACAAGAATTAATTGATTCTCCATCTGATGCGCTTCAGTCACAAAAAATTCTTCTCCAAGAAGCCAAGGACGATATTGAAAGGTTTGAAAAAAGAGGACAATCTCTTAGTTTTGATCCTCAAGGATTGGCTTTACTTTCAGATAGTTTGTTTGGCGGAAATATCGCTAGCAAGATAAAGCCAGGTCTTAATAAAGATGAGCGTGATCTTGAAGCTGCTAAATTAAAAAACAATTTACTGTCTCGCATTAACCAAATAAGTGAAGAAGAAAAAAAACGCAAGCAAGACTTGCTTTTAAAAATAAGAGGACAAGACTTAAAGGCAGATCTAGAAAAAGGTAAGTCAGAGCAGAGACAATTAAAAGAAGCAACCCGCTCTGAACAAAGAAACAAAAGAATTGATGAAGCCCATGAGAAAAAGACAAGAGAGCTATTGGTAGATTTGGGTGGTGAAACCGCAAGGGTAACAATAGGTTCATCAAAAGAAGCTGAGAAGATAAGAGATCTTACTTCTGCTTACCAGGGTCTTTTGTCTACAGTAAGAGAGCTTGAAGATTATCGGCGCAATTTTACTGGTGATCCTAGTAACCCAGATGAAAATGCTTTATCAGAATATAAAAGAATAAGATCACGTTTAGGTGAAGCTGTTGTTAGGTATAACAGAGGGGTAGCGAGATTAGGTGGAGCTTTAACTATTACTGAAGAGGCATTAATCACAGCATTGATACCAAAAAAAGCTAGCGCAGTTTTAATTCCTGGTTTTGAGGGCACCATACAAGGAACAAGAGAGGCTCTGGGTATTAGAGTGAGAACAGAGCTTGATTCAAAGGGTGTAGGAACTGAGGAGCAAAGATCAAGATATACTGGTTTTCGCAAAGGAGAGGGGGCTGGTGAGTTTCTACCAGTCGATGAGAAAAAGTCAAAACGAGATTTAAGAAGTGTAGAGATAGAATCGAAAAGAAAAAGATTAGAAGAGCTTAAAGCAAAAGCAAGAGGAGGTCAGTAATGCCTCTTAGCGAAGAAGAAAAAAGTGAGATGGCGCGTTTAGAATCTGAGATTTTAGAAGCAGAAATTTCACAACTTGAGCAACAACAAGACGATGAAGATGTTGAAGAGATTCCTTTATCAAAAGTTTTTACAGATTTTTTTGGTCAGGGCATAAGTGGTTTTACAGCTGATGAGCTTAAAGCTTTGCAAAAAGGTGAGACTAGATCGATACAAGAACAAAAAGAACAATTCCAACAAAGACGTTCTCCTTTTATATTTAATCCTAGAGAAAAAGATGTCAGGCCATTTTCTGAAAGACTGGCCGAGGAACAAAAAGATCTTGAGAAAACAAGAAGGAGATCACCCGGAGTTGCAACTGGTGCAGCATTATTAGGTGGTGCTGTTTCTGCTTTGGGTGCAGGTGGTCCTTTAGCTTCGGCCGGTAAGGTTCTTGGTTCTATATTTAGCGCTGGCTTAGGTGCAGCTTCTGGTTTTGCATCCGGTTCTGGCCAGCTTGACGATCCAAGACGTTTACAAGCGGGTGCATTGGGCAGCGCTTTCGGATTGGGTGGTAGTTTTGCAGCCAGTGCATTGGGGAGTGGCGCAAAGTTAGTTGGCAGAAAAGTCTCTGAAAAAACCGGTAAGATCTTATCCCCTCAGTCAAGACGTGATGTTGAGATTGCAGATATAGACAATGTTGTCCGTGATCTCAAGGCTAATAAAAACCCAGGTAATTTAGTAGACACAGATAAGATGGTTGCTTCTTTACAGTCAAGAAAAAATAATCTTCAGTTAGAGGACAAGTTATTTAAGCAAGAAGTTAAAAGACTTGATACTTCTTCTAAGTTTGCTTTAGCTAAACAAGCAGCTGGTGAGGCTATAAGGGAAAAAACCTTGTTACCAAAAGCGACGGTAGCCCAGGTTGGCAGGAGAATTCCTGCTTCAATTGAACAGGCCGGCTCTGCTTTTGACGTTCTGTCTCAACGAGCAGCTCCTGGTTTCGGATTAGCGACCACTCCGTTCTTGCCAGAACAATCGAGGTTTGCACAATAATGTCATTAGAAAAAACAAACAAAGAAACAACTGAAGATCAGCGCGGTGTGTTGTCTAAGTTTCTAGATGGTATTCATCCAGACGATAGGCATACATTTTTAAAGTCACTTTCTGAAAGAGAGAAGATATTATTCTCATCTTCTGAAGAAGAGTTTCGTCAGGTTTTTGAGCGTGATTCTCATGAACCATTCCCAAAAGAAAAAGGTGAGTTTGAGCGCGACGTTTCATTTAGCGGTATAAGAGAAGATCGCATTAAAGAGCGGTTTGATGAAGTGATGAAACTGTTTCCTCAGAATAGATCAGTCGATGGTTTAAGAAAACTTGCAAACAAAGAAGATCATGATTCATTGCTCAGATCAAATGATGATCTAAAAAATATAGTTCAACCATCATTATCAGTGAGTATTACTTTAAATCAAATAAAAGAGAAGGTTGCAAATGGCTCATAAAACTAAAGCTAAGTTAGTTGCTTCAGCATTTAAAGGAAAGTCTTCTGCCGAATCTGGCGTTGATAAACAATTATCTGAGATGAGTTTCAGTGAAGTTTTAAGGTTTGTCTCAGATCGGACTCCTGAAAAACGTACAGAACTGTTGAAAAGATTTAGGGAATTACAAAGCCTTTAATAAAAAGGCGGTAGTCCTACTAACTTCAGCGAAATTTATTAAAAAATCTTACATTATTTTTTTTGTTTATAACGGTAAGAAAATCTTTTCTATATCTGATTTGTCTTATTCTGACATGAGCATTTTGTTTCTTCGCAATTTCTGGTGTGATGGTTGTATGATTTCCACCGGCAGCTTCGATCACATGTTTTTCATCAAGACAATAAGCGACGTGAGTTATTTCATTAACCGACTTTCCATAAAATGCTAGGCAGCCACGTTCGGCAGCTCCAGTTGATTGAAAGCCCTGGTCTTTGAAATAGAGATATAGACCTTGTGCTGTTGTATCATCTCCGACCGGAAATCTGCCTTCAGCTTTTAAAAGCTCTATGACTAATCCAGAACAATCAAAGCCTTCAAGAGGAGAGTCACCTCCCCAAATATAAGGCAGACCGACCATGGATATAGCGTATGAAAGCATAAGATCTTTTATCATTTCATGTAGTCTCTGATTACGTCCCAAACATCGTATAGTTTAAGCAAGAAATCAAAACCTTTCTCGATTGTCTTTTCAAGCTCATCATTGGGTAGATCAAGATCTGCTTTCATTTGTGCGACTAGAATTTGAAGTTCACTTTTTGATAAATCTTTTAATTCTTCTGGGACATTTTGAATTCCTTGGAATGCAGCATTTGCAGTTGTGATAATAGAAAACAACTCTGACATATCGCGCAAAGATAGCTTTCCATCTTCCAATGCTCGGCCGATACCGCTTGCAAGTGTAGTTCCAAAAATCAATAGTTCTTTTGTATCTTTAGTTCCAGCCATTTTTATTCCTTCCCGAAAACGTTGTCCATGAGCTTATCACACGTCTTATTCCATGGTTTATTGTTTATCTTGCATATTCCACGGCCAGCATTTTCAAGCAAGCCTTTTTGTTTACCTTTATTATTTCTAATAAACATTAAGATTAGATCAATAATGACCTTGATCAACCAAACCGGCATTTCAAACCTCCCGTTAGATTTTGGATTATGTACTATTTGGCTCTACTGTAATTATTCCATGCCCTGATTATCTTGGCAATGTGGCTTGACGGGAAGTTTTTTGATACATATTCTCTGTATTTGAACGGTGTCTCAGCTATGTGGTAGCCCTCGAACCTACCGTTTGGCACGGCAAATTGCCCTTTTTCAGGCCCTTTTATGGCTTTTATCATCATTGCGGCTTCGTTTCGATTAATCGGCTCTATGGCGCTATATTCAAACGAGAGGTCTTGCAGCTTCTGCCTTTGGACTGGAGTTGCCGGGGTATATCCATGAGGTATTTTCATCTCTCTTTTTGGCAAGTTGTCCAATATATTTTTTATGTTTTCCATAAATACTTTCGGAAACTTTTTCTCGTTCAATATTTTAGCCATGTGTCCCATGTTTATTTTGTTCATTTCGTCAATGGCGGTCACGATTGTTTGGTTCCACTCATATGTCTGTGGGCATTCGTATTCGTTATAATTAAAGTCCTCTTTGAAGGTATCGTATTGTTTTATCTTGCCGTTTTTGTTTAGAGCTTGGTTTTGTATTTTTTCATAAAAAGATTTATCTATATCTGGTGTTGATCCATAAACGTATACGTTACAGCATTCTTTTCCGGGGTATAGTCTCAGCCCTCGTCCAACTCTTTGAAGGTATTTAGATACTGACTTCGTCGCAAAGGGCATGAATATAGATGAGCATATTGGAGAATCAAAGCCAGCTGTTAATACATCAACAGTTGTCAGCACCTTTAATTTGCCTCTATTAAATGATTCAATGTGTTCGGCTCTCGTTTTTCCTTTAACCCCTGACGTTATAGTATGTGATGAAACACCAGCACTTTCAAAAACGTTTCGTATTTCTTTTGCTTCTTTAATGGTTCGCATAAACACTATTGCATTTTTTCCAGATTCGTTTTGTTTGTAGGTTCCAACGATCATTGACATGATTTTTTCTATATCATCGCTCGGTCTTGGTAGTGAGAACAATTTTGGAGGGACCAGATATTTTTCATCAATCATTTCTTGAAGTGATGCAGAGTATGAGACAACGTCAAAGAAATTAGTCATGACTTTATTTTCTTTAAATGGTGTTGCGGTCATTCCTACGATTTTTGCTTCTGGATAAAAAGACATAACCTTTTGATAGCTATCTGTTGTTATATAGTGAGCCTCATCAATTATGATTAGTCCTATCTCTTTTGCCAGTCTGTTATCAATCCAATCCATTTTATATTTCTTAGATCCCGATTGCATGGTTCCGATGATAACATCGTCGCTTGGGCTTGGTCTTTCACCGTATTTTAAGATGCCTACTTTTGCTTTTGGAAATCTTTTGCTAAACCTTTCCTTTGTTTGACCGGTTAGTATTTCAAGATGAGATAATATAAGAGCAGCTTTTCCTGGGTTTGTTTTCTGAAACTGTTTTGTTATTTCTATAAATATTTCAGTCTTGCCAGTTCCAGTTGGCAATACGATAATTGATTTGTTATGGGTCTTTAGGTCAGCTAGACAAGTATCACTAGCTTTTTGTTGGTATGGTCTAAGTTTAAATGTCATAATGAGGACTAAGTATAATTATAATGCAATAGAAAATAACGAGGGGCCAAAAGCAAGGCAAGATTGCCAATAAGAATATAGAGGTTTCTGGATCTATTTCTTCGTTTAACCACAATAGTACAAGCAGAATTATTAATGACAATCCGAATCCTATACCAATAAATAATTCCCAACCCATGTCACTTAATCCTCAAAGTTTTCTTTAATCCATTCGGCTAGGGCTAGCGCTCCCTCACCACTTATTGAAGCAAGTCTTTCGATACACATTGTTCCGTCCTCTTGCACGAAGGACAGGTGTTCCCCATGCCATTTGAAAACATCTGGTTTTTCTTTTTTGGTTTCTATTAGTTTTTGACGGTAGTCACTAGCCTTGCTCATTTTCATCTCCTGGAATAATTCCGTGTTCACAATAATTGCATGTAGCTAAAGCGCCGTCAGTTCTTACAACTAAGTTAATTTCTTTTCTTTTTATCTCACGCTTACAAAGCTCGCAACCATATACACCTTTGCTTATTCTTGCTCTTGCTAGAGCATGAGCTTTACTAAACCTGTCTCTTTTGTTTGAGTGACATTGTTTGCATAAAACAGCCAGTCCATCTGACGGTATGAATAATCTCTCAATAAATCCATTCCAGTCTGTAGTTTCATCGGCATGAGTTGAGCCTGGAGTTGCTCCGACCCTGATGATATGGTCAATATCTATTTCTTTTTTCTTGCATTCTTTCTTACACTCATAGCATCGGTAAATGCCCCGTCTAAGCCTTGCGTTTTTAAGGGCTTCGTTTCGGTTCTCAGATCTTAACCATGCACCTCTTAACGCAGATCTAATATGTGTGTGTAGTTCCATATAAAAAACCAAAAAGGGCTGAGACAATAATATCTACAACCCCATAGAAAGTGGGTTATGAAATTTTAGACTTGTGAACCGTGAGCACCTGCACCGGCACATTGAAAACGAAACCAGTTTTGATGAACGTTACCATCGATTACTTTTGGCTCTCCAGCAATAGCTGTTATCTTTTTTCCGACTACCTTATCTAATGTAGCGGTCTTATTTATAAGCTCATCTTTTGTAAATAAAGAGCCAAGCAGAGCTATGTAGTTATCTTTAAAACGATCTGTAACATAGATTGTTGTTTCTCTTCCCTCATGAACTGAGTCAACTGCTTTTACGTTCAGCGCTAATGTTACAGATGGACCACCATCAGCTGTCTTTCGAATTTCATTTATTCGATCAACTCCGAAAGTTACTCTTTGACCTTTTTCCCAGACTGCCGATTCTAAAAGCTTAAGGTCATCTTCTGATACTGTGTTTAAAAAATCACTCATTTGCTTCTCCTCTAAAATGTTTATGTTAATAAGGTCGATACCTTCTATACATCTCTGCAACTATGTTAACGTCTTGTTCACAATATTTTTCGATCAAGTCCCACTTGCCTTCGTCATACCAATTTTTTACTTGTGAGCCGCCATTTTTGACAAGCTTACCATCGATACCTAAACCAAAGGCGTAGTTGTCTAATGAAGTTACTTGTCCGTTAGTGCCATACGGTGCAAACATCTCATCAACATCTTGCAATTGTCCTGGGATTTTTATCATCAAGCAGCTGGGCATCACAAGATTATTTGCCATATAGCGACCGACAAGATAAGGAACATCAAATGTTTTTGAATTTTTACCTATTAGGGTTGGATGAAGGTCCATGTTTTCAAGATAGTCTCTGAATTGATGTAATACTGAAACCTCATTATCACCGAAAGAATAAAATTTACGAGGGTTTGTCTCCAAAATATCAAACGCACATATACCAACAACTTTCCCAGTCCACCAGTATAAACCGCACTTGGCTCTTTTGTCGCAAAGGTCTTTTGCTATTTTTTCTGGGTCTTTTAATCTTGCGCTTGGTTTTGCATAACCTTTTTCAAAAAACTCGTCAGCCCGTTCTGATTCTACGGTTTCGATATCAAATGCTATTTTTGACATTCTTTGTTCCTTTGATACATTTTTTTTACGTATGAACTAAAGCACTGTTTACACTCAGGTCTTAAATCCCAAAAAGATTTATTTTTATAGGTTCTTTTGTTTTTATAGAATTCACTCGGTTTTTTTAGTTTTTCACAGCTCTTGCACCTTTTTTTCTCCGCCAATTTTATGCTCCTTTACGTGTAAAAATCTTTATATAACAGCTTTTTTCACAGATCAAGTGAAAAGTGAATAGCTGGCTGATATAATAGAGATATGGATGAAGAACGTATTTACAATAAGTTAGATTCGATTGATGAGAAGCTTAACGGGGTTGTCAGCAAGACAGACGTTAATGCCTCTAAAATCACCTTTTTGGGTGCTCAGATTGCATCCCTGTGGTTTGTGGCGCTGGCAGCAGCAGGGTGGCTTGTCCAAAAGGCTTTCGAGGGCATTAAGCCTTAATGGTGGCCAAATATTTCAGCGTAGTTATTGCGG
>SDBT01008327.1_pt1 | contig 16951 bp, 10 predicted proteins | sample 2277101 | NCBI WGS metagenome assembly SDBT01 (sample SAMN10404973, study PRJNA504765) | marine sediment metagenome | isolation source: marine sediment core GS10_PC15, 103 cmbsf | place: Arctic Ocean: Southern Knipovich Ridge | collected 2010
GCCGTGAGGTGATCTGAGATGACAATCCTGGTAACAAATGATAATATCCGAATTGAGAGACTGGATCTGGGCTCCTTGGCCACTAACGCCTATATTGTGGTTTGCGCCAAAACGGGTGACAGCGTCCTGATAGATGCCCCGGCGGATGCTAAATTCATCATCAGCAAATTAAAGGAGACAAATCCTAAATACCTGTTGCTGACTCATAACCACTTTGACCATGTGGGCGCTTTATCTGAGGTGCATACTGAATTGGCGATTCCCCTGGCGGCTCATGCATGCCTCCAGGGCGTGGCCCAAGGCGTCGGCACCGCAGGCGGCCGTCAGTCCCGCCGGGCTACCGACGGTCAATTCCGGATCGACCAGTGCGACCTTAGGCAATACGGCCGGACCGGCAATCGAAGCCTTCAGCGGATATTCCGACGAACTGCCGACGCCCCGATGATTGAGCACAGCCACGGCGGTCACTTCGGTACCCGTGCCCGAGGTGGTCGGCACTGCCACCAGCGGCAAGGAATCGGTCACCGGGCGAAAGTTTTCGTTGGCACCGGCGTAGTCCCACGGATCGCCACCCATCTTCACCATCGCGGCAATCCCCTTGGCGGCGTCGATCGGACTACCGCCGCCGAGCCCCACAACCACGTCGACCCCCGCTTCGCTCGCCCGGCGGGCACCTTCGACCACCAGCTCGGCCTCCGGATCGGGTGGACTTTCGAGGAATTCGGTCACCTTCACCCCGGCCTCGGTAAGCGACCGGGTAGCCCTCGCGTAGGTCTCCTCCAGGCCGGTTTGATCGCGATAGCCGACGAGCATCGCCGAGGACCCGAATTCTTTGGCCGTCTCTCCCAATTTCTTCAATCCACCGCGACCGAACCGAATTTGGGTGGGTACATGGAACTGCCAACGTTTCTGCATCTTGTATTCTCCTTGCCGATGGATCGAACGGACTATGGCGGCATTGTACCACATGCGAGGCGAAATGCTACAGCGCGAGGTCAACGCGTAGCCCGGTGTGGAGACCGGTTTTCAGTTCTCAGTTTACAGTTGACAGTCTTGGGCTGTGTACCGGCGAAAAAGCAGCTTCACTCACCCTTCACAACTGTGCGTTGCACGCACGCTACGGCCGATGCGAGCGGGCGTAGTCGCGTAGCGCCCGTACATTCGCCTCGGGCGTGTCGCGCGGCACCTCGCAACCGGCGGCGGCGACGTACTTCTGACCGGCTTGCGCGTGACATTCGGCCACGGCCGCGGCGATCGACTCGGGCGTGCCGTTGCGGAGCGTCGCGACCGGGTCGAGATTGCCAGTGAGCACCTGCTCAGGCCCCATCTGCTCGCGTGCCTGCGAGATCGGCACCATGTAGTCGACGTCGACCAGATCGCAGCCGAGCGAGCCGACCCCCGGCAGGATCCGCCCGATGTTGCCGCAGATGTGCAACCGCACCTTGGCCCCCATGGCGTGTACGGCGTCGACCAGTTGTTTCTCGTAAGGCAGAACGAACTCCTCGTAGATTTGCGGGCCGACCAGCGAAGCGGCCGCGTCGCCGATACCCAGCACGTCGATGCCCGCGTCGATCTGGGCCTTGGCGAATCGCTGTCCCATCTCGAGCACGAAGTCGAACAGGTCGCGGACGAACGCCGGATCGTCGAAGAAGTCGGTCATCAGCGTGTTGATCCCCCGCAGGTCGGCCGACTCGGCGCATGGACCCTCGATCCAACCCTCGATCAGCTTCTCGTCGCCGATGCGTTGCTTAAACAGCGCGGCCGCCTCGACCCGATCGTGCATTCGCCCACCGCCGAGCGGATCGGGCACCGCGAGCGTCGCCAGCGTCGACTTGTCGGCCAACAACGCCCGCTGCTCGTCGATGGCCGGCGGTTGGTTGTCGAAGTATTTGACGGCGGCCCCGCAGTCGGCCGCTTCCCGGGCCGGGTCGGAAATGCAGGAGACGTAATCGAAGTCGAACTCCTCGGCCACGCGAATCTGGCAGTCGACCAGCACGCGGTAGTCGGCAGCGTACTTGCCATAGGCAACGCCCGAGCGATCGCCGGCAAACATCATCGTAATCGGCATCAGCGGCAGGCAATCCACCTCCCGCCCCTCCAACAAAGCCAACAGTCGTTCGCGTCCGGTCATGGGGTTACTCTGCGGGAGTGTAAGTGTGTTCGTAGTGACCGCATTTATGCGGTTCGTAGTGGAAAGAACCCGATAAATCGGGTCACTACGAACCTCCATTATACTGCCGCTTGCGGCTTCGCAGTAGTCGGTCCCCCTTGTACGATCCTTCGTCTGCAACCATATTAAACCGATTCGCAAATTGGGAAAACAATCGATGCCTGCCAACGACACTGTACCCGCCCGAACGATCGTCTGCGTCGTGGCGCTGATGGCCGCCGGGTGGATCGCCGCCGGTTCGATCGGTCTGTTGGCCGACCCGTTGCGGTGCGTGCTGTGTTGGATTGTGTTAGGCGTGGCAATCCTGGTCGACTTTGACGGCAAGGATCGTCCGCCGCGGCATTGGGTCGCATTGGCCGCGGCCGTCGTTGCCGGGCTGATGATGACCGGCAGTTCGGTTGTGGCGGTCAACGTTGCGGCAGTGGCCGTTGTGGGGTTCGCGTTGGCCCGATCTTCGGAGGCACGCAACGATCGTCCGATTCATATCGCTGCCGGGGCCGTCGCCATGCTGGCAGTTTTTCGGCTGGCGTACGCGTCGATCCCCACGGTCTGGGCTGCGTCCGACGCGGTGGGCCGTTTTCTGGGAGGGATTGCGGGAGACATTGCCGGGCAACCGCTCTCGGTGGGGGCTTCGTTCGGCGGTGTCGACTTTCTCGTGACGATGGCTGCACTTTACGCCGGTTGGCTCGTTTGCTCGCTGGCGGGACGGCGCCGGGACGAGCCCGGCGGCTCGCTGGCCGGACGGCGCCGGGACGAGCCCGGCGGCTCGCTGGCGATCTACGCGGCAGGGGCTATCCTGGTGGGACATCTCGTCTATCTGGTCGTGTTGGCGCACTGCGGTGCGATCGTGGCCGCGCTGCCGGAGCCGGTTGTCCGCGAAACGTCCGACGTCGATCTGGTGGGTGTCTGGGCATGGAGTAATGCGGTCCGCGCGATGTTGCCTTGGAATCTGCCCGTGCTGGCGGCGGTGATCCATGCCGCAATCGCCGTGGGCATGTTCCGCTGGGCCGGTGGGAAAGAAAGCGGAAAGCGGAAAGCGGAAAGCGGAGTGCCTATGGCAACCCGAACAGGCACCGCCAGACCTTTTCCGCTTTCCGCTTTCCGCTTTCCGCTTTCAATCGTCCTGGCCGCCTTGGTTCCACTGCTGGTGGCGTTCGGGCGGGGCAAATCGACGTTGACGGTGCAAATTGGCAAGGTGATTGCCGGCCGCAACGTCGTCGCCTACGAACATGGATACGCCAACTGGCGGCGTCCGGAGTACACGGATCGGCAATCGTCGGACCAACCCGTCAAACTCCGCGCCGGCGACTACGGCCTGCTGCGGCAGTTGGTCGGCACGCTCGGCGGCGATTTTAGCATCGAGGACGACCTCACCCAACTCGACCGAACGAAGGTCGACGTGCTGTTGCTGATCCACCCCGATCAACCTTGGCCCAAGGAACAGATCGCGTGGATCAACGATTTCGTTCGCGGCGGCGGGTCGCTGCTGGTGGCGGCCGAGGCCCAACGGCTGGAACACGACTCGCAGCAACCGGCGACGCGCGCTCCCGGCGACGACACCGAAACGGTTTCGCTGAGCACGTTCAACGAACTGCTAGACTCGCTGCAAACGGCGATGCGGGTTCGCAACGACACGGTCGTCGCGGCCGCCGACCATTGGGAGTTTTGCCTCCAGCGGCCGACGCATCCGATCGCCGCCGGGATCGACCGGCGTCGCAACCGGTTTGCCATGGCGCGGGGTTGCTCGATCGAGACCGGCTTTGCGGCCCGGCCGTTGTTGGTCGGGCGTTGGGCCTGGAGCGACCCGGGAAGCGACCCCGACAATACTGTCGAACACGAGTACGACTCGGGCGAACGACTGGGAGACATCGTGCTGGCCGCCGAACAGCCGGTCGGCGCCGGCCGCGTCGTCGTGCTCGGCGACACGGCCGCGTTGCGCAACGACGGCCTGCCGGTGGCCTATCCGCTGATCGGGCGGCTGCTCGGCTACTTGGCTAACAAGGCTCAAAGTCCCTTTTCCTGGTGGCGCCAACTGCTCGCCATGGTGGCCGTCGTTGCCATGGTCGGGCTGTTAATCCGCCGAGTCGACCCGTTGCAGTCGGCGACGGCGATGGTCGTGCTGTCCGTCTCGCTGGTCGCATGTACGGCCGCAACCCACTCGGCCGGTCGCGTGATCCCCGACGGCACTCGTCGGCAACCGAACGACGTGGCCTACATCGACGCCTCGCACCTGGAGGCATACAGCAGCGACACATGGGACGGCCGCGGCATCGGTGGATTGGCGCGAAACCTTGCACGCAACGGATACCTGCCGCTGATGCTGCCGGAGATTTCCGCCGATCGGCTGAAAGGTGCCGGAGTGTTGATTTCCATCGGCCCCGCCCGACCCTTCTCCAAAGAAGAAGTGGAGACGGTCCACGATTACGTTACCGGCGGAGGATCGCTCATCTGCATGGTCGGTGCGGAGGAGGCTAGCGGAAGTGCAAAGTTGTTAGATCGGTTCCAATTCGACGTACCCCGCATGCCCCTGCCGCCGGAGATCGACGAGCCGGAACCGACGCCGCTGGGAGAACAGCCGAGTCCGGACGAGTGGCCGCTGAGATTCTCCATCGTCGCGGGCGATTCGCAAGTGCTTCTGCGAACGTACGCACCGTGGGAAGTCAGGTGCGACAGGCAAGATTGGACGACGATTGCATGGCAGACGGAGCAGTCGCGGCAGCGGCACTACGTTCTCACCCGGCCGGTGGAAGACGGAACCGTGGCCGTAATCGGCGACACGCTCTTTGCAACCAACGGGAATCTGGAGACTCGGCAAGGACAGGCGGCCGGGAACGTCCGGTTCTGGCGTTGGTTCCTGCCACGGGTAACGGACCTGCCCGAGTGGATCCCGCCCGCTCCGGCTGCAAAAGCCAAAGACGCACCGGCCTCGCCGGAGGATAAGTCGCCGCAAACAAGGCCCGACGACAAGCCAGACGCCCCACCCGCCGAGAAGCCGGACAACAAGCCCGACAAGCAGCCGGATACCGAAATCACGCCCCCGGACGACCTCCCACCGCGAATCACGCCGGACGACGTACCCGCTGCCGGGCTGGAACTGATGCCGTTCGATCCGTTTCCACCCCGGGTCGCACCCGGCGACGATGCCGAGAAGGAGACCCCATGATGCGGATCTGGATCGGCACGGCGTTGTTGGCCGGCTCTTGGCTGTTGGGCCAAAGCTACTATCTGCCGGCCCAACCGGTGGCCTGGGTGCTGGTCGTGGCGATCGGCGTGCTGTTGCTCGGCGGTAACGCGATCAGACTGCCGGAGCGTCGCCAAACGGCCGTGGCATTGGTGCTGCTGGTGCCGATGATCGTGGTCGTCCCATGGCCGTGGCGGATGGCTCCACTGCTGATCGCCGCCGGTCTGGCGGTCGAACTGCTGCCGATCCCCCGGCGTTGGCCCCGATGGGTGGCCCGGGGCGCGGTCGTGGCCGGTGCGGTGATGATCGCCCAATCGCTGGCCATGGCATTTTACACCGGCATGACGGCCCGGTCGCACGACCTGCCTTGGCCGCTGCCGGAGATGCTGGCCGGCCTGACACGACTCGCCGGTGTCGACGCGGCGGCCGACGGCTCGACCGTTGCGATCCACTCGATCCGTCAGGTCCATCGCCTGGCGGCCACCTGGGACTTGCTGGTCGATCCGACGTCGCTCTGTTTCTTCGTCGGTTCGGCCGTAGCCTTCGGGCTTATCGCCTGGGGACGATTACCCGATGAGGACCGCTGGAAAGCATGGGGCGGCGCGTTGTGGAGACTGACGGTGATCGCGCTGGCCTGGCTGCCGGTCCGCGCCACGCTGCTAATGGCCGTCTACCTGCACCGGGTCTCGCGAGCCGACGCGGAAACGCCGTTGCACGCGATGAACCATTTTTTCTCGCCATGGGTCCTGCTGCTGTTGCTGGCGGTGCCGGTGGCGGCGGCGTGGCGGCTAATCGGAAAACAAAGCGGAAAGCGGAAAGCGGAAAGCGGAACATCTGTAACAACCCGAACAGGCACCGCCGGACCTTTTCCGCTTTCCGCTTTCCGCTTTCCGCTTTCCGCCGCCCTGTTGTGGTTCGCTGCGGCAGTGCTGACCGCGGCGGTTGTCTGGGACCCCGTTGGGCAGCGCAAGGCGGGCCGCGTCAAGATCGTCGAACGCCACTCCGATTGGGAATGGACCGATCGGCCCTACGACACGACCCGCTTTGGCCACGACTCGGGCTACAACTACGCGGCCGTCTATCGCTACTGTTCGCAGTTCTACGAGATGTCGCGGCTGACGGACGCCGATAAGATCGACCAGCGCACGCTCCGCAACTGCGACGTGCTGGTGATCAAGACGCCGACCGAACGCTACACCCCGGACGAGGTCGACGAGGTCGTCGAGTTCGTCCGCCGCGGCGGCAGCCTGCTGTTGATCGGCGATCACACGAACGTCTTCAACTCGGGCAGCTACATGAACGACGTCACGCGGAAGATGGGCTTCACCTTCCGCGACGATCTGCTGTTCGGCTTCGGCGAGTCGCCCTACGACCAGCAATACTGTCCGCCGAGAACACCCCATCCGGCCGTGCAGCATCTGCCGCCGACCGATCTGGCCGTCTCCTGTTCGATCGATCCGGGCAGTAGCAGCGGCCGGGCGGTCATGCTCGGCACGGGCCTCTGGAGCCTGCCGCCCGACTATCGCCGGTCGAACTATCACACCGTGCCACAGCACGGGCCCGACATGCGCTATGGGGCGTTCGTCCAACTCTGGTCGACCCGGCACGGCCACGGACGCGTGGCGGCCTTCACCGACTCGACCATTTTCTCCAACTTCTGCGTCTTTCAGCCCGGCAAAGTGGAACTATTCGCCGGCATGATCGAATGGCTCAACCACGACGCACCGAATGATCCTCGCCCGTGGCTGTTGACGCTCGGCGTGTTGCTGCTGGGGGTCGGTTTCTATCTGGCCTTTGCGCAGAAGGACGCCTGGCTGGTGCTGGTGGCGGCCGGCACATGCGGATTCGCGGTCGCGTCGGTGGCGATTGCAGGCCATGGTGCGGCACATATACCCGTGCCCACCGCCGAACGACCCCTGCCCCGCATCGCAATCGAGCGGACCACATCCGACGTGCCGTTGAGCAAGGGCCCCTACATTCAGGAAAACGACCGGTGGGAGTACGGCACCGGCTACGGACTGTTCGAGCAGTGGATCTCGCGCGTCGAACTACCGGGCGGAAGGCCCTACACGGCCCGCCGCCGGGGCATGGAGGTCTTCGACGGCGACGCGGTCGTGGTGATCTGTCCTCAGCGGTCGGTCGGCCCGCAGTACATCGAGCGGCTCGTGCAATACGTCAAGCAGGAAGGCGGCAGGCTGCTGGTCATCGATTCGCCCGAAAACACCGACTCGACGGCCAACGACCTGTTGCGGCCGTTCGGGCTTGCGGTGCGGCACGATCGGATCTTTCGCGGCAACACAGAAGGTCGGCCCGGGCTAATGATCACCGACGATTGGCCGGCGCTTCAGATTCGCCGAGCCTGCACGGTCACCGGCGGAGAGCCGATCGCACGGCTGGGCACGGAGCCGGTCGCGGCGGTCGCCCGATTTGGCGACGCCGACAAGCGGGGCACTGTCATGGCCGTCGGATTCGGTTCGGTTTTCAACGACTCGAACATGGGCGGAAGCTGGATGCAGCAGCCGACTGCCGACGTGCTCTTCGAATCGAACACCTACATCCGCTACAACGTGCAATTCGCCTTGCTGCGATCGCTGATGACCGGCCGACCGGTCGAGAGCTTGTTCGCCGCCGACGTGGTCCTCGACGAAACGCTCTCGGACGTCTTCTCTCGCTCGACCTCCACCACTCCCCGTGCCACAGGCGTCAATCGGCCTGAAGCGAAGCAGTTCAGTGCCTTTCGCGATTGGATCGGGCTGTTCGGCTACTCGACCACTCGAGCCGCCGGGGCCGACGCGCTGGAAGGCGATCTGCTGGTGGTCCTCTACCCCACCCGGCCGGCCGACGATCGGTTCCGCAACGGCCTGGCGAACTTCGTCCGCGGCGGCGGGCATCTGCTGGTGATCGATTCGCCGGACAACGCGGGCTCGACAGCCAACGCTCTGCTGGTCCCCTTCGGGCTGTCGTTCGACGTCGGCAAGCCTTTGTCCGGCGAACTGGTCGTGGCCGACAAAGACAATGAGCACCGGATCGACGTCCCCGTCGCCCGGGCGTGGCAGGTCCGCGGCGGCAAGCCGTCGCTGAAGCTCGGCCCGGAAACACCCGTCGGCGCGACGATCGACTTCGGCGCCGGTTCGGTCACGGCGCTCGGTTGCGGCTCGGTTTTCAGCGACGCGCGGATGCGAGCGAGTTGGGAGGCCGAGGAGCCCGCCCGGCTGCTCGCCCCAGCCAATCTCGAGTCGGCCGTCCTGCGGGCGATTCTCACGTCCCAGCCGATCGAGAAGACGGTTCCCTCGGTCTCGAATGACGAGTGACGGCGTCACGGGAGACGGGCGATGTTGCTCGATATTAGCCCGGTTCTTGCGCGCACCCCCCCCCTAGGATGAATTGCCGCCCCCCTGCGATAAACGCAATTTGGTTGACATTCTGCACGAAGTGGTACAGAATGGCAGTTGACAGTCAGCCCACATTGTCGGCCGGTCGGGTCGGTTGTGTGCGACCGGCGGTCGCGTTGCGAATGCTCCAATTCCATCTTGCAGTCCCTTGAGGCGACGTAAGATTCTACACGAAGAACGGCAGAGCTAGAGATGAAAAAAACTATTGCGACAAGTTTGATTGTTCTACTGTTGACGACGTCTCCCGTGACGGCAGCCGTCATCACCGCGGGAAACCATTTGCTCCTTCCCAATCAGCCGGATCAGATCATCCAGATCATGGTGCGCGACTTCGAGTTGTCCGACGACGCGGCACTAGACGAGTCACTACAAGGCATGCATTTGAGGGCGATGATCGGTGGAGGCGGCCTGATCAACGGAGGAGTGGCCGGGCCGATCTTCAAAGAGCCCGCCGCCCCACCCAGCAACTGGGATTCGAACATGTTTCCCGGAACGATCTGGGACGGTTTCGTCGATGAGTCGGTACGAACCGTCTTCACTTCGGAGTATGCGCAATTGTTCTCGGGCGACGTGTGGATTGAACCTGGGGCCGACGTCTCGGCCGATTCACCGGCCGAGCAGGCCGTGTTGATCAACCTGGTCATCGACACCACCGACTATTATGAGGGAACGTGGCTTCTGAAACTTTCGGGTACGCAGGCCGGCGATACCCAACTGCTGAAATCGTTCGTGGAGACTCCGGGAGATCCGCCGCTTTACGGCATGGGGTCACTTCCAGTGATATTTGAAAACGGGTCGATTCAGATCACGAGTGGCGTGAACTCCATCAGCAACGGCAGTTGGAACGTCGATAGCACCTGGGACGCTACCCGGCCTACCGGTCCCACCGCTGCCGACGTGACTGCGGTGGCAAATCACATAGCCACCGTCGATTCATCCGGTGATGCCTTTTCGCTGTCGATCGACAACGGTGCAGTCCGTGCAGACGCCAATCTGACCGTCAACGATAATGTCGCCGTCGCCGCCGACTCCACACTGACCGTCAACAGCACGCTCTCTGCCGCCAGTATTTCCGTCGACGGCACGCTGGCCGGCACCGGCAACATGATTGCCGGCACGATCGGGCTCAACGGCCTCGTCGCTCCCGGTCCCATCTTTCCAAACCTTATCACTCCCGACACGGGCGTCGGAACCTTGACGGTCGACGGGACAGCAACGTTGGCCGCTTCGGCAACGTACGACGTCGAGGTGAGTCTGGCTGCTGCGGATGCCGGGACCGACTTGATACAACTCTCCCCGTCCAGTTCACTACAACTTGGCGGAACGCTCGATGTTACCGGCATCGAGCGCGATCCCGATTTCTGGGCCGCCGACGTCTCGCGGACGATCGTCAGCAGTCCCGACAGCGGCGTCTCGGACGCGTTCAACGACATCGTGCCGGAGTTCGGTACCACCATCGACGCGCACATCGGCCAGGGTGCCTTTCTGAGGGACGTAATTCAGACGGCGGACGGCGTAGATCTCGAACTGTTCATCGCGAAGGGCGGTGACACCGACGGTGACGGGGAGGTCTGGCTCAGCGACTGGCTCAACTTCCGGCCGAATTTCAATTCCGTCGGCTCGCCCGGATTAGATTGGACCGACGGCGACTTTGACGGTGACGGGAAGGTTTGGATCAGTGACTGGTTAATTTTCCGGCCGAATTTCAGCACCACCCCATACCACACTTTCGCCGCTGCCGCAGAAGCAGCAGCCGTTCCCGAGCCGTGTACGCTGGCGATGCTGACGGCCGGTCTGATCGGTCTGGCCCTGCTCGGTTGGCATCGTCGCCGGGCGTGATTCTCGGAACCGTCCATCGCGAGCCGCCGGGTTTATCCCGGCGCTGCAGAAGCGCGGGGACGAGCCCCGCGGCTCGCAACTCTTAACTCAACAATAATTCCAAGTCCTTCGCGGTCAGGTTGCGGACAAAGCTGCCGTCAGGACCGCGTTGCAAATCTGGTCCAACTGTTCCGTCGAGATCGCCAGCGGGGGCATGATTACGATCACGTTGCCTAGCGGGCGGAGCCAGACGCCTTCGCTCGCCGCGCGGTCGCAAACCTGCTGGCCGCGACGCTCCGCCCAGGGATACGGCTCTTTCGTAGCGCAATCGCGAACCAACTCGATGCCCGCAATCAGGCCGCATTGGCGAACGTGTCCGACGTGCGGCAACTGGGCGATTCGGGCCAGATGTTCTGCCAGCCGGGCGATCTTGGGCTGAATCGTCTCGAGCGTGCGTTCTTCGTCGAACACGTCCAGCGTGGCCAACGCCACGGCCGCACCTAACGGGTTGCCGCCGAAAGTGTGCCCGTGAAAAAAGCTCTTGCTCTCGGCGTAGTCACCCAGGAAGGCCTGCCAGATCTCGTCGGTGGTCAACGTGGCCGACAACGGGAGGTAGCCGCCGGTGAGCCCCTTGGCCAGGCAGAGCAGATCGGGTGTGACGTCCTCGTGCTCGCAGGCGAACATCTTGCCGGTCCGTCCCATGCCGACGGCCACTTCGTCGGCGATCAGCAGCACGTCGTATTTCCGCGTCAACTCCCGCACGCCACGCAGGTAACCCGGCGGATGGACGATCATGCCGGCCGCCGCCTGCACCAGCGGCTCGATCACCATCGCGGCAATCCGTCCGTGGTGCTCGGCCAATACGTTGTCGAGCTTGTCGAGATGATAGGCCGCGAGGTTATCGGCCGAGACCCCCTCGGGCGTTCGATACGGATTGGGCGAGGGCAGCCGGAGCGTCTCGAACAACAACGGGCGAAACATGGCGTGGAACCGCTCGACGCCGCTAACGCTGACGCTCCCGATCGTATCGCCGTGATAGGCATCGCCGAGGGCAACGTAGCAAGTCTTCTCCGGCCGAGGGTCTGTCCGTTGTCGCCAGTATTGAAAGGCCATCTTCAACGCCACCTCGACGGCCGTAGCTCCGTCGTCGGAGAAGAAGACGTGCTCGAGCCCCGGCGGCGCCAGGTCGACCAGACGCCGAGCCAGCTTGATGGTGGTCGGATTGGACGCCCCGAGCGACGTGACGTGCGCCACCCGATCGAGTTGCTCGCGGACGGCCGCGTCGAGTTTCGGATGCCGGTGCCCATGGACATTGCACCACAGACTGCTGACGCCGTCGATGTATTCGTTTCCATCGATATCGACCAGCACGCACCCCTCGGCCCGCTCGAAAATCAGCGGTTCGTACTGGGCCATCTGCGTAAACGCATGCCAGACCAGCGAGCGGTCCCAGTCTTCGAGTTGTTCGCGGGTGGGTTCGGGCATCATTGGGCACGTCAACCGCCGAACGGATTGCCGGGCGTCTCTTCAAATAACGTCTTCACCGAAGGACGAACCAGCACGATGATCGTGAACACGCCGAGGACCGTGCCAAAAGGCATGAACAAGCAGCTTACGGCGGCAACAACCAGACAGAACGTGTATCGCTTCCGTCGGGCGAGGCAACGGCCGGCGTAGGCCATACAGATTGCCAGCGTCCACCCGGCGGCAATCATCAACGCCGGAATGATCGTAAACAGCAGTCCGAAAACCATCGGCATTTCGGGCGGAACGTCCTGCTCCGGCTCGAAGAATTCGGGTTGCGTCAAGAAGAGAATCCCGATCGTCAAATGAATGACCGGGAAACAGGCAAACAGGCCCGTGATCCCCGCCAGCACATAGTGGAAAATCGACAACAGTTTTAGGTGTTCAGCGTCCTGATTCATAACAGCTCCCTCATCCCTCATCGATATGGGCGCCATCCAGTGCCCTAACAGGGCCGCGAGATGCCGCCAGTTCCTTGGCCGACAAGATGATACCCGAGTCGAAGTCGGTCGTCAAGATCGCCCAATATCCGCCCGGCGGGACTGTGACGTTGCTTGACGACGCCGGTCGATTCGGCTAACCTCACGGGCGACTATCCTCGACGAATCTTCCTCTGCGGCGGAGCGTGCCATGAACGGCGAAGCGGATTTTTTTGGCATTACGATCATCGACTGGGCGGTGATCCTCGCTTATCTGGTAGGCATCACCGTGATCGGCACTTGGGCGGTCCGCAGGGTTAGCAGCACGGCCAGCTTCTTTATCAGCGACCGGGGTTTCGGCAAAGTGCTGATGATGTTCTTCAATTTCGGCACCGGCACGCATTCCGATCAGGCCGTCTCGGTGGCGGCGAAGACCTATAACGTCGGGGCCTCGGGGATCTGGTATCAGTTGCTTTGGGCCTTCTCCACGCCCTTCTACTGGATCATCGCCCCGATGTTTCGCCGGATGAGGGCGATCACCACGTCCGACTTCTTCGAGGCCCGCTTCAGCATCGGCGTGGGTGTGCTCTACGCGGTGATGGCGATCATGAACCTGATCGTCAACATCGGCGTGATGCTCAAGGGCTCCTCGGCAATGATCGAGGCGGTCACCGACGGGAAGATCGACTCCTTCTACGCCACCATGGCGATGACCGCCATGTTTCTGATCTACGGCGTGGCCGGCGGGCTCAGTGCGGCGATCATCACCGACTTCATCCAGGGTATCCTCACAATCGTGCTCTCGTTTCTGATCCTGCCGTTCGCCTTCTCCGAGATCAGTCGGCTGACGGGCATGGGACCGATGGAGGGATTGCGGGCGACGATCGACAACCCCGAGATGTTCAGTCTGGTTTCGGCCGAGGTCGGCATCTTCTTCATCATTATGGTTTCGCTCAACGGCCTGATCGGCTACGGCTGCCAGCCGCACACGATGTGTCTGTGCGCGGCCGGCAAGACGGAGATGGAAGCCCGGGTGGGGATGACCTGCGGGATGTTCATTAAGCGGTTCTGCACGGTGGCCTGGGTGTTGACCGGGTTGTGTGCAGTGGCCTATTACACGATCCTCAAAAAGGAGGTGACCGACGTCGATCACATTTACGGTCTGATGGCCAGGGACCTGTTGCCTAAGGTAGGGCTGGGGCTGGTGGGCCTGTTTATCGCCTCGATGCTGGCCGGGCTGATGAGTTCCTGCGACGCTTTCATGGTGGCCGGGTCGGCCCTGTTCACCGGCAACGTCTACCGCCGGATCTTCGTTCGCAACGCCAGCGACCGGCACTACATGACGGTCGGCCGGGTGGTTTCCGTGCTGATCGTGGCGGCGGCGATCGTCTTCACATTCAGCCTGGAAAGCGTGGTCGAAGGCCTGGAGATTTTCTGGAAGATCTCGGCCATGATGGGATTGGCGTTTTGGGCGGGGCTGTTTTGGCGTCGCACGACCGTGGCCGCCGCATGGATCGGCACGCTGGTCACGTTTGCCGCCTTTCTGTTTGTCAGTCAGATCAGCGTGCTCGACCACGTGCTCTGGGATTTCAATGCCCAGTACGCCGAGCAGTTGCCCAAGGTTTTCTTGAAAGACTCGGAGCTACCCGAGTTGGCGCTGCCCTGGACGATGGTCTTCTATCTCTCGGTCGGGTTGGTGACGATCGTCGGCGTCAGCCTGGTCACCCCGCGCGTTCCCCGAGCCAAGCTAGACCGTTTCTACGCCTGCCTGCGGACCCCGATTACCCCGGGCGAGCCGGAGACCGAGCCGTTCACGTTGCCCGAAGGCGTCGAGCCGGCGCCGCGACGGGTTTGGTTCGACCGATTCGAGTTAGAGATCCCGCAGATGACTTGGCTCGGGTTCATCGGCGTCTTTCTAACGGCAGTGGCCGTAGCGGCGTTGATTGCCGGCGTCTACTGGATCTTCGGTCTAGGGGCGTAAGACCAGCGAGCCGCGGGGTTCACCCCCGCGCCAATCGGCGCGGAGAAGAATCGCCGGGGCGATCACCGGGGTAAGCGCGGGGACAAGCCCCGCGGCTCGCATTTCTGCCGTTACATTCGACACAATCGGACTGCGCCGGCCGGGCGGTAACCTATGGTTCTTGTGACGAACCTTCCTCTCGCATCAGGAGCCCGAACCGTGCCGTTGTTTACCAAGAAAAAAGATACCGGCGTCCACACCTTCATCCTCAAGGTCGTCAACAATAACTGCCCGGAACTGAAAGCGATGATCGAAGGGCCGCGGCTCGACCGGCGCGTGAACCTCACCGTCGTCGTGACGGTCGTACCCGTCGAGGAGGGCGAAATCATCACCGAACGGGCGTTCAACGTCGTCACCAAGGAGTTCTCGAATAACGGGGTCGCCCTGGTGCTGAGCGAGCCGATCGGGCTCGACGAGTTGATTCTCGGATTCCGCTGGGAAGGTGAAATGGTCTTCGTCCGGGCGGTCGCCAAGCACCTCAACCCCATGGGCGGCGGGTTCTATCAACTCGGCGTGAACTTCACCGAGATGCTCCACGTCGGCGACCATCCCGAGCTACGGTCCGTGCTTCTTTAAGGCCGGTTGACTGTGTAGGGTGGGTCGAGGTACGAGACCCACGCGGAGAGTGATAGAGGCCGCAATTTCCGCGTGGGTCTCGTACCTCGACCCACCCTACGATCGATCAGCCTACTTCTTCAACGGGCCGCCGGGGTGTTCAATTCCGTGCCGCTACCTTAGAATGTGGCCATGTGCATAGTCGGCATGGCGGTTTGCACCTGCTTGTCGGCTGGTGCCCCCAGAAATTCACAACCCGAGGAACGAGCCATGCCGTCGAGCCATCCCCCGCTGGTGCGTACCCGTCTGTCGATGATGATGTTCTTGGAGTTTTTTGTTTGGGGAAGCTGGGGCGTGGCAATCACCGGATACGCCGCCAAATCGGGCTTTACTGCGTCGGAGATTACCTGGCTGGGTGCGGTGCCGGCGATCGGCGCGATCATCTCGCCGCTGTTCATCGGGCTGATTGCCGACCGGTTCCTTGCCGCACAAAAGATGCTCTGCATCCTGCATCTGGCGGGCGGAGCGTGTCTGATCGGCGCCGGGTTCTGCGGCAAGTATCTGGTCGAAACCGGGGACCCCAACAGCTTTTCACTCCTGCTAACTCTGATGCTATTCAACGGCCTGGCCTTCATGCCCACGATCGCCTTGGTCAACTCGGTAGCGTTTCGGCACATCCCGGACGCCGACAAGTTTCCGCGGATCGCCGTGTTGGGAACCGTCGGCTGGATCGTGGCGGTCTTGTTCGCCTCGGTGTTCCTGGGTGGCGCGGCGACGCCCAACTTCCTCTTTCAGGCGGGCGCCGGCGGGATACTGCTTGCCTTCTACTGCCTCACGCTGCCCGACACACCGCCTAAGGGTGCCGAAGCCGGCGGCGACGTCTTCGGCCTCAAAGCGCTAACTCTGTTCAAGCAGCGGTCGTTCATGATATTCATCGTCTGCGTGTTTCTGATCAGCATTCCCGCTTGCGGCTTCTTCTTCACCCTGATGATGCCGATGCTCCAACAGCGCGGTTACCCGTCGCCGCTGGCGCTGACTTCGTTGAACCAGTTTGCCGAACTCATCTTCATGTTCAGCATGCCCTGGTTTGTCTCGAAGCTGGGACTCAAGCGGGTGATCGCGATCGGCATGGCCGCCTGGGCCGTGCGTTACCTGTTCTTCATGTGTCCACAGTTCTCCTCGGCCTTGATCGGGCTGGTGCTGCACGGATTCTGCTACAGCTTCTTCTACGTCGGGGCCTACATGTGGGTCGACCGCCGGGCACCGGCCGAGTTGAAATCCAGTGCACAGAGCCTGCTGGCATTCCTGCTACTGGGTGTCGGCTACCTGCTCGGCGCTAAAGGCCTTGCCGGTGTGATGATGGAGCAATATCCGCCGGATCTGGCCAGCATGGTGGCCATTGAAGCCGGAACGGGTGGGCAAGTGAAAGATGCGAAGCTACCGCGATGGGATGATCCGGACGCGGAGAAAAGCGCCTGGCGGTATCTGGACCTCTCCGGCACCGTCAATAACTGGTTGAAGAAGGACGACCAGAAGGACGACCAGAAGGAAGAGAAGCCCAATCCGGATCTGGCCCAGCTACTCGACGCCGACAAGGACGGCACGATTACGTTAGTCGAAATCGAACAATCCAAACTTGAAAATGTGAAAGTCGACGGTTTGGCTTACTTCAAGGAGGATCTCGTGGCGGTCTTCAAGTCGGCCCACGAGAAACTCGAACTCGAGGGCGACGTGGCACTGAACCGGAAACAATGGCTGGCCGTGCAGTCCAACAAGTGGGACCGCATCTGGCTCTGGCCTTCGATCGGCTGCTTCGTGGTCCTGATCTTCTTCGCGCTAGCCTTCCGCGACGAACCAAAGAAAGAATAGGGG
>SDBT01008328.1_pt1 | contig 16950 bp, 13 predicted proteins | sample 2277101 | NCBI WGS metagenome assembly SDBT01 (sample SAMN10404973, study PRJNA504765) | marine sediment metagenome | isolation source: marine sediment core GS10_PC15, 103 cmbsf | place: Arctic Ocean: Southern Knipovich Ridge | collected 2010
CATACATTCATTCAATCTCATCGAATACGGCATAGCTCAACACAAAACGGTCAGCACGTTGTTGGGCATCCTCGACTTGTCACTGTCAGACAGACGAACTGTAGGCATTGTCGAGTCAGAGTTACTTACAGCCAAGGCAGTCTCCGAAGAGTCGCTCGGTGTCTCCTCTCTTTCTGTTACATTTTGGACATCGCACCGGTATGCTCTTCAGTGTGTCCCGCATAACAATGCCCTTGTTCAACATGTCATCCGCTATTCTTTTCGATGCTTGATAAGACCCGCCTGCCCAATTATTAGTTATCATTGGTGCATCTCCCATAGTTCACTACTCCTTTCTCTTTCCTGCCCAACAATGTATATGTGGTTTCCGTATAAGACTCCAGACCTCTCTAAGTGTCAGTATAACACCACTTTGTCCGAAGTCCGTAACTAATCCCTTGAGAACGACTTAGGCCAGTTCTCCTTCTTATCAGACGTCTTATATGGTTTCCGTATAACATCCCGAATCTCTCGTCGTTCAATCGTGGTGTGGTTCTCAACGGCTGTTTCACCCAACGATACGTCAATCTCCACAATTTGTTCAGCTATACTTACTCTAATTGCAAAGAATTTCCCGGCTTTTTGTAAATTTAGTCATACAATATATTTGCAGATAAACAATAAATCAAGAAGCCCTAAGAGAGATTGTGCGGGCTATCCCAACAAGAATGAAGGGCTGCAAGCCCGATGCTCACAGCCCTCATCAAATTTGCATTCTGATAATACTCTTACAGTGTTCTACGTCTGCGTAGCCAAGTGACAAAACCTACGCCGATGACTAAACATAAAAAACACTGAGGGTAGCAATTAAATCCACATAATTGTAAACTCTTTAAGGCTCCCAGCCAAGAAAAACACAGCCAATTATTGCCCTTCATCCAAAGCCTCTACCTGTCGCTTACGAGCTTTGCTGTTGGTCTTTGCATATATTGCTGTCGTAGTAGGGCTTGCGTGGCCAGCCTGGTCCTGGACAAATCTCAGGTCGTGCTCGACATTGTATAGCCGTGTCAAATAAGTATGCCTTAACATGTGAGGATGCAGTTTGCCGATACCCGATTTCTTGCCCAGTTTTTTCATCTTCTCGTATATAGTACGGTATATCATGCGTTTACCCTTGTTGCTCACTAACAGTGGCTCTTTGGGCTTGCCACCTTTGCGATAGAGCCTTACAAACCGTTCAAGACGTTTTACCAGGCTCTCAGGGATGTCAACTACCCTTGTGACTTTGCCTTTGCCATCACGAATCCAAACTGAATTCTTGCCATGTGATACTGGTAAATCTTCGATGTTCAAGTCACATAGCTCAGAAGCTCTCAATCCAGTATTAGTAAACAGTTCAACTATCAACTCGTCTATGATAGCTCTTGCACTACCTCTTTGTCGTGCTAAGTCTGCCATGTCTTTTACATATTGCCTTAGTCTTTTCAGTTGAGTATCAGATAGATATTTGTCTGGGGCCAGTCCGCCCCTGCGTATCGTTTTTCGTTTTACCATGATTATGTCCCTTCTCTCTTAGAGTAACATTTCACCTGCTTCGATAGTCATTAGCATTTGACGACAGTTGTTCTTACAGCTTTGGGCAAGTTTGATATAGCTTTGCAAAGGCTTTCCGTTTAGGTTTTCACTTGTAGCTATTTGCCGACAATGCTCTGCAAACACCTTAGCTAAACCCTGATTTGTAAGCCCGATTTTAATACACCTGGAAAGCAAAGGATTCGCGTCATCCTGGTCGTCAAATAGTTTTTCCTGTCCTTGTTTGGTCGTTGTGAAGATAAACACCACGTAATCCGGCAGACGTTCCAATAATCCTAACAGCCGTCGGATAGTCGTTTTCCTTAATCCGTGACTTTCGTTTACAATGTAAGCCTTGCCACCCTTGCCAAATGACCTGTAGAACATATCGGATTCAATTTTATCCAGTGCCGATACTGAAAGTTGGTCTGCACAGTCAAATTCCTGGACATAGATTTCATCAGCGATACTATCGGCAATAATCTTAGCTAAGGTCGTTTTGCCGGTGCCTGACGCTCCACTTATCCATAAAGCGTGGCCCCCCAGACCACGCTCTACTAATCTTTTAATCGTTTTGACAGCCTTGTCCTGTCCCAGGACGTCGTCCAGGGCTTTCGGTCGGTATTTCTCGAAAAGTTTCATGCTGATACCGCCTTTCCTGTGATATAATCGGCGGCTTTTTGTCCTGCACTGGCGGCCTGGATTACGAGTTTCTTATCGCCTTTGATTGCTCGTTTCCAATTATCAATATAGGCGGCACTTTGGTCGATAGTATCGTTCTCAATGCCGCAGATACCACAAAGCATAGAAGCACAGAACTCCGCGACAAGTTCTTCCTTGCCATAATTGCCAGAACCGAACGCCGCGACATTAAAGTTTTTGCGGCTCAATCGGGATTCGTGGCCGGTAGAATGTCCTAATTCGTGGAACGCCACCTGATAATATTCCGGAATCGTTTCAAAATGCTTTCGGTCTGGCAGATGGACAGTATCGGTTGACGGCCTGTAATATGCTCGACGTTCGTTACTGTGTGTTATCTCCGGTCTTTTCTGCATATTAGTTATGATATGCTCACAGAACTGAATCGGCTCAAAGTCTAATTCCTTTTCGTCGGCGTCTGGTTTAACGTCTATCGGTAGTTTATCTGGATTAAGGTTTTCGCATTGATCGACGTTGAAGACCCTAAAATACCGCAGGAACCAAATATCATCTTTGATAACAGAACCGGCGTCGTTCGTTCGTTCCTTTTCAATATGCTTCCAGAACACAACGACAGTCGATTTTTCACCTTTGCGAACCTGACCGCCAAGTTCCTGTGCTTTTTTGTAGGTCGTCCAATATGGGCTTGTATATCCGGCGTCCTGGGCGGCCATTGATAACAGCCAGACATTAATGCCGCGGTAGTTTTTCCTGGTGGCTAATGATTTCGGCTGTCCCTGTGAGCCGCCACGCCAGGGTTTTCGCCAGGGAACGACACCTTTGTCTAATGCTTGTAAGATACGGTCGGTAATAATTTGATAGACGTCTGGTTTGGATTTTGGTAGATTTGCCATGTTCTAACTCCTTAGTAGTTAGGACCACGGTCGGGGATGCGACAACATCGCCCGGCCACTTTTGTATCGGCTCGAAAGTCACGTTATACAATCGAGCCTTTGAAATTCAGTTGTCTAATTTATCACTTTTTCCTATTCATCTAATCATATTATATCACAAAAACATGTCAATTGCAAGTAAAATCTATCAGTTTTGTCCACTTTTATGATAATTCTATGTCACCCTATTACCTGTATAACGTCTATGCAGAGTAGATTGTCTGTTCGCAAGTTTCTGTTTATAAAACTTGAACAAGGTTTGCTGTGTCTTTGTCCCTACTTTACTATTTAGATTGCCAAGAGATTGCAGGTGGAAACACAGGGAAAAGTATCAGCTTATGTCACCGAGTTACGAGAGCACTGGCGTTTTTTCGAGCTACGGCCAGGGGTAGGTACAGCCGAAGGCCATATAAAGGTTTAGGGGTGGTAATATGGCCCAACACGGCGAACCAATTTTGAGATTTCAAACCTGTCCTACTAATTGGAAAGAGTGAACTATTTGGTTATCATTTATTGTTTGACAGAGTATCATTGGTTTGTATTATATATGAGTACAACAGCGGCTGAGATTATTCTTAACGACCAGTAGTTTGGGAAATTATGCGTAATGCGGATTAAAGAAATATTTCCTTGGTTATCTAAAAGTATAGAGTTAAAATAAGCAGCCATTTTAATTTCTAGGGGAAGAAGAGAAAAGATTGCTGGAGGCAAAATATTAGGGATCGATCAATTCATGAAAGACGAAATATTAGATGAAGGCTACATGCCCCAAAATGCCATACCTGAACTTTATAACTTACTTCGCACTATATAAATGACAATCTGTGGATACTATAAAACACTCTAAGAAAACTCGAGACAGTAGGGTTCTTATATGGAAACAATATATGTCAAGATTGATGTAGTTTGATTTATTTTAACAAACAAAAAATGTTAATGTGGACGAAGAGTATAGAAATCGACAATCCCGAAATTATTCATCAATCAAAAATTACTATTTAAGCTATGGCTAAAAAGAACAAAAATGAAATAGTTTTGATGAAATGGAGTAAAAAGGTTCCTATTATGGGCGGCCAAGACCCTCTGGGCTTGAATCTTAGAGTTACCGCACGAATTGGCCGTGAATTACTATTTGGCATAACCTCTGTTACTCCAAGGGCAAGATATTACTCCTTTTTACCATGGTGCTTTTCATATGTTAATAAATTAAGCAAAAACAAATCAAGCGTTAATGAATTAATCCCTCTCATCGAAAGATACATGGTGGTTGCATCTCTTCTCAAGCATGAAAATACAACATGTGAGGAGGGAGGTCTGGTTGGCTCGAAAGCAGCCTTAAGTTGGTTAGATGCAAATCAAGCAAAAAAACGGCGGATAGAAAAGCTTTCATTTGCGGACAACCCTGCATGGGAAATCTATCGAGCCTCACTTTTGGACTTAGGTTTATTTGATGTTACACAAGAAGAATATCAAGATCAAGAAAATGATACAGAAGTTGAAGATATTGAAGAAGTGTCTTTATCGTGGGATGAAATTCAGTTGTCTGATTTGGGCAAAAACATAGCGCAAAGTTATGGAATGACAGTTAATAATTTAACTGCGGTTAAGAATATTTTTACAAACTCAGATAATTTCACAATGAGAAGCTTAAAAGAATGGGGGAAGAGATCGTGTTTATGCAATCTAAACGCAGGACAAAAGCATGAGCTTGAATCATTAAGAAATATGTTTTTCTTTAAGGTAAGTTCACCAAATGAAACACCATGTCATGAGTACCGTAGAGATTCATTACTTCTGATACTCAAATGTATCAAGAAAATCAGTCGGCTGAAATTGCCATTTTATGATAGCTTCAAGCAAATGGCATATTTTGATCATGTGCTAGATTCTAATGAAAATGCAGTAAGAATTAAAGTTTCACCAGCACTAATTGATATTAATCGAAGATGGAAAATGTTCTATTTCCATTACTATCTTTCGGTTGCCTTAGAAGTCGTATTTATTCAAATTGTAACTGAATGCCAAACAACCGGGATTTGTGGCTACGAATGGAAAAAACTTGCTAGGCAGCTATATTTGCGTAAAGTCACAAGGGAAGTAGCACAATATCTGAACGTGAACTTTAAAAAAAATATTGGGGAATATTCTCTTTCAGAATTTCTCAACCTATACGGAATTGATTGCGAAAATATTGTAGGAGGTAAAGAACAAATAGAAAAATTCATATCTATTGACCACGACCTTTCAGAATACTGGCTTGATGCTATTTCTAAAGAACAATTTTTTAAGAAGCCATCAGGAATGGCCATAGCTCTTGTATATTTGCTTATATGCTTATTGCGATATATGCGTTGGGACAATACGGAGCATGGGAAATGGCTCGCAGGAGAGTGTTTTAGAACTAACGCCCCAAATACAAATGTTTCAGTCCCAGTTATCTTAAATGCATTCAAATATGAATACGGTGAGTGGTGGAAGGTCCCAATCGGAGAGCTATCAAAATATATTATAAGCAAGTATGTGGTTAATCTTCATGGCATGCTTTCTTATGATAAAAGCATCAGTGGAAATAACGCCGTGTTCCGTCGAGAGGGAGAAAAACTTTTCTGGAACAATATTGAGTATGATGTAATATCAGCAGGCAATCCAAGGTTACCAAGTGCCGTGACAATACTTATTGATTTAGGCTGTATCTCCCATCCAAAAGACGATAAATACACTTTCAGCCTCACTGAAGATGGAAGTAAAATACTATCAGAGCATTTGAATCGGAGCGTGTAGAATATGTCACAGGTGGAAATATTGTCACTACTGGATAGCAATTCATATGACATTGCTATTTTTTCTACCTATAATTTTGATCCTATCTTCTTTGAGAAAAGATTATTGAGATCAAAAGGCTTGGCTAAAGCACGTCGTATCATGATCTTCATGGATGCATCTCAATACCAGCAACTTCTGACTTCTAATCTTTCTTTGAATGCGATTAATCATAGATATTTAGTGATTCCAATATCTGTTTCTTCAGGAGTATTTCATTCAAAGCTGAGTATTTTTATGGATCAGATTGGTGGACAGATATTATGTGGAAGCGGAAATCTGACCCAGATGGGCTATACTCACAATCTCGAGTTAGTAAACAAAGTGCCAATCACTGTGGATTATGAAAATAATTTATACGAGAATATCGATTTGCTAAAAAGCTCCATTAATTTCTACAACCAGATATTGCCCTATGCAAATGAAGAATATGAAGGTATTGCCAACAAATGGCTTAAAGAGCTGCCTTGCTTCATACCTTGGATTCAGGACTTGAATAAAAAGCCAAGTGATTTAGATAGTCCTAAATTGATAACAACTTTTTCTGGAAATATATGGGGAAAGATAATTAAAGAGTTAGCAGGCAAAAATATTTCTAAAGTTACTGCCATAAGCCCGTTCTTTGACAAAGAATTGTATATGCTTAAAAAGATTGCACAGCAATGGCCGAAGGCTAAGATTGATTTGATATCCCAACAAAACACAGGAAATCTTGATTCAAGCCATATACTTAAAAGCGGTAAGAATATCACACTCTATGAGTTACTAGTCCCAGAGCACAGGCGGCTTCATGCAAAATTACTATCCTTTAGATTTGGACAGAAGTGTCTTGCTGTAGCAGGCAGCGCAAATCTTACCAAGGCAGCTTTGCTAAATGGCAATATAGAAACTTGCTTCTTTTTTTATTTACCCTCCAAGTCAATAGAAGAATTATTTAAGAAGGATATAAAGAAGAAAAAAATGTCACCGGCTGATTTTGAATCTGGCAATGAAACTCCGCCTAAACCTGCTGATGAAGACATGGACACACTTCAGTTACATAGTTGTATACAAATTTCTGATGATTCTATCAATATTGTATACTCAGTAAGTTTCGATAATGAAGTCGATCATCTGTCATGTGAGATAATGAATTCAATTCAAATGAAACCATTATGCTCTATCCAGATGCCGTTCGCTAACGATGTGAGGAAAAAGAGTAAAACCTTAAAAATAAGCAAAAATATAACATCACAATTTCAAGGAACAGTCCTCTGTCGATTAACTGCAACAATCAAAGGGAAAAGGATATTAAGTGTTCCCAGCTGGCTTGTTCAGGAGTTAAGCTTAACTTATACCCCTAGTGGTTATGATCCAAGTTCAGCAAGTGAAAGAGAGATAAGGGAAACAGGCTCAGGACTGATCGAAGCACTGGATGCTCGAATCCAAGAAGAAGGTATCGCCAGTACTATAGATTATTTAAATAACCTTAACATCCCTTTTCACGGTGAAAAAGGAAAAGGTAGAGTTGTCCGAAATATCTTGAAATACCGAAATCCACACCAAAACGGCCAAGAAGTAGATTGGTCAACTTTTTTTCAAAATGATGCTGATGGACTAAAAGAGGCTTTATCTGATTTTGTTGATAGACATCAGCACAAAGTCTTGCATAAACATGCTAATGCTGGAAATATTAATGGCCTTGGTAATTTTATTGATGTGTTTGAAACTTGCAACCGGCTTCTTTATGTATATGGTAAGAGAGAAGTAATATCAAAATTTTGGGTGGTGGGAAAAATCACTGAAAATATTGCAATATTTACAAGCGGTAAAGAAACTCGGAATGAAGCATACAATGGTTTTTTGAAAGTAATTTACTATAACTTTGGGGGTGATCACGAATTCGTAAGTGGTGAACTACTAGAGATGAAAGTTTTTGAACATTTATATTCGTCCTTATTTATTTCTCAAATGGTTCGTAAGGAATACCATTATGAAGATCCCGATGTTGATCCGTTCACACTTCTGCCGACCGAGCAAAAACAAGTTGACGAAATGTTAGAGTATAGCGGCCTCGCAAAACCGCCTTCGGAAGCAATAATAGGATTGCTAAATTACTACAATTATTTGGGAAACGAAGAAGAGGAATGGGGAAATATTCTCAAAAAGAACCTTGTCACTGACTGTCACTAGTTATCGACAATGTCATAGGACTTTCCCGTATAGAAAAAATAGGCCAAGACCTGACTTACTAACGAATAAACCAAGAAAACTCCCTATTAGACCACCCAAGGAATTCCTGTAGACCCCTCTGAGAGACATTTCAGGGTCCTACAATGGACAAACTCAAGCCAAAGGTATCTTCGGGTCAAAAGATTTTAAGGCAAATTAGGTCGATGAAATGCGGCTTAATCTACTTCACCATCACCGGACTTATGGAGAGGGGTGGGGTAGGTACAGCCAAAGGCCATATAAAGCTTTAGGGAAGGTAATATGGCCCAACACGGAGAACCATTTTTTCAAATTTAAAACCTGTCTTAAAGTACTCTGAAAACAGGCCCTCTGTGATACTATCCAAACGAGTTCGTCCTTTAAATGGGCTGCTGGGTGCTTTAAATTGAAAGCTGAGGGGCAGTATGTGGATTGGCTGACTTAATGAAAAGAGGTATGCAACCGGACGGGAAAGAACACTCAGCACGGCATTGCTCAGACAGTCGATAGCTTAGTTTCTCAAACGAAGCCCTATTTTCCCCTTGCGACCTATTTATGGAGGTGTAAACTGAGCTATGCTTAAAATCTTGAGGTAAGGCATTGGCCATGAAAAAAAAAGAAAAACTTGTCATGTTAAGTGCTTGCGACCTGAGTCCTTTTGAGGGAAATATCATCATAGGTCAGATAGCTCACGCCGACCTTTATGAAGAATATTTTGCCTATATTAAACATCTGTGCATCGAGTCTAAATACAAGGAGGCTTTTCAGGCAGATGAGCCTGGAGAAGAATATGCTGCCTTTCAGACATTCATTCAACAATCACACCAGTACTACCAACTGGCTAAGAATGCAAGTTTTGATGTGGCCCCACTTTGTTACTACTATTCATTTCTTAATTTGATGAAAGCTTACTTAGCCCCAAAGTATTGGCAAAGTCAGCAAACAAAGTTCGCCCGTCATGGGTTACAGGTCAAACAGAATCGTAGAGATGGGACAACTGTAAATGATTGTCTGAAAATAACCGATGGCGTATTTAGCCTGGCAGTAGATGATATAATGTACAACTCAACCAAAGGAAGCTACAACGGAAAGGAGATGGACATCAAAGGCTTACTATTTTACTTGCCTGAAATAAATTTGGAAATCGAAGAGCTTTACGATTCTAACGCACGATACTTACCGCTCACAGTAGATATAAAAGTGGATAACAATCAGTGCGATGTGTTACTTAAGACGGAAAAAACGTGGTGGCTTGCCGAACGCTTCTCGTTACCAGAATGGTCACCTCGGCGAATAAATCCTAATCTACAAAAGAGCTTCAAAACATCAAACAAGAAGGGAGACCAAAGTTGGTCTTATACACTCAAAAGAAAACTCCAAGTGGTTGATGACACCGTTGCAAATAACCGTGGGGCAATCCAGCAAGTTAGACAGCTACTGAGCTCTTTGGCCCCTTGTTGGGATGTTTTAAGCGAAACAGACGGAGGAGCTATTCTAATACCGTACTCAAAAGGCTTCGTTTTACCTGTTGAACTCGTAATTTTGGGCGTTATGTACTATCTTTCTCTCTTGGTGCGGTACAGGCCCTATGAGTTGAAACGTTTAAGAATAGAAGACGCAAACTTGATATGGCTGTATGAGTGCTTTGTGCGAAATTCCACATTAGTGTATTACCAGTCGTTATGCTCCAGATTACATAAGAAATACATCAAGTTCAAATTCTAAGCTGGTCTTTTCGCTATCTATCTACCTGAAAGTTTAGGGCTGGTGAGGGGGTAGGTGCCCATCTTTTGTAAATAATGATTTAGGGGCGGTAATATTGTCCAATTCGGCGAACCATTTTTTGAAAATTAAAATTGCCTTACGGTTCACCATATTCTGTTCGCCACATCAGACAAAACCGAAATATACCCCACCCTCTGACTCACTATTTCTTTTCGGAGGGCCCTTCTTCTGATTTACTTACAGTAGATTCTTCTTGGAATATTTTCTGAAGTAACTCATACGCTTCAGGCAGTTGTGTTTGTATGGCCCATTTGTAGTCACTCCAAATTAACTTTCCTAATTGGTTCTGTTTATCCTTAAAAAGCTTGAACCATACCTTCTCATAGGTAAAGCTCCGGACTTTTTTGCTCTGTTTAATCGCCTCGTTTGGGTCTCTTATTCTTGACAGAGCGTCCTCATAGCTACGGAATTTATAATTTGCATAGGCTATATTCCTCTCATAGTCGCTCATAGTCTCAAGAAACTTCCTATCCGTTTGATTGCCGAAGTCCCAAAGCCCTGAAGATAGAACTGTATTCAGGGCAGCACTTCTAAATGTGGGAAAACGGTATCGAATCAGTTCTCCATCTTGCTCTTTGTAGTGGACTTCGCCTTTCATAGGCGGAGCTGCCAAATGGGCACAGTTCATAAACCATTCTTGAGTGACCGCTTGTATGAGATTGTTTCTTTGCTCTCCAAGTGATATGTAATTCCATCCCTTTGTAGTAAGTGTTCCACCCTTGCCTACCATATGTAGACCATATATAATTAGAACGGAAATTATCAAGAACATTATAATTGTGGGAACAGTTTTGAACCACAGCCGTTTCTCAAGCCGTTTCTCAACCCATTTTTCTGCTTGTTTGTGTGTAGCTAATAGATACCATCCCAACGAAGTCAGAAATGCTCCAAAAGCAACCAGATTAGTACCCTGGTCAACATATGAATTGCCGTTTGTTAGATAATCCATTTTTGACCTCCGTCAAATAATCCACATTCTTTGGAAGAACCCTCTTGAGTTATCTTCTGGATTGTATCTAAGAACGCACGTAACTGTCAATAGCTTGTTTCAAGCCCCCGCAGGTAGCCCCGATTTGAAATTGAAGGGTTAGGGGAGGTAATATGCCTCCAGACTTACAACAATTTTTTGGAAATGAAAACCTGTCTCATGATTTCCTGTGTACCATGTTTAGGTTCGTACAACATAGTCCATCTACGTTCATCTTATGCCAGTAGATTTGTTGGGAACTACGAATGTGCTGGATTAGTTGACGGTTTAAGGATTTATTAAATTTTCTATGTATAGTTATGGAAGAGAACCAAACTTTTATGGTTATGCTTAATCAAAACGCGGAAATGTTGAAAAGAAGTTATTACAATTTCCAACGATGAAATGCTTTTCAGAAAATCCGTACTTAGACATTCGACTTATCAAGTCTTTTCTATCAGTATCCCCTATAGCGTAAACAGTTGCTGCTATCACTTTATCCTTCAAGGAATCGTCAGAGAAAAAATTAAATCTTCGAATGTTATCCTCATGAAAACCAAATCCTAAGAAATATATTTTCTCAGACTCACAAAGAGCTCGATTTGCATCTCTGAATTCAGTAGAACAAAAATCTTCTGCAGAGTCCTCTATTTCATGGATAATCTTTATTCCTTTACTAATTTCCACAATAGATATTTTATGTAATGTATTTGAATAAGGCACTTCAGGATAGTTGCCGAGAATTCCATGTAGGTGTATTACGTTAATTTGTCGCATTATATCTAAAGATTTTTCTTCAAGAATTTGATACCGATTTGTAATCGCTTGATGAAGATAGCATTCAAGAGACCTATCATAATTAAATGTTATAATTGTAATCTTATTATTTGGAATTTTATCCGCTGTGGAGGTCAATAGCTTGTTAAATAAGTATTGATACCAGCCGGGATTGTTGGGAGGAAAGAGTTTATCTTCTATTTCAAATCTCTTTAAACAATCTGTTATGAAATATTTACCTATATCGAGAAACTCTCTATTGTCTTCCAAAAAAGCGTCAACTGAATAGTAACCTGCTCTACTCAGTCTACTATGAAATGTTTTAGTATCTTCCGGGTTATATGGATAAGTGGCGTGATATATAAATTGTTTGCATACTTGATTCAAGCGTTCACACACTTGATTTAGAAGTTGCAAGCCAAGTGGATAACCTAAATGATTGCTTGTTCCTGCTCCAAGTATCAAAACCGTTGGTTTTTGTATCATAATCTATTTTCATCTCAATCTATACAATATTCTAACACGTCCAACATGCCGAGGTTAATTTTGCTACGACAATTTAAGTATTTGTTAAATTGTGTTCATCTCAATAATAAACCAGTGTCTATTGGGCTGAATTTATGCTTCAAAGAAACCTAATCGTTCTTGTACCATTTTCTCAATTGTGTCCATTATTGGTGGTATTTTCTTCTGAGTAATAACACAAGCTTTTGTTATGTGTTTGTTACGTTCTTTTGATGCTTCTGCCGTACTCCTTATCGCCCAAGCTTCCCTTATGATTTCTTCTGCTTCCTTAAATTTATTTTTAATTTCTGGGCTTAAAAATATCCCTTTTTTTGTTACATAGTTTTGGAAATCTAAACAAGCATTACCAACTTTCTTTGATTTTTCATGGTAAAACCATAAATTTTTATCTTCATTGTCGCGGACATTTTGCTTTTCTTCTTCTTCAAAGTCTTGTTTTGACAGGAATTCCTCTAACTCTTGGGAAGATTTATTGTTGAGGTCTGGTATAGAGTGAGTCTCCAGTATAAACTTTCTGATTAAATCTAAGAGGTTATCTAATTTTTCCCATGCTATTGGTAAAACTTCAAATTCTTTTTCATGAATTTTTGTGGCTCGGTTGAAGAGAGAATTGATTTTAAGTTTTAATTTCTCACGTTCATTTTCGAGTTTGTGTTTATGGTCTTCTAATCTTTCAGCAAATTTCCTTTCGAGCCATTTTGAACCAAAATATTTGAACAACAATATAACTACAAGAATTGTTACTGCAACCTGTGTTCCAACATTCTTTAATAACTCTATTAAGAGCTTTTCCATCTGGTATTTCCCATTTGACGTTAAATCTCCTTTATTACTCCATACTTACTGTTATATAGTAATGAACTTCCCAAAAAACACAAACTTTTCAGTCATTTATTTCTGAAAAGAGGCACAAAGGAGGGGTAGGTAGCCCTGATTTGAAATGAAGGTTTATGGGTGGTAATATTGCCCGATTCGTAGAACCATTTTTCAAAATTCAAACCTGCCTTATGGCTCTCAACATAAGCTCAGAAGCGCAAGAACTTTTTGAAATTTTTTTGCCCATACTGAATTGCTACCTAAGCTTCAATAAGGAAAGTACTTATAACAGAAATAATGGAAAATCTCTTGACAACAATTTAGCACAATTTAGAATAAGACTCAATTATTTGCAGATTCAAGGTGCCTTTTACGTTGGAGATTTTACGATGATGAAGCAGCCTGACACCATCATGACAGTTCAGGAAATCGCTGATTACCTAAAGATACCCAAGTCAACCGTTTATAAGTTGGCACAAGAAAGCAAAATCCCAGCCCAAAAAGTGGGAAGACACTGGAGATTCAAGAGAGAAGTTCTTGACAGATGGTTGGAAAATAGAAGTGAAAAGTAGCCCGTTGCCTAAAAAATTTGGTTTTTTGAATGAACCATATACGGTTCATACCAGTCGGACCTTGATGCTTCAAGAGTTGGCAGAACTGTTCAGAAGCTCACAGCCTGACACCTCAATCGATGAATATTCCAGACTCATAACGGAGTCGAATGTACTCGCGAAGCCGACTTTGAGTAGTCGCAAAAAAACGGCTAAATATATATCTCAGTTGTACAGCCTCGACAAGAACATGGCGATTTTCAGAGTACTGAGATTTTTTTGGGAGCGAGATTCTGAGGGGCATTCTCTAATGGCAGCCCTATGTGCCCATGCTCGGGATTCATTGCTGCGTACAGCATCAGACACTGTTCTATCTCTACCTTTCGGTTATGAACTCAATCTCGAAAATCTTAAAGAAACTCTCGAGGAAAAATATCCTGGGAGGTTCAGCCTCAAGACATTACATTCAACAGTTCAGAACATCGCATCATCTTATCAGCAATCCGGACATCTCGAGGGTAGACGTAATAAGATAAGAAAAAGAGCTAAAATTACACCGGTGGCCATGACTTATGCGTTATTCCTTGGATATCTTAATGGTTACAGAGGCGAGAATCTTCTAAGTTCAATTTGGTCAAGATTGCTCGATGTGCCTGCAAACCAAATATTGGAGCTTGCTCATCAAGCACACAAGCTTGGTCTAATGAATTTTAAAAAAGCTGGATCAGTAATTGACTTCGGTTTTGATAATCTGCTTACGGGTATAGAAAGGAAGATGCTAAGTGACTAGAATCGAACAGCTTCTACACAACTACAAACAATTTATGTCATTGCCTTGGGCCTCATTAACATCTGGTGCAGAGAGGATATGGTTTTGTGTATACAATAAAATGGATGAGCGAAGACTAAGGCCTCGGCTTGGTGAATTCGAAATCGCAACGAAGCAATCAAAACACGGCTGGTACCTTGTTGACCTCACACAATCTTTTGCAGAATGGCTTTCGTCTGAAGACTACAAGGAGGAATTCTTTCAAAACCCTGAAGACATAAAGCCAGCTTTAGATGAATTCAAGCAATCCGTTAAGGAAAATGTGATTAGCCAACTGGAAACATCAAGCGAAAACGATGTGGTGGCTATTTTAGGTATTGCCAGTTTATTCGGATTTATGAGGGTGTCTGAATTAGTTAAAGCAGTTAAAGACAAAGTCAAAGGCAGACTAGTCGTTTTTTTCCCAGGTGAATATGACGGCAACAACTGCTATAGACTTTTGGATGCTCGAGACGGATGGAATTACTTAGCATTGCCAATAACCTGTCATGAAAGGGCATTATCATGACCAAGAACTATGAGTTATTTGTTGATAATCCAATCAAGAAGCAACTTCTGAACGATGGGGTTGCTGAAGTCGCAGATGATTTTTCTGATGAGAAACTCAAGCTGCTACGTTATGAACTGCAAACCTTTGTATGTGAGGGGCAATATGCCAAAGGCATGGTTCGCATCTTGGAGTCATACTTGGGTAATATAACGAAAGCCAAACAGCCGGCTGGCTGGGTCAGTGGCTTCTTTGGAAGCGGGAAATCTCATTTAGTAAAAATGTTGCGCTACCTTTGGACGGATTATCAATTCAAATCAGATAATGTCACAGCAAGAGGTGTGGCACAATTGCCGTCTGATATCAGTGACCTTTTGGTAGAGCTCTCTAATACAGGTAAAAGACACGGTGGACTGTTTGCTGCTTCCGGGACGTTAGGATCTGGTGCTGGCGATAGCGTTAGACTTGCTCTTTTAGGGATAATTTACAAATCCCTCGGGCTGCCAGATACTTATGCTGTTGCCAGGTTTATATTATTGCTTAAAAGTCAAGGGATTTATGAACAGGTCAAATCTTTCGTTGAATCGAAAGGCAAAGATTTCTTAAAGGAAGCACGCAGACTATATGTATCTACAGTGCTTTCTGAAGCCATCCTTTCAGTAGATTCAAAATTTGCTTCTAACGTCGCAGAAACCAAGAATCTCTTACGAAGCCAGTACCCTCCACAAGTGGAAGATATTTCAAATGACGAAATGCTCGACGCTCTCCATGAGGCAATTACGGCTAGTTCTGAGCAATTTCCATGTACTCTTATAGTACTTGATGAGGTTCAACAATTCATCGGAGAAGATTCTAACCGGACTAATCATGTTCAGGAGATTGTTGAATCCTGCAGCAGTCACTTTGGAGGTAAGCTCTTATTCGTGGCCACAGGCCAAAGTGCCTTATCCGGGACACCGCAATTGCAGAAACTACGTGACAGATTCACAATTAAAGTCGAACTTTCAGATAGTGACGTCGAGACGGTGGTCAGAAAAATTGTTCTGGAAAAGAAGCAGGACAAAGTTTCCCTTATACACGAAATCTTTGAAAAACATGCAGGGGAAATTTCAAGACATCTTGCTGATACACGCATAGGTCCAAGTAATGAGGACAAAGAAGATTTTGTCCCGGACTATCCCTTATTGCCGGTCCGATTACGTTTCTGGGAACGCTCGTTGCGGGCGGCAGATATGGCAGGTACGGCCAGTCAGCTTAGAAGTCAACTGCGTGTTGTTCTTGAAGCAACGAAGGATATAGCGGAAAAACCTATAGGCAACGTTGTGCCTGCTGACTTCATGTTCGACCAGAAAGCTTCGGATATGATCAACTCAGGTTTCCTTCATAAAGAAGTCTACCAGTTAATAAAAGAACAAGATGATGGAACCGAGGAGGGTAAGCTAAGGTCTCGTCTTTGTAAGCTGATTTTCCTTATAAACAAATTGCCCAGAGATAAAGGGGCAGATGATGGAATAAGGGCAACACCTGATACTCTGGCAGACTTATTGCTCGAGGACTTAAATGAAGGTAGCACCGTCCTTCGTAAGCGAATCCCTGATTTACTATCAGGTTTGGTGAAATTGAATCATCTTATGCAGGTTGACTCCGAATACCGTATTCAAACCAGAGAAAGTGCTGCTTGGAATGAGGAATTCCAGAAACACTTCAGTCATATATCAAATGATGCCGGCGAAATCGCCATGCTTAGAACGGATGCATTAAGGGATGAATGTTTTGGTGTTCTCAAAGGAGTTAAGATTCTGCATGGTTCGAGCAAACAGCCACGAAAAATTGAGCTATACTTTGGCAGTCAACCTCCCGACACTTCAGGCAAAGAGGATGTGCCGGTATGGATCAGAGATGAGTGGTCTGAAGACGAGGGCTCTGTCTTGTCTGATGCTAGGAGTCTGTCCGAGTAATAGCCTTTGAAATTCATAAGTATTTGCAAACGCCAGACTTAAGTGTTTTGGGCTAAAAATCACTAAGTTCTTTAATAATAAAGAGTTACGTTTTTTGAGAAC
>SDBT01008329.1_pt1 | contig 16950 bp, 6 predicted proteins | sample 2277101 | NCBI WGS metagenome assembly SDBT01 (sample SAMN10404973, study PRJNA504765) | marine sediment metagenome | isolation source: marine sediment core GS10_PC15, 103 cmbsf | place: Arctic Ocean: Southern Knipovich Ridge | collected 2010
TTCCCATCCTTATTAAACACCCCATCTTCTTTATATATTTCAAATTCACCCCAAAAAGTTTTACTACTTGTTCTCGTAAGAGGATTATTAGTAGTATCCCCCCGCAAATCATTAATTCCTTGCTGAATAACATTAAAAGTTAAATCATTACTGTTATATAACACTGGTTCGCTAAATATCACTTTAAAATACACAGTAGAATAAACGTTTTGTATTATTACATTTTCATCTTTAAGAGATAATATATATTGTCCATTATAAGTAGGAAATTCATTACTAAATGTGGAGGTATCGCCGGACCCTTCTTTTTTAGAATAAAACTTGAATACATGCCGAGGAGTATCAAAATTGAAAAACAAATCTAAGCAAAATACATTAGTTATGCCATATAAAGTTAAAACCTGACAACATACTCTTCTTAATCCATTAATTTTATCTATTTCCCAAGGAACAATAAACCTAGAATTATCTATTCTATATGCATCATAAGAAATATCTTCTGAAGTTATTAAATTGTCTGCTTCATAATATAAATTATTATTTATGTTAATCCATCCACTCCAATCCGGGTCATTAATGTTCCTCAATCTAACAGCATATGCCCCAGATATCCCATCTATATCTAATCTTATAACTTTCTTATTTATAATTGGAACAACTTTATCCTTGTTAATTACTAAAGAACCAGAAATGTCCTCCTGATATACCCTCGCTTTTATTTGATCATATGAACTATCCAAATAAACATCCATGCCTGGAGCACATAAATTGACAAATAAACCTGTAGTAGTATCTTCAGGAGTATCTGATATACTAACAGGAAATGGGCAAGCATTTATATAAATATCACTAGTTATATTTCCGGGAGATTCTCCTTCAGTAGCATGACCAGCTATATAAAAATTATTAGCTTGATCTGTTAGAACAACAGGATTATAACCAGCTTTTAATTTTAACTCATCATATTTTCCTTGACCAGAAGAATGTAAAATATCTGATTCTGAATCCCATACTGCACCGTATACCTGAAAAACACCATCTCTTCTCGTTTGCCATACAAGTTGATATATCCCATGGATATTAGATGAAACAGCAGAAACAATAGATTGAGATTGAGAGGATGATGTCACCTGAAGATCCGCTTTTCCCTGCCCACTACACAACCAGTTAGTATCATCTTTATTATAGTCCCAATAGTAAGAATCTACTTTATCACAATCCAGAATAAGTGATATCGTTTTCTCAAAAGAGAACAAACCAGTATATGGATCATATGATTCGATATCTATATAATACTTAATACCACAAACAAGAGGATATTCATAAGAATTATTACCTATAAATTTTTCTCTTTGAGTTTCTGTAATTTGTTGTGGTAAAATCTCAGGATCATAAATAATATCAATAGACCCATATGAATCAAGAGGAATACCTTCTTTAGGAAATAGTCCAAAAAACGTATCATTATAAAACCATCGTTTATTATCGGCTAACGAAAATACCGAATACAACAATTTTGTTTTTGCGGAATCGGAATAAAAATTCATTCTAAAATGAAATTCCCCGCTATGAACAGAAGGATTTGCTTCATCATTTATAAAATTAAATGAAACAACATTATCCTTATAAGTTGTAGATGGACAATAAAATAAATCGCCTTCCGGAGGCTCAAAAGATGGTAGCAACTCAAAAATAACAGTTACACTCCTATTGGCGTTCATAGGCACAGTAATAATTATTCCATTTTCAGTTATAGCCGTATCATTATATTGCCACTCCTTGAAAAAATATCCATAACTAGGTGAAGGAGTTATATTGAGAGTCAAATCTTCACAATATTCTCCAGCAGAATGACTAACAGAGCCATTGCCGATAATAGTAACATCTAAAATATTTGTATCACAAAGAACTTCTATAAACCATACTCTAATAGTAACAGATGAGGCAGCCACTACTAAAGAAGTAGTAATTGAAGAACCAGACCCAGCAGAAATACCATCTACAGTCCAAGCAGAAATCTGATAACTTTCGTCAGGAGTAGCCCCAATAGAGATAACAGGAAAAGCAGGCAACAACTGAGTTTGAGGTCCATCAACTGTATTATAACAACCATTATCATAACCACCAACAGGACTTATTAATTGTATACATCCACCTATTGTCATAGGAATTAGTATTAAATTAACATCATCATGAGTAAATGTTACTGTAACATCAACATCAAAAGATGGCATGATGATGTTGAGACCTTGCCTACCAACAGTTGGACCAACAAAATAACCAACTACCACAGCACCACCATCTGAACGCGTCATCTCCCAATCTCCCACTTCCCATCCATTGGCTATATCAGGAGTAGCTAGCAATTCTACAGAATTACCCTGAGGGTAATCAGCAGCACAACTCGTATTAACCAAATCAGGGCCTCTAGGCTCTCCGTCGCAACCAGCAACTACGCCATCCCCAATCTGAGTTATTGTTCCCTTCCCACTCTCTACACTAGTTGTTAAACAATAAGATGCCATATTTTATTATCCAGTAATCTCCATTGACGTTAATTTTACATACAAAACTTTATCAAAAATATCATCATCCTTATCAGGAATATATGAAACTGTCACAATACCTTCAGTCGAAAAACTGATACCCTCAATTTCTCCATCATCGTCATAAGAAAGTAAACTATTTATTGCAGAATTATCGATGAACCACCTCTCCACTGTATCTTCATTAATACTGATTGTTTTGTACAAGTCAGTAAGTGTCGCATCTTTATAAAACTCTATTGCCAAACTATAAATACCTACAACAGCAATATAGCTTATTGATATATTACATTCTACAATGTTATTTTTAAAAGCATCTGCCATTTCTTTATTACACTTATCTTGATCACAGGCATATCCTTCTGTTGACCTTGCCATAAATATATCAAAATTACCATTTCTATTATCATGCCATATTATCGATCTACTCCCATTTCGGTTTATAGATACCGCTGGTTTAAGACTATTACTCTCAGTACTAGTTATTCGTGTATTAAACCTAAATGGAGATAATTTATTGACAGAATTAGAATAAAAAATATTCCAGTACCTATCTCTATTAGATTGCCATGCGACATGGACATCATTGCATGTGCCTAAAGTTATATCAGGAGATTGATTTACGCCTTCAAAAGTGAGAGGAATCTGTGTCAAATTATTATCACCTTCTCTAACTCCCATATTTAATAAATTAGAATAATCATTAAGGGATAAATCAGAGTCATTCACCATTAACTTAGTCATATTTCTTACATTGGATGGTAAATTAATTATATCTGTATTGTAAGTATATGTTGGAGAAGTAATAGATATATCAGTAAACACTAATGTAGATTCTATACTATCAAATACTCCTAACTTACTTGGGGACATTTTATCTGCTACATAATAACCTCCATATGGAATACCAAATCCTATATCAAAATCATTATAAACATCTGACGCTGTAGAGATGAAAGATTGTGAAAAACTAGAAACACCATCAATCAGCAAAGTAATCTGTCCTAAAAACTTATCAAGGTATGTTTGGTTGTATGTATCCAATAGAGTAGTAACTTCTTCAGAATCCAATTTTGTATAATTAGCTATTATCGTATACGCCTTATCTTCTGTAACATTTATTTTTTCTGGGAACTCCCGTACAATAATATAATTAGCACGATCAGTTTCTACATCTTCTGTTTTTATTAAAGCTATCAACTTTGCCATCCCAGTATAAATAACATGAACTTCTGGATCTATTATAGAAGGATTGTCTCCTGTGATTAGACTAGTAGCAGTAAATATAGTTTTCTCAAACATTAATCCAAAGGTAAAATCTTTAAGATTATTACTTTGATCAGTAATATCTATTTGAAACTGGCTTGCCGATGGATTAGCGCGATCATAGCTCCCCGCGAATGGAACTATTCTATCAAAAACATTATCAATTCTGCCGATTACAAAACTATTACCATCTTTTGTATATACTTGTTTATTCTCAATATTATTATCAAATGATAATATAAATTCACTCTTCCATTCGTCAAAAAGATTATCCATTGATTTATCATTTATTACTATCCCATTATATGAGGATGCTAAGTAACTATTTTGTTGTGTAGCAGCCATTAAAACAAAAGAAATCTGATAATTAAATTGAGAATATGAAAAAGGATAACTTGGATTACTTGCACTCGGGTCATCATCTCCTGCAACAATCTGCAAATTATTAAATGCTATCGCATAATCTTGCACAGCATTAGCTGTAATAGTTAAATTATCTATATGATTAGTGCTTCCACTTAGAGATATAATTCCACCATTGCCACTATAGGTATCCCAACTACTACTAACAAGATCCTCGCTATTATACTCCGGTATAGGATCATCAACAGTTCCCTCAGCATCTACTAACAAATTAGCAGAAAGATAATCAAATGGAGTATCACTTTTTGATAAAAACTCTGAATATTTATCTATGCAAGATGAAAAAGAAGCACAAGCTGATGACACTAAAGAAAGTCCTATCACTCCATAATATACTTGTTTTATTCCCGCTCGGTCGCTTTCCCACATAATATGTAAATTATTATCAGAACTAGCCTTAATAATAGGATGTTGATTATTGCCGTTATTAGTTAGCTGAACCCATGAGGTACTTTCCCTATTAATATTACTATTTTTACCAACAGTCAAACTAGCAAAAAACAACTGACTATTAACTCCATTAAGTGCTTCTGCGATTACATAGATATAAGATTCTTCATTATCCCCAATATATTTTGAGTTAGAAGCTATGCTGACATTAATAGCTTGTAAATAATTATCATCATCATCTCTGATATATGGAAAAGAATTATAATTTATTGGATCTATATATAAATTTGGAGATTCTGAAGCATGGTAAAAAACAGCATTAACACAGAACAACCAATCATTTATATTAAGGGCATCTCCTTCCATTTCCCCAAAAAGAATATTGCTACCTGTATATTCATCTATAATTCTGTTTATTATCCTAATACGCTGAAAACCTATAGCATTATTGAATAAGACTACATAAATATCGTTTGCAGATGGATTATCGACAATAGATAATGCCGTCCATAAATCATTCTCAACATGTATTCTAAATAACTCTCCTGCAAGTTTCGGTTCTATTACAACATCCCTATTGGCTATCACTTGAACATCTAGTGTAGTCTGTTGTTTAGCAATGAATACCTTATTAATATTAAATCTCTCATCATCACTATCATTATAAGTAATATCAGGAGACAGATACGCATGAACAACCATCCCATTATTTAACAATGTCGCCGAATGATTAAATATTTTACATATATTATCATCACTAATATTTACCTTTTCTTCTCTACACGTATCAGGTAAAGCATTTGGAGGGATTGTCGGAGCTAAGGAGTTAACATCAGGTTCTTCTGGGTCTTCGATACATTCTGTTGGTTGATCCCATGAATCAGTAGGATCTATATAGTTTTCCGTATCATTAGGATCGCAGCGAGGGTCTATTGCATGCATAGATATAGAAGATGGAAGGATATTCAAATAAGAATTAGAAAAAACCTTTTTCGCAAAATTATCTTCTTCATTATATAGATAAATAGGTAATTGATACACAGAATCTATATCTTCATCTATAACATCAACACCTTTAAAACTAACTGAGCCAACCCCATTTTTAGTTATAGTCGTTTTAAAAAACTTACCGTTTACAGACACAACTTTTTTACTATTTGGCTTTCCTGTTAAACGAACTAAGCATAAATCTCCTGGGCCAATAAAAGATGGAGATACTGACAATTCTTCCGATGAAATATTAACACTATTTTTAATAGTAAATATTGTTGGGCAAATCTGCACAGTTTTATATGTGCCATCTTTTTGTTGTTCTTCAACATGTGCAAAAACTGAGATAGATGATTGGAATGAATCATGGGGAATTCTTAATTCCATAATCCCCATATATGAGCCATCTTCCATATTTTGTAATGATTTAGTATTAACTCTAATCCCATGAGTAGCATCTTCCATATTAATATGGAACGAATCTATATAAAGACCAGAAATCTCAAACTTTAGAGATCTAGCTTCTTCTATTGTCCCTGACGGAGGGTATAGCTTTAATTTAATCATACAATTCTCTTAACATGTTCATAAATAAATTACCCACTTCTTTATAATTAAATCTTTTTCTTACATGTGAGTATGCGGCATTTACTCTCATTTTCACCAAATCTTTTCTATTCACTACGAATCTCATAGCTTTTTGAATTTTCCTGACTTCAATAAATGCCCATTTTTTATTTTTGAATTGTGGGATATTATCCATATTTTCGCGAAGAATAAAACCAGTAGGCTCCAACATAACTGCTGTTTCATGATTGGCATAATCCTGACACCCAGAATAATCTGTTATAATTACAGGAACTCCCAACGCCATACATTGAAGTCCAGGGTATCCGAATCCTTCTCCGCAATGTGGAGCAATTAAACAATCTACAGATTTTATAAAATTAGGCAATATTTTTTCATCAAATATCTTATTTTCAAAAATTATAGGGGCAAATCCTTTGTTTATTCCCAATTGCTCCACAACCTTGTTTAAATATTGTTCCGCTTTCTTTGGTCTATCTGTCTTAACTATTAATTGAACAGAATCCTCCTCTGTGAATTCTCTCAGCCATGCCTCAAAAAGCTGCTTATATCCTTTACGTTCTCTCCATATGCCCATAAAACCGAATGTGTATCTATCAAAATCAAACATAGGCTTAACGGATCTATTGTAAGTGTTCATACACAAACAATGAGGAATATAATATATTGGCTTTTGTATCTTTTCGTGGGAAAAAATTTTATAATCGAAATGAGAAGGCACTATAATGGCATCATTTTCATTTAAAATGTCCACCCATTTTTTTGGAGGTTGGAATGTCTCAAATACAGCAAAACCGATACTGCGTTTGGGTTTTTTAATTCTTCTTTGTATATTTGGAATACAATGATATATTAGAATTCTTTCTGGGTCTTCCTCTTTTTTAATCATTTTCATAAAAAATTCATAGCTAGAATCGCTTATCGCGGGCTTACTCGGCTTCTCCCCAAAGAGAGTAATCTTAATATCACATTCCCCAGTCTCATACAATGCTAAAAGATAGTTGCGAGCTGCCTGCGAATATCCTGAAGAATTTAAGAAACAAGCGTAATTTATTTTTATTTTAGACATAAACTATTTCCCTCTGCCCATACTATACCTCCTGATATTCTTGCCATTCTTCTAATGCCACCTTAGATATTTTAGAAACTACAGGAGAGACTTTACAATCATATAAACCTGAACAACTAAAACTGTTTATTTCAAGTAACTTATATTCTTCTCCATCACTACAAATATCAACTGTATATGCCTTATCGGGTTGCCAAGATTCTTTAGCTATTAGACTAGCGAGATCCCATGCCTTTTTATCACAGCCCTCTGCATAAGATATATTCCCACCCTGCTTGTATTGACTTGCAGCAACTGGTTCTCTATCAATAACAACTATTCTCCATTCTTTACTAATAACCTTAGGAGAAGATATAATAATAAGAATTTGATCCATAGGAAGCCCACCATAACCTTCTATTTGATTCATCTCAGAATCTAATTCATCAAAAGGATAGACTGCCCCATTAAATGTTTTGCCACCAGAATTTGGTCTCATAAAAATACAACCTGAATAACGTCCAAATTCGGCATAAATCATTTCTCTTTTCCGATAAAAATCCATCAATGGCATCATGATATAATCATCATTAAAAAGATATTTGCCGAAATGAGAATAATATGTAGTACACTCAAAGTTCTTAAAATTACAATAAGAACCAGGGACCCAACCTTTTTCTCTTTGAAGTTGTCTGGCTAAATTAAGAGAACCATAAAACACAACACAATCTTCATCTTTGTAAAGATCATATCTTCCTGCTTGAAATGGAACATACTTAACTACCTGACATTCCATTCCCTGCTTACTAACTTCTTTAATTAATGATTTTAATGCAGTGTCTGTATCATATTGCTCTACGATCCATTTTACTTCCATTGTTACATCTCCGGTAAGAATTATACACTTACTATTAGTCTATCGTCATTTAGCACCCTCACATCATTAATTATATTAAACGATCCACTCCCAAAATTCCAGGAAATATTACCAAAAGAATCTATTTTTGCCAAACGACCAGAGGAATCAACGAAACTAGACTCAGCAATAATTAAACTGCCATCACTATAACCATCTATATCAGACGGATATAGCCCATCAGGAGAAGAATATAATACTTGTACTCTACTATTAACTTTATCCAAGATAACTACTGTCCCATCATAATCTTTTAAGTCATCAATAGCAGAAGCTCTAAATTCTATATCCTCAGGAACAGGGTCAGGTAAATATGCCGCCCTTAAATCATCCCCAACAATAGAGGACAAAGAAGCTCCATCAGTTATCCCCGATACAACAAATCTTCCATCAGTATATTCATAAATACCGCCCAAAGAATAATCCGAAAATTTTATATCACTAGATATCAACTTATTATCAATATTAGTAATATCAGATGGATCTATTTCTATGATATCAGGCACGGTCCGACTCGCTTCTTTAAGAGGATCTATCTCCCCGTAAAATATAGATGAATTACCAATAATCCAATTACCATCACTCGTTTCTTCGACAAAAACAGGATGGCTAATATTATCTATATATGTAAAATCACCAACGAAACAAACAAATCCATCCTTAACACTATAAATAGCATTATTAGATGATGTCATGCCAGTAGGAACATTAACAGTTTCCGTAAAAGCTCCATTGTCAAAATTAACAAATAAATTATTTGAAGTAGCAGACACTAATCTAACTGCCGTATCATCATCTAGCTGAATTTCTAAAACCCTATTAGATGCTTTATTATTATTTAAAACAACATCGCTTGTTGATAGATATACTGATGAACCAAGAGTAAAATAAATTTTAGTCAAATCTGCCACAACAGCAGGTTTTGTAAATACAATTGTTAGAATTTTATCAACAGAATTATATATTACTGACAAAGGATAAAAATTTGATGCATCTATAGCATAAGTAGAACCAAAGCCCCTTACCAAATTACCACTATTATCTACTTCTACAACTCTATTATTATTCAAATCAGATATCAAAAAATTATTATTAAATTTTCTAATAACAGATGAAACTACTGAAAACCCCCTAGCAGATGATGCCGACCATTCTCTAGCCTGATTAGGGGAAACGGGCATTGAACTGCCGCTGAAACCATATACTCCTATATCGACATCATTAATTTCGCTTACAGAACCACTTTTAGAGAAATACCTTCCACCGACATTAATGGGAGTAGATATAGTTAAATTCGATTTTCCTACTTCGACAGAATCATTAATACTTACATTGCTAAGAGTGCCTCTGTCCCATTCAGTTTCTGTATCAATAACAAAACCAGTGAAATCTGCATTTACAAGAATTCTTAATTCTAAACTATTTAAAATAGGAGATAACGTTTGAGCATCATTACTATTCATCACAACTTCTATCTCAGAATAACTTCCGGTAAGAGCCATTGTGTCACCAGAATTTAAAGGTGATGAGTATGCTGCTCTCAATAATCCATCATCAGAATTTGATATATGCATCCTGACAGACATAGAAGTATCATCTGGGATCGTAGCATCATAGAATACTGAATGGAAAATAACACTAGATTCTGTACTATATCTAAACCTAATCGTCCCCGAGGCAGAAACCATATTTATTCTTCTAACAATTATATCATCTATATCAAATACTAAATTACTATCTGAGGTATAGATGGTAATCTGGCTTACATCATTAAGTCCTAAATTAGAAATGTCAAAAACTTTCTCTTCAAAATCTGGCATATACTCATTTTCCGCCAGTAAAGTCCAAGAAACAGATGGTTTTTTTACTCCGGTAATATCTCCTGTCTCAATATCCCCATTAACCCTATCTCCAGAACTAAGATTAGAACCATTAACTACATACATATAAACAGGAGCATGTATTTGATCAGAAGTTTTAACTTTTATTGTTAATTCATCATAAGTACCATCCCAGTTTTTAGCACCTGTTGGATATGCCCAATTTTTCCTGAAAAAATAATTCTCTGTTGAGCCACTTGTCAATCTACCTATCCTGTTAGTAGATTCAGTGACTATAGCAGCTTGAGTAGCATCATTAATAGTAATAGTTTCATGATCAAAATCCACATTAGTTCCACTAAAATCAGCAATTACTTCCTCAGCTTGACCTGACCTATCTAAAGCAACAGTGTCATTTGCAATAATTACATTGGTTTTCAAATTAGCAGTATTAAATGAAAAAGTATCATTCCAATAAACAGAAGCAAAAATACCAGATTGAGATGGGACTCCGCTTATACAGTGTTCGGACAAACTGATATTAGCTGTACTAGCATTAAAATCTATAAAACTATCAGGAGATATACCAGGAATTAAAGCCAACTCATTAATAAAATGTTCATCCACATCAGAATAATTATACTTCCAGAATAAAATCAACTTCAACAAATTAACACTAGATATCTCTCCTAATAACTCCTTATTATTTTGAGATAATGTCTGCACAAAAGAATCTAAAGCAGCATGAGTCAAAAGCCCATTATTTTCTAAATCATTGTGATCTATCAAAGGTATTCTATCTATATCAAATCTTCCGCTAGTTATTTTAGAAGCATCTATTCCTTCCAATCTTGCTCCAGGCAACTGATTTCTAACTTCATCTTCCAAATCTATTTTAGAAGGTGTTCCTCTATGTTTATGCTCGTCAATAGCTGTTTGAATTATTTCTTCAAAACCTATCAAATCTCTTACATTATTATCTATAAATAAAATACTATTAGAGCCAGTTGACACTCTAGCTATACGAATGACATTAGAAATAGTAAGGGTAACAGTAGAATATATAAAACTTATTACCCTGTCTAAAGAAGTGCTGCCAGTTAACACAGCATAAATATCTATCAAACTGTTTACAGGAAGATTATAAATAAAACCAGGCAAAGCAGTTTCGGTAGCCATATAATTTATAACTCCAACTCCCTGGGAAACAGAAATTGATATGCCTTGATTCCCTTGGAAACCCTCATCCTGCACTGTCCATCCAGATATAACTCCATTGCCAAATACTCGATATAAACCGTATAATTGTTTATCAACAATCACAAAACGATCTATTTCTTTCTGGACATTTATTGTCGTATCTAATTGATCCCCAAAATCAAAAAAAGTGAGGCCGTAGTAGCGAGTTTGTCCCATCTTATTACTCCTTACGCAACTATGGTAGAACCCATAGTAACACCTATTGAGGCATAATTTAAATCACCATAATATGCAACCAGTTGCCTTGCTCCGAATTCTCCCATCCCACTCCTTCTATATTCAGTTGATTTTTGAGACACACTTGCTAGCCTATTAATTTCCTGATTAATATAATCTCTATTAGTATTTAACATTTTTGTTAAATTATTATTTAAAATATCTTCGTAAGATTTTCTCATGATACACTCCTTGACGCATTAATAACTTGATATTTTTCTGTTTCCACCTGCATCCACCATTGATTTTTTTCTGCACCGATAGTTTGATTAACCTTTACTACTCTAGCAGTTTCTCCATTAACTTGAATGATATCATTAGCTCTCAAAGGAACTCCATATGTTTCAAAGGTGATTGAAGCAGGAGGAAATTTCATTCTAGCATAGTGACGTACACCATTTCTGACTCCTTCTATCCCTCCAAATACACCATTTGACTGATAAAATGGTTTTCTAAAACCTATCCATCCTTCTACAGACGGGTCCCAAATCTGATCAAAAAAAGTATACCCCTCGATAATGAATCCACTTACAATTGATCCGTCTGCTAACTTCTCCTCAGTTGAAACACTTAATAGTACAATCTGGTTAATACAGTCTTCTACACTTCTAGAGTACTTAACTGTATTATATACCAAATGTGCAGCATGTTTATCAGGATCAAAAATAAACCTATCATTCTGCTGTGCTCCAGGGTCTGCCGCTGCCACTCTAAATGGTGACGTTCTAAAATCAAACACAGGCTCAAATTCAAGCCTGTTCTCAGCACTTTGAAATGCTGCTTCAAACGCAGGACTTGTTTCGTAACGCAAAACTCCCCATCTGTCAAAGTATAAGACATTCCCTGCCATTGCAGCTATCTTTTTCATGGCAGACTCATATGTCTCACCATCTTGAAATTTTACGGCCGGGTTAGCCAGATCTGCGAAACTGCCCGGTAAGTCATAACGTCTAACTCTGCTTTGCTCACCATTGTATATAAACTTGTTATCACCACGACGTTGAACGTTTTCTATTACGTTTTGTAAGAATCCTAATACTCTGCGATCTACACCTTGTCGCTTTTGTTTATTATCGTCAAGATGGCACATTTTAGCTAATTCATAAATGGCAATCGTATCAGTTACGGCATCAAAAAATGGCGAGTTGAAGATAAATTGATTCTTTAAAATTGACATGTAGTCTTTGACAGTAAAATGCATCCATAATCTATTGTTTACACGTTCTACTTCGGCTCCCCAGGCTATACCAGTCATTTGAATAAGCATGTCTGAGTTTTCTGGTTTTACATTCCCTCGTCCTAGCTTGTTCCCTATAACATCTCTGTGGCCGATGCCGTCTTCCCACCAATATGATATAGATAAATAGAAGTTTTGGTTGTGTAATTTTAGCAAATCCTGGCCTAAAGAATGCAAATCAGGCTGTGATGCCTGCTGACTAACATCTGGATCGCCTCCAATAGGAATCCCCAACGGTATGTACGCCGTTATTTGCATCTCGTGGTTCATGGTCGTATAACCTTCAGCAGACCAACTATCACGAATGCTTGTTACCAATTCGCTTATGTCTAATGGTGTATCAATATTATCTTCAATTGGTTTTCCACCAGCTAAGACCAATAGTCGCCAACTCCCACAAATCGGCGTGACATAATTAATAAATTCTTTGGGTTCTGCACTGAGGCTCACCGTTATATCTGGAGCTTCAGGTACTGGCATTACTACACTACCGGCTTTAAATCTTATGCCTACATCCCATTGTGATACAAAATCTTTATATGGATAATTAGCAGCACCATCATCATCAGTAAGGCCATAGCGGAAGCTAGAACCTGGATCTTTAAGATTGACAATTTCTAATTTATGTTCTCTACCTGGGATTAAGCCCAGACCCAGATGATGAGGACCAAACAATCGCCTGATTTTTTTTTGTTCTTCAGTGAGTCGATCATCGCCTACCGCTGAGGTAGGTCCTTCAAATACCCATCCCTTCCCTTGTTTTCTAAACTGCGCGTCGAGTTTTTCATAAACAGGAATAGTTACAAAAGTATTCTTGTTACTTTCTAGTGTAGTATGAGCATCTATATCTAGATAACCAACCTTACCGAACCCTAGTCTGGGATCAAGAAAGAATTGTCTTTTAAGCTCAGTAGACGTGTGTTTTATGCTGCTACCCATACTAGAGAATGTCATATACAAATCTTCGTTTTTTGCACCCTGAGTATCAGCCTCTCTGTTGTCAAATCGTATAGTGTCTTCTTCTATATACTGCACAGGAGAAAAGTTTATAGTGGTTGAAATATTTCCACCATGAATCTTTATTTTTGCTGCCGGAACCACCATGGGTCCAAGCTGTTTAGAGAAGTCGAATTTATTAGGAATATTATCTTGTCTAGTAATAACCCAAGGATTATCTTCATGTCCTTGAAATGTCACCACTATCCTGCCAAGCTGATTCCTGACATACACACTAAAGTCATTTCTTTCAAACAAAGCGTCACCTGATACTCCATCATAAACGCTCAATACTCTGCACTTTCGAATAAAACGCCAGCCGTCTTGCTCTAATTCTCCACCACCGAGTCTATCAGGGTGATCCCATTCTTCTCCTAAGTGCAGAAATCTCGGATTTCTACCTTTTACTATTTCAATAAAGTAATTATGTCTAGGATGATTAGCTCCTATTTCTATTAGGATATATGTTTTATGTTTCCACCAAAAGGCTTTTCTACCAGTATCTTCCTTTACATCATCTTTTGGTGGTATAAAGAAAGCTTCATTGCTTATACCCTGAACAAGTTCATTCTCAGTTGGCATATTAAACATGAGAGGCAAATACTGTGGAATGTTTGTCAGATCTGCTGTCTCCAGATTATCAGTACTCTCATCTGTCCTCTTGCTACCCTTATCGACAATAATAGCAAAATCCTCTCCTTGCCATAACGGGGCAAATTTCTCAAGAGTCCAGTGAACGGCTGCTCTAGAGTCAGGAGTTTGCTTTGTTTCCATATGAGGAGAAAATGCGTTAATGCCATTTGATTTAACCCGTGAATACCTCCATCTAGGGGCAGCTTGTATTTGCGGAACAGTAATAACATCATCAGTTTCACTTGTTGCTGTACGTAGAGCGGCAATAGCTTTGATATTATCTATGCTTGTGGCATATTCTGAAGGATGTATAAGGACACCAGATCTTAATAAACTGCCTGTGTATAACCAAAGTTGATGCGGGAAAGCATCTTTTCCACCAAATATATCGATGATCTGCTGTACTGTTACTGTCGTATTTTGAAAAGGGTCAAATATTTGAACTTCTCTGCTGCCTAAGCCGCCATTAGTGTTATATATCTCACCACCAGGGAGCCAATCTTTGACTTCACTTTCTGTCCCCACTAAGTCTAGATTGACTATTTCACCATCTGCCTTAGAACCGACATCCTTAAAAAAAGTTCCAACAAACATATGGTGTGGTATGAATAATGGATTCAAGAAAGCTGCACCAACTTGCGTAGTGATCCCAGTTGGTTTCTTGGGCATCTGACTGAAAGCAAGTTTGTTTAAAGCAAATGATAGTTGTTGGTGAGGTCTAGCTAAAAGGGGATCATGATCCCATATGAGAACTTTAGATCTTAAAGTTCCTATATTGCCAGAAACACTACTTGCAAACGCCTGAGTTCCACTGACATCACAACTAGCCACTAGTAAAACCTCCAACTATATCCCGTATATCCGGCGACGGTACTGGTCCAGCTAGATCATTAATATTGGGAGCATTTCTCATTAAATCCTCAACCATCCATATTGTTCCATTATATATAGCAGCTTTTACTGATAAACTACCGGCATGTTTATACAATACTCTCACATTACCATTCGGTATCTCATATGCACAAACCCTTTGTGGATTTATCGTTCTATCTTCATCAAAAACATCCATTCCAACCTGATGAGTAAAAACGATATTGCCTTCAGACATCCGTTGGTTAATACTGGTATTAACGAATGTATGAACCTCTTCTCTTATGTCTGCACTTGTTAGGTCGCCATCAATAAAAAATGCTCTCTTCCCTTTTTCTATTATAGCCTTTACCTGCTGCATACCGCTAATCGCAGCACCACGACTTCTGGCAGCATCTTCAAAGATAAAATCAGAAAATATTTTACAAAGCAAACAACCTTCATAGACATAAAACATAAAGACCAGCTTTGTAGTAGGCTGGAAAAAAGCATAAGGAGATGCAAAATCTAACACATTTGATTCGGCATTTATGTCTTTTTTCCCTCCTTTTTTATGCCTAAATAGCCTAGACCAATGCAGATTGATGCCAAAAGGAGCATTTTGATCACCTACAAGAGGATCATCACCTTCTATGTCTACAAGAGGAGTTCCATCAGCGTTTTGATCTATAAATGCCGTTCGTTTAGTGGAATCCTTTCTTAGACGATTATAATCAAACTCAACATATTCCCACAAGTCATACCAAGTAGTACCGTTATCTATACTGAAATGACATTGGAGTTCATCGCCATCACTTGTTGGCGAGATGAAGAATAATCGTAATACTCCCTCGTCATTAACATAAGCAGAAAAGTTTATAGACTCTATGTCTTTCCGGGGAAAAGCCGTTGTACTCCCAATCGCAATTGGATTCTTTCGTACTAGCTTTGGAGGGAAATTCCCACTTTCATCTTCAATAAGTCGTATTTCTTTGGGCTCGAATATAGGTGTGTCTCCTGTAATATTATCAAATCCGGCCAAAAACATAAAATCTAAATCTGTCAGATCACCAGCAGCAGCATGAGCAGTAAGCCTTCTGATCGTTCTGCCATCTGAACTAAATAATCCTTTCTTCTCTCTAGGTGGAGAATCTGGAGTGCGTGCTTCAAATCGATCTGCTTCAAACCTTTCTACTAATAGAGCATCATCAAACCTAAAGAGGGAGTAATCTATGGTTTTACACATTATTTTTCCACGAAACAGGAAAAATAAGTAGCACTTATTCTGCTCGAAAGCATTCACAACAAAAGGATGCTTAGAAGAATTCAAATCAATCTGTTCTACAATCCCATAATGATAAAACCATGATTGCGAAAAATCATCACTTTCCACGCAGGATATACCACTATCCGTATCATTAAAGAAGACAAAAAGCCTACTGTCCTCTCCTTCTCCTATTGACATAACATCTGTCTCAAAGAATAGGCTCCTGTCTATCAAGTTTAACCCATGAACTTTAAGTTTGTCATCGGCCGTGGATGTGAATTGTCCCTCTAGGAAATCATTTGCAGCTGACTCCCTTAATGATTCTACTGTGATACTAACTATATTTAGTTCATTGAGATTATCACCCTGTATTTCTAGAGTATCACCACCTACCCAACGAAGATCTATATTTTTTACTTCATTGCCGGAAGCCTTCAGAATTGTTATAGAATCCACAACGCTCTCAATGCCACCAGATTTAAAAATAAGGAGAGCTTCTATATTG
>SDBT01008330.1_pt1 | contig 16949 bp, 14 predicted proteins | sample 2277101 | NCBI WGS metagenome assembly SDBT01 (sample SAMN10404973, study PRJNA504765) | marine sediment metagenome | isolation source: marine sediment core GS10_PC15, 103 cmbsf | place: Arctic Ocean: Southern Knipovich Ridge | collected 2010
CCGACTATGATATCGTGTTCTGCGGGCGACAGGCAATCGACGGAGACACCGCCCAGGTGGGGCCGCAGACGGCCGAAAAACTGGACATACCTCAGCTCACTTATGTGACCCGGATCGAGGAGCTGGATGACAAAAAGATCAAAGTCAAAAGACTGATCGACAACGGCTCTGAGATCGTCGAAGCAGACCTCCCCGCTTTACTTACGGTAACAGATTCCGCAAACGAGCCCCGGCCTTTTATCGTAAAAAAGATGTTAAAATACAGGAAAGCCGCAAGCAAGCTTGATCTGGAAAAACTTATGCCGCGGTATCCCAGGTTTGAAAACATCGAAGCTCTCCAGGAGCACTTCATAAGCAAGGGGCTTTTTATTGAAGTCTGGGGGATCGATGACATAAACGTAGACCCGGAAGAGGTTGGCTTCGCAGGCTCTCCAACCATGGTCAAAAAGATCGAGAGCATTTCCCTGACAGGAAAAGGGTTTAAGGAAATCGAGCCGACGGATGAAGGGATCAAGAATTTTGTTGCCGAGCTGATAGAAGATCACACATGGTAATACAATAGTCGATGGTGCTGCCTCACGGACACGGCCGCCAATTCATTCTAATTAGGAGAAATTTGATGGCAAAATATGGAGAAGTGTGGGTTTATGCTGAACAGGAGTGGGACACACTGCAGGAAATCGGTATCGAGCTCCTTTCAAAAGGCAGAGAGCTGGCCGACGCCCTTGGTGTAAACCTTTCCGCTGTCCTTGTCGGCTCAAATGTCAAAAAACACGCGGACCCGTTGTTCCAGCATGGAACTGACAGAGTTTTTGTTTGCGAAGACCCTACACTGGAATACTATGACACTGTAAAATACGCGAAAACGCTTACAGATCTAATAACCGAGCATAAACCGGAGGTTGTGCTTTTCGGAGCTTCGACACGGGGAAGGGACATTGCACCACGCATTGCCTCCACGTTAAAAGTCGGTTTGACCGCGGACTGCACAGACCTGCAGATTGGTGATTATAAAAAACCGGGCGCGGGCGGGGCTGAGTACAAAAACCTGCTCTACCAGATACGGCCGGCCTTCGGCGGTAATATTATAGCCACGATCGTTAACCCCAGCACACGGCCCCAGATGGCAACAGTACGGGAAGGCGTAATGCCTACCCCCCCTTTACAGTACGGACGAAAAGGTGAAATTATTGTTTATAAACCTGAGCTGAAAAACTTAAAAAACATTACACGGATACTGAGCAGAGAAAAAACTGAAAAAAGAGTCAACCTTAAAGCCGCCAATATAATCGTTTCCGGCGGATACGGCGTAGGATCGAAGGAAAACTTCAAGTTGATATACGACCTGGCCGGAGTACTGGGCGCCGAGGTGGGCGCGAGCAGGGCTGCCATAGACGCGGGTTTTATAGTCAAGGACCATCAGGTCGGACAGACAGGCACAACGGTGAGGCCCAAACTTTACATCGCCTGCGGAATTTCAGGGTCGGTCCAGCACAAGGCCGGCATGGACCAATCCGCAAAAATCGTCGCAATAAACAACGATTCCGGCGCTCCGATTTTCAGCGTTGCCCATTACGGTATCATCGGAGACCTCAACGAGGTTATTCCTTTAATGATAGAAGACATTACGAAAAGGCGGGTGGACTAGATGGAAAACTTCTTTACTGATAACGAAGACATACAACTTATTTTTAAAAATTCAGACATAACAGAACTGATCGACTTGAAAGAGGGCGACTATTCCGATTCCGAGGAGTTTGACTATGCGTTCACCGATGCCCGGGACGCTAAGGAAGGATACAGGGAGATACTTACTCTTATAGGCGAGATCGCGGCGCAGATAATCTCCCCCCTCGCCCCGGGCATAGATGAAGAGGGGTGTCATTTCAACGCAGGTACCGTCACTTACGCTGAAGGCACGAAAAAGTGCCTGGACGTTCTCAGAAAGTCAAATCTTATGGGCTTCACGCTCCCAAGGAAATACGGCGGGCTGTACCTCCCCAGCGTTATATATTCCCTGAGCATTGAAATGGTGTCCCAGGCCGACGCAAGCCTCATGAATATTTTCGGTCTGCAGGATATTGCTGAAACAATAAACGAGTTCGCCGGCGAAGAGCAGAAAGAAAAATATCTCCCGCTGTTCTCAAGCGGCAGCGTGACCGGCGCGATGGCTCTGACAGAGCCGGATGCAGGGTCCGACCTGCAGGCTGTCCAGCTCAAAGCAACATATGACGAGGCAGACGGGACGTGGCACCTGGACGGGGTAAAAAGATTTATCACAAACGGATGCGGCGATATACTGCTTGTTCTGGCAAGAAGTGAACCCGGTACCAAAGACGGAAGGGGCCTGTCAATGTTTATCGCCGAGCATGATGAGTCACTTGTTGTCAGGAGGATCGAGAACAAGCTCGGTATACACGGTTCCCCTACGTGCGAACTCCAGTTCAACAACACAAAAGCCTTTCTCGTAGGAAAAAGGAGAATGGGCCTTATCAGATATGTAATGGCTCTCATGAACGGCGCCCGTGTCGGTATTTCGGCACAGGGTATCGGCATCGCCCAGGCGGCATATCTTGAGGGGATGGAATACGCCAGGGCCAGGGAGCAGTTCGGGACGGCAATAATAAACATGCCTCTTGTCTACGAGATGCTTATCAACTCGCGCGTGAACATCGAAGCCGCGCGAGTTCTCCTCTTTACCGCGTCAGAGGCAGTGGATCTGAAAAGAGGTTATGAGCTTGAGCTTGAAAGAACAGAAAGCCCGTCAAAAAAGCTCAGACAGAAGGCAAAGTACCACAGTTCTCTTGCAGCGCTTCTCACTCCGATGTCAAAATACCTCTCAACAGAATACGCCAACAAAGTATCCTATGACATGCTGCAGGTGCACGGGGGCACAGGTTTTATGAAGGATTTTAACATCGAAAGACACTACAGGGACGCGCGAATAACAAACATTTACGAAGGCACAACACAGCTGCAGTTCGTGGCCGCGATGGGCGGTGTGATCACACGTGTCATGGAGCCCGAGCTGGACAGGATGGAGAGTCTTTTTACCGAGGATTTTCAAAAGCCTTACCTAAAAGAGCTGAAAGAAAAAAGAGAATTGTTGAGCAAAACCATTGATTACATAAAACAAAAGGAAGACCACACCTACCAGTCGTACCATTCAGGCAGGATAGTGGACATGGCGACCAAGCTCTACACTTCCTATCTTTTTCTCAAATACGCGCCTTTTTCGGACAACAAGAAAAAGACCACAACGATTTTCTTTGAAAGAGAAATGCCCGAAATAGAAAAAAATTACGCAGTCATCTCAAGCGGCAGGAGCGCTGTTATAGATGAGTGTGAGGCGCTGCTTAACGGGGAATAACCAGGAGCTTGTTCCCTTCGTCAATCGCCCTTATCATTCCGTCGTTTCGGAAAGCTCTTTCAGAGATCCAGGCGTCGGGATCTTTAACCGGAATAAAACCACCGGGGATGACCTTTTCGTCAGGGAGATCGGAGTAAAGATATAGCTTTACCTCCTGCTCCAGCTGCAGCTTGAGGATCCTGTCCGTTTTCCACAGATAAAGCTCGAAGTTATCTTCTATCCATCTCTTTCCCTCTTCAAGCGGTCTTTTGATCCATGTCACGAGGTTGTCCCAGAAAAGAAGTTTCGCCTTCAAATCCGGTGCAAGCCCACTCACTTCCTCTTTTAGTTCCGGTCTTCCCGCACAGGGCGCCAGTATCAGTGCATCCCCTCCCTGCTTTATTGCAAACTTCAGGGCCATATCAAAGCAGTTCTGAACACCGTACAGGGTGTTACAGGCAGGCGGGCCGCCTGGCGAAATAACCACATATTTTGTTCTTTCGATATAATGCACAGCGTGTTTGTCCACCGCGGCTGTCATTTCCCTGCTTACAATATCCAGGTCGCCGGCCTTGATCCAATCGATCGATCTTGATGAAGAGATCATATCAAGAAGGAACTCCGGCACCCGTCCTACATCTCTGAGATCCCCATCAATGATCAAATGCCTGTTCGCCATTTTCCTGACATATCTGTTGTCCTCCCCGAACGGGTTTCTTCGCCTTGATTCATCAGCATGATGGGGGTTTCTCCCGGCTGAAGAGTATTCATGATCAAGCGCGTGCTTATGGGTGGATGTTACCGTCCTCCTGGAGGAGAGTCCCGGACACACCTGCTTGTCGGCGACACTGTAGCCGTTCATGTAATGGTGCTTGGATTCATGCCCGAAAACACGGACCTCGGTTTTCAGCCACTCATCCCAAACCTCTGCCGGAGTGCCAAGCGCGGTCTCGCCGAGATAAACATGCTCCCCGCTGTCGCAATCATTCGCCATGACCCTTACAGGTCTGCCGATTTTTTCTGCTATGGTCTTAACTGCCTGGATCAAATTTTTCCCGTAAACTCCCGGATCGTGCGTCCCCGTGGCAATAAATACCGTAAGGCTCTCAGGGTCTCCGGCAAAGATCTCGGCCATCATTCTGTCGACGATAAGTTCCTGCAGCCCCCATCGGAATTCATCGGATATGACGAAACCCACCCCCTTGCCTTTAACCATATCCCTGAGTCTCTCTGTGCCATCGGGTCTGGCAAGTGCAGTGTCGATCCTTTCGTTCATCCCGGCCATGGTGAGTATTTCTTCCGGCGGATGGGTTTTTACCAGGCCCCCCGCAAGGAAACCCTCAGGGAAACTAAGCTCCATGATATTTTCCCCGTATGTAAACGGCAGCTTTGTTTTCATAATTTTCCTTTAGATCGTGATATTTTCACAGTGTGTTATGTAAAATACTGTATACAAAATAGCTAACTTTTGCGTCAACGGACAATTTAAATGAAACTCCTGATTTTGTTAATGAACAATCACATAAACTTCTTATTCTTTCCTACATTACTTGTTATATTCCGTTTACGGCCATCCCGTTTAGGGTAGACAGAAAGAGGGCAAGTTTTACAATGAATGTCAACGGGAAACATTATCGCACAATCTGGTTAAAAGAGGACGATCCGAACACAGTCCAGGTCATCGATCAGCGTTTTCTTCCTCACGATTTTGTTGTTGAAGATCTCACTACCGTGGATGAAGTAGCCCGTGCAATAAAGGATATGCACATCCGCGGGGCCGGGTTGATCGGTGCAGCTGCCGGCTACGGGATGTACATTTCAGCATTACACGCGCCAAAAAATTCTGAAAAAATATTTCTGGAAACTTTAACATCCGACGGCGCGAAGTTGAAAGCCACGCGCCCTACGGCGATCAATCTCGAGTGGGCAGTGCAGCGGCAGATAGACGCAATTACCGCTGCTCGAGGAATTAACGCAAAAATGCAGACTGCATACAGCAACGCGCAGGCGATTGCAGATGAAGATTCCGATTTTTGCCGTCGAATCGGCGAACATGGATTGGAAATCATCAGGGAAATAAGCCGGATCAAGGACGGTGAAGCAGTAAATGTGCTGACTCACTGCAACCCCGGATGGCTGGCTTTTGTGGACTACGGCACTGCGATTTCCCCTGTCTACCTTGCCCATGATCGCGCGATTAAAGTCCATGTCTGGGTCGATGAGACCCGGCCGCGCAACCAGGGTGCCCGGCTGACTGCATGGGAGCTTGGCCAGCACGGTGTACCGCACACAGTTATTCCTGACAACGCGGGCGGACATCTGATGCAGAACGGTATGGTGGACCTGGTGATAACGGGGACTGACCGTACAACATACACAGGCGACGCAGCGAACAAGATCGGCACCTACCTGAAGGCGCTGGCTGCTAACGACAATGGTGTCCCTTTCTATATCGCGCTCCCATCCTCAACCTTTGACTGGCAGGTACGGGACGGAATAAAGGAAATCCCGATCGAGCAGCGCGATGAAGAGGAAGTCAAGTATATTGCCGGTCTGAACGACGGAGAAATAAAAAAAGTCCTTTTAACACCCGAAAACAGCCCTGCCGCGAATTACGCTTTTGATGTAACACCAGCGAGATTGATCACGGGTTTGATCACCGAAAGAGGGGTGTGTAAAGCTTCAGAGGAGGGAGTGCTGGCTTTGTTTCCTGAAAGAAGGGTTCCTGGTAACCCTTAAAGGGTTCCTGGTAACCCTTAAAGGCTCCCCTGGTGACTTTGACAGTTTTTCCATAATCTTAATATTTATTCCGAATACTAAAACATTTACTTCGATTTCATAAATAGTTATTTAGTTCTTGGTAATAAATCACAAAATTCACTTTATTGAGCCGTTTCACCGCGACTAATTAGTTCTATTTAACTGTTTATATTTTCATAATTAATAATGTTAATAATACTTAGTTAAATTGAAAATACTAATTATTTACAAAGAACTAATTATAAAACAGAAATGGATTTTTCCGCAAGCAAAAACAGTTCTAATGATCGTTTACATTAACACCGTGAAGACCCGGCTTCGCCACCTGCAGATAACTAAAAAGGGAGTGCAGTGTGCCTTATAAAGCTCTTGATGAAAACAGTGTTCCGGACTATGTGAAAAGCCGCCCCGCTCTCGGCGGATTATTCCCCTCGGATTGTGATGTGGGGGTGAAAGAAATCGGCGACGGGAATGTAAACCTGGTTTTTATGGTCGAAAACAAAGATAACCGTGAACATTCAGCGGTGCTTAAACAGGCATTGCCTTACCTACGTGTAGCCGGAGAGTCATGGCCCCTTACACGGGAAAGAATGCGTTTTGAAACCCAGGCCCTTCTAAAATATAATGAGCTGGCACCCGGCCTTGCGCCGGAGGTATACGATCACGACGAAGAAATGTCGCTGGTCATTATGGAGCATCTTAAGGGTTTCGAGATAATGCGCAAACCTCTGGTAGCTCGAAAACGTTTCCCACGGTTCGTTGATCATATCTCGACGTTTATGGCAAGGACACTGTTTTTTACATCGGATCTTTACCTCACACGTGTGGAAAAAAAAGGACTGCAGGACCGGTTCGTACACCCTCAATTACACAAGATCCAGGAAGATTTTGTCTTTACCAATCCGTACATGGATTCTCCGGAAAACAACTGGAACCCTGAAATCGACGCTGAAGTAAAGGCTGTCAGAAGCAACAGTACACTGAAACTGGCACTGGCCGAGATCAAAGAATCCTATATAACACACGTGCAGGCGCTTATACACGGCGACCTGCACACAGGAAGTGTCATGCTCAATAATGACCGCACCTGTGTTATCGACCCTGAATTCGCGTTTTTCGGCCCAATGGGTTTTGATGTAGGAGCCATGCTCGAAAACCTGGTTTTAAACCTTCTCTCCCATTACGCCCACACAAAAGATCCGGCAGAACGTTCTGTCTACCGTGAATATCTGCTCGAACTCGTAAAAGGTGTTTGGGATGAGTTCGCCCGTAAGTTCGATGACCTGTGGAAAAAAAACCAGCGCGGGGAACTTGTGCCTTCAGGGTACTGGCAATTTCAAGGCGGCAGTGAGGCCTTTGAGGAATACCGCAGTCAATACATTCTCGATCTGCTTCGTGACACCGCCGGGTACGGGGGCGCAAAAATGCTCAGAAGAATGATGGGCATTGTGAGCGTCTGGGATATTTCGATCATCGAGGACCTGAAAAAGAGGGCTGTCGCCGAACTCGCGGCCATACGTATAGGTTCAAGATGGCTTCTCGAGCGTAAACAAATAACCGGGATCAATGATCTGATAGGTATAGTGAAGGAAGAAACAAAAGACATATGAGGAATTCCTATGGGCCTGAATCTGTCGGCACTCTGCATTGTGGACTCAAATAAGAAGGAGCAGTATGAAATACTCCAGGAAACGATCTGGGCCCCTCTGGCGCATTTCGGCATTCCTCACACAGCTTTTGACATGACATCTGGCAATGATTTGAACGACCCTCTTCTGTCATGTGCCGTGATAATTTTTGCGCAGGAGAATGTCCTGTCGTCCCTTTCCCCGGAAAACGGCATGTCGATAACGAAAGCGATCGCCGCCGGCACCGGGCTTATTTCCTTTGATCCTGATATCCACCACTTACCCGAATCACTCAAACACGCCTTCGGGCTGCGCACAACAGAAGAGCAGACACATATGCATGTTGGATTCTTTGACATGCCGGAGTCAACCACTCAAGCCGTTCGCACCATAGACAACGAACATTACATTACATATACAAGAGAGATCGAATTTACCCACTTCAATAAACCTGTTCGGGTGGGAAACATCGTCGAGATCGGCACAGACGCAAGGGTACTCATGGTCCATGCCAACAGCAGCGGATGCCCGGCTCTTGTAGTAACGAGTTTCGAAAAAGGGCGTGCAGTTCTGTTTACCTTTTCAACTACTGTTTGGCTGAAAGAATATTTTGGTCACGGTGGCGGTCTCACCGACGTTTTCTGGAAAAGCATAGCATGGGCAGCCCGAAAGCCGTTTACCATGTTCGCGATGCCGCCCTTTGCAACGATGAGGGTCGATGACTGCAGCGGAACAAACGATCGCTTCAGATGGATCGATACCGTCAACCGGCACGGCATCATCCCGCACTGCTCGCTATTTATGGAAAATATCAGCCGAACAGGCTCCCTGGCCCTCAAGCGCAAGTATGACGAAGGGCTTGCTGAATTCTCGGCTCACGCCTTTACCTGGAACCGTGTATTTTACTGGAAACCTGAAAGCCCCGAGGATCACACCAGAGGGGAGCCGCTGCCCGATCATGAATTGAGAGACGCGTTTCAAAAAATCGATGCCAAATTCTCCGAATGGGGTATAAAACCATCTCGAGTCTTCCTCCCGCATTTCGGCGAGGTCGGGCAAAATGTGCTTCCTTTTCTAAAAGAGCGCGGGATTATTTTTTTCGGCCTGCAAATGCGTATTAACGTGCCTTTCAACTACGTTGTCGGCGGGACAAACAGAGAACTTATGCCCTATTTCGGTCAGGGCGGTACACTGGATAAACATCCTGAAGACCCGGATTTTTTTGTGGCCGAGTCAGATTACACGACTTTACCGAAAGCTGAGATCGATCTAAAAGTCGCGAAGGATGAGATTAAGGAACCCTATCAGATGTACGATTTTCTCTGGGACTGGGGTAGAGTTGAGGTTGACATTGAGGCTGCCGCCCGGCATGCCTCGAACCAGCTGAAACTTGGCCTGGACAACTTGATTTTCGGGCAGATCAACACTCACGAGCAGAACATTTATGTCCTGTCTTTAGCGGAATGGGAAAATCTGATGACAAGAATCGAAGAGATGACAGAACGGTATAAGATTATGTGGAAAAATTGGGAGTACATAGCTTCCTACGCGGCGGACAGGCATGAAACAAGGATCATTTCTGTGGAGTACGATACGGCCACGCGGGATATCACCTGCAATTTTCAGGGAAGAAGCAAACAGACCCTCTACATATACGTTTTCAGGGACAAAGGTGAGTGCATTGAATACTCTCTTCATCCGGTACCGGATTTTGAGGATTCTATAAGTCTTGTTATCCGGGAATAAAGGCCCTCTATGAAAAATTACAGGCTTTTTGCCACAGTCCCGAAAGCAATGGAGGATATCCTCGCTGAAGAATTATGTGAACTCGGCGCACACAACATAAGACAGACCCTCGCGGGAGTTTCTTTTGACGGTTCAATGGAGACCGCGTACCGTGCCTGCCTCTGGAGCAGGGTTGCCAATCGTGTCCTTTTGATCCTGGATACTTTTGATGTAAGAGCACAGTATGATCTTTACAAAGGCGTTCAGAGGACTGACTGGGGGAAACATCTGGGTCCCGGGGGGAGTTTTGCGGTCACCTTTAACGTAAGAAGCTCCGATGTTATAAATAACTCGCATTTCGGGGCCCTGAAAGTAAAGGACGCTATCGTCGACCAGATGCGAAGCCGGTTCGGCAGGAGACCCGATATCGACCGTGAACGGCCCGATATAAGGATCAATGTGTACCTGAACAGGGAAAAAGCCAGGCTCAGCCTGGATCTTTCAGGGGAAAGTCTTCACCGGCGGGGCTACCGGGACATCAATATAAAGGCGCCGATGAAAGAGAACCTTGCGGCAGCGATCCTGATCCGGAGCGGCTGGCCAGAATTGGCCAAAACTGGCGGGTCTCTGCTTGATCCCATGTGCGGCTCCGGCACACTGCTTCTCGAAGGTGCCCTGATAGCCGTAAATCAGGCCCCCGGTTTGATGCGGGAATATTTTGGCTTCACCGGTTGGAAAAAACATGACCCGGCGCTCTGGAAAAAACTGGTCCTTGAAGCCGAAAACCGGAAAAACACTGCAGGAACCGGGCAGAATATTATCGCCGGTTTTGACCAGGACCCGAAAGCCCTTAGGGCCGCCCGGAATCACGTTGAAAATATGGGCATGCAGGACTTTATTCACCTGGAACAACGGGATATTGAAAGAGCAAAACCCCTGAAAAATGGGATACCGGGGCTTGTGATCTCCAACCCGCCGTACGGGGAACGGCTTGGTACGGAACAGGAAACAGCGGACCTGTATATGAAATTCGGCGAGGTCCTCAAAGCAAACTTCAGGCACTGGCGTGCTGCTCTCATCATCAGCAAACCGGAGCTTGGTTTCCGGCTTGGTATTCGCTCACGAAAACCGACCACATTTTATAACGGCGCGATCGAATGCAAGCTTCTGAGGATGAAAATCGAAGAACCGGAGTTCTTTATTCCAAGGGCAGATTCAAATCAGGGGCCCTAACCTGATACATCGCGTAAAAGTTAGCACCCCGGGCTGGATCCGGGCAATCAACTGCCTGCCAATCATTTGCAGAATGAAATTCCGCAGTTGGCGGAAGAGAGGAAATAGATTATGACTGAGACTGGAAGCGGAGTGCTTAAACTGACGAAAAACCGGGCTGGAGAACTGCGCAGCGCAGAAAATTCCTTTCGGCCGAAACAGGATGATATATGGGTCCCCCCTGAAATAATAAAACAGTATCAGCTGCAGGAAGGTACCTTGATAACCGGCCGGATTCTTCATGGTAAATTGACAGGTATCGATACCATAGGCGGTTTGACACCGGACCGGTACAGGGAAAGAACACCCTTCACCGAGCTCGTCGCCGTGAACCCCTGTGAAAAGTTCGATCTCGCAATATCAGGCAATATCAGCATGAGGATCGTTGATCTCATTGCACCCCTGGGCAAAGGGACCCGCGGGATGATCGTATCACCGCCAAAAGCAGGAAAAACCACGCTTCTGATGGATATTACAAAAGCTATTTGCGCATGCAGCTCCGGGACCCGGGTTATCGTTTTTCTAATCGATGAACGCCCTGAAGAGGTGACATTTTTCAGACGTGGAGTTGATGCCGAGGTAATAGCAAGCAATATTGATCAAAGCATTGAAGACCATATCAAGCTGGCCGAACTGACGCTAAAACATATCCGATCCGAGCTGGAATGCGGGATCGATGTGGTGGTGCTTGTGGACAGCCTGACCCGGATGGGGAGGGTTTTCAATCTGAAGGGAAGAGGCACTGGAAGGACCTTATCCGGAGGGCTGGATTCCGGCGCCCTTGAGATACCGCGGAAGTTCTTCGGCCTGGCCAGGAACATCGAGAACGGCGGCTCGGTCACAATCATCGCCACCGCCCTTGTGGACACGGGCTCAAGGATGGATGAGCTGATATTCCAGGAGTTCAAGGGAACCGGAAACGCGGAGATCGTGCTCGATCGCAAACTTGCTGAAAAACGCATCTTTCCTGCGGTGAATATAAGAGAGAGCGGCACAAGAAAAGAGGAGCTCCTGCATTCAAAAGAGGACCTTCAAAAAATAACCCTACTGCGCCGGGCCCTCGCAGACCTCGGACCCGAGCAGATGCTCTCCCTCCTTCTTGGAAAAATGGAAGAACACCCCACCAACCAGGAGCTTCTGGACAGTATCCGGGTGTGAGGATAATGGAGGACAAATTGGTTCCTTTCGCCATAGAACGAATTGTCCAGCTTACTCTTAAAAAAGAGGCGTTGAGAAATGGCGTAGCTTCCCTTGCAGAGATGGTGAAGATGTGTACCGCAGTTTCCGTTAAAACACAACAAAAACTGACATCCTGGCCGGGCTTGCTTGTGAAGGGAGCGGCGGCCCATATCATCCTTGTTGATAAAAAGAGCATTGACAGGGAAAAGCACGCTTTCTATAACGGGGCACTCATCTACCATGATGTAAACCAATGGTTGGATACTTATCGATAGGTTGTTCCGGGTAGTTTAAAATTAATAATTTATTCTTGACAAAAACATCCGTTTATTATAATCTGAATTCCTCTGTGGTGAAAAATACTTCGCACCCATCATATGAAATTCCCATTGAGTTTTATAGGATCAATTGGAGAGGAAATAAAAAACCATGCAGCTCCATGAAATAACAATTGGGAAGGAGGTGATAAGAGCAGGGTAAAAACAGATTTTGAGATTATTTGTAAAACACAAAAAAAATTAATTTAAGGGGGTACAATGAAAAAGTTAGTATTAGTAATCTTAGTTGTGTTTCTGGTAGCGGGAATTGCCTTTGCCGGCGGTTCGGGAGATAAAAAGGAAGGTAAATACTCCATGGCAGGTATTGTCTTTTATAGTGACTTTTTTATGCAGACAGTACAGGCAGGGATGAAAAGAGCTGCTGATGAGATGGGAGTAGATATTACCTTTGCAGTCTCGGAGCTTGATGAGGCAAAGGAGGCTTCGATCATTGATGATATGATTACCAAAGGAGTCGATGCGATTCTGATAACTCCCGTTTCCTTTGATGGATCTGTTGCAGCTTTAAAGAAAGCAAAGGAGGCAGGCGTTACAATAATAGCTTTCAATACGACTGTTAACGCAACTGGTGTTGTTTCTTCCTTTTTATTCACTCCCGGAGAAGAGCATGGCGCAGCAACCGGGAAAGAACTTGCAAAATATGTGAAAGAAAAAATGGGCGGCAAAGCGAAACTGGGGATGTTGAACTGTGAAATTTATGAGCTCTGTGTTGAGAGAAAAGATGGGTTCTTTAATGAACTCGAAGGGCTCGATGTTGAGGTTGTTATTAACCAGCAGGGATTTGTTGCAGACGAGTCTGTGAGTGTAGCAGAGGCAATACTCCAGGCCCATCCGGAAATCGATATCCTGTGGTCTGAAAATGAAGGAGGAACAGTAGGTATAGTACAGGCAGTCAAATCTTTGGGGCTGGATCTTCCCGTGTTTGGGCTTGATATGAACGTCCAGCTCGGACAGATGTTGCTCTCTGATGATAATATCCTGCTGGGTACCTCAGGACAGTCACCATATGAGCTTGGATACAATACCCTTCTGACAGCCCTGGATGTTCTTGATGGAAAAGATGTGCCTGAAATAAAGTACTCACCGGTGATATACTTTGGACGTGATGATAGGGAAAAGGTACAGGAGTTTATTGATACGGAGGGGAAGATTTGGGCCGGCAAATCTATTAAATGGGATTAAAAGTAACATCTGAAAAAAAGACGGGATATTCGGAAAAATGACGGATATCCCGTCTGTAGTATGAGTTCAATCACATTCAAGGAATTTTCATGAAGCCTATACTGCGTCTTGAAAAAATTACAAAGTATTATCCGGGAGTGACGGCCCTGGACAGTATGGATTTTACCCTCAACAAGGGGGAAGTGCGCGCTCTGCTGGGGAAGAATGGTGCAGGTAAATCAACTCTTGTGAAGATACTGAGCGGCGCAGTAAGGCCTGACAGCGGTAAAATCCTCATCGATGATGATCATGTGACAATCGACAATCCGCAAAATGCTTTTAAGAAAGGAATAAGTACTGTATACCAGGAGATGAGTCTTGTCCCGGAGCTTACGGTAGCTGAAAACATCCTGCTCGGACGATGGGCGAGAAAAAATCTTTTCGGTTTACCAGTAATAGACCTGAAAGAGATACGTAGACAGGCACGGGCTTCAATTGATCAGCTTAAGGTGCATCTGGATCTGGATGCGCTGGTATCTCAGTTGAGCATTGCTGAGCAGCAGCTGACCGAAATTGCAAAGGCAATTTCCTATGGTCCCCGTGTTTTAATTCTTGATGAACCGACAAGCGCGCTTCCAACAGAAGAAGTTAAGATCGTGCATAACGTTGTGCGAAGTCTTGCCGAACAGGGGCACTCGATTATTTATGTAACCCACAGACTTCAGGAAGTACCTCAGGTGGCAGACAGTGTAACCATTTTACGTGACGGGATGCACATCGGCACTATTCCCGTTTCCGAAGCTTCTGCTGCGCGTATTGCTCAGATGATGATTGGAGAAGACTGGCAAAGCGAAGAATTCGGGAAGGATATAATATTGGGCGATGTAAGATTATCAGTTAAACATTTGAACCGCAAGGGTGTACTCCATGATATTTCGTTTGAAATTCGGGGTGGAGAAATATTGGGAATAGCAGGATTGTTAGGCTCCGGGAGAACTGAGCTGGTTCGTGCAATTTTTGGAAGTGATCCCTTTGAGGGAGGAGAAATACACCTCAAAGGGAAGGTAGTTACCAAACCAAGCCCTTCTTCAATGAAACACCTTGGGTTGGGAGTAACACCTGAAGACCGGAGGATGCAGGGTTTTGTACCTGTGTTTTCCGTTCAAAAAAATTTGACCCTGGCCAGTCTGGAACGGATCAGCAGGAATGGAGTTCTTAAACCAAAAATTGAAAGATCTTTAGCTGAAAAAATGGTAAAAGAGATAGATATTAAAACTGCAGGTCTGGAAGTTGAAACCGGAACGTTGAGCGGAGGGAATCAACAGAAAGTGGTTATCGGGAATTGGCTGAATACCCGGCCCGACGTGTTAATAATGGACGAGCCTACGAGGGGGATCGATATTCATGCCAAGGAGCAGATCTTCAGCCTCATGCGCGACCTTGCTGTGGAGGGAATGGGAATTCTTTTTATATCATCAGAAATAGAAGAAATTTTAAATATTGCAGATCGGATTCTTATTATGAAAGACGGTCGGTTAACCAATGAACTGTTTCCAAAAGATATTGATTTAGAACATCTTATGGCTTTAGTAATGGAGGAAAAAATCAATGCCTGAGGCAATGCAAATAAATGAAAACCCACTTCTGCTGGTCCGTATCAGACAGTCTTTATCACGGCTGGGACTGTTGATCGGGGTCATCGTGCTTTTTATTTTACTGTCCTTTACCGCCCCGAACTTTTTAACCTATCGCAATCTGCTCAATATTTTACGGGCGATGTCATTTACCGGAATGATCGCATGCAGCATGACATTCGTTATAATTTCCGGAGATATCGATGTAAGCGTCGGATCGGCAACAGCTTTTGCTTCCTCAGTACTGGGGGTTCTCGCGATAACTCATAAGTGGCCTTTAGGATGGACAGTTGCATTTGTGTTATTCCTCGGAGTTTTTATTCATGCAGCTGCGGGACTTGTTCGGGTAAAATTAAACGTTCCTTCTTTCGTGGTAACCTTAAGTATGTTCATGAGCCTGCGCGGCGCAGGCCGGCTTATCACCAGTGCCTGGTCTATAACCCCTTTTCCTGAAAGTTTTAATTTCTGGGGCCAGGGAAGTGTTGCAGGTGTTATCCCGGTACCGGTTGTTTTTATGATCGTGGCATTTGTGATATTCTTCTTTTTGAGTAAACGCTCGGTATATGGGCGTTCAGTGTACAGCATAGGTGGTAATGAAGAAGCAGCGAAACTTTCGGGCATCCCGGTTGTAAGAACGAGAATTATCACATATGCATTAACGGGATTTATGGCTGCCCTGAGCGGCATTATTCTTTCTTCTCGAATCAGTGCCGGTTCATCAAAAATTGCTATGGGGCTGGAGTTTGAAGTAATAGCTGCTGTTATTATAGGGGGAACAAGCCTTTCCGGCGGCAGAGGATCGATTTTTGGCACATTTTTAGGAGTGCTGTTCATTGGGTTTTTACGAAATGGTATGATCCTCATGGGAATTGATCCTTTTGCCCAGGAAGTGGCAAGTGGTTTGATTATTCTCTTCGCAGTACTCATCAGTGAATTGCAGAAATTTAAAAAAAGATAGGCCGGCAGAGGGATAAATAAAAAATTCTTATCTGATTGGGATTCTGGATACTGCCTGGCATGTAACCGGCATGCAGGATCTATTAATGGGGATGGCGCTCGGTAACAGAGGATTTATCAACAAAATGCTGGATTCTGCTCTTGAGTTTATCCTGGGAGTGATTGAGCAGATACCTCCATACATTGACGGGGTGTGGTTTTTAGAAGATTGGGCGGGACAGGACGGTCTTTTTATGGGGCTGGAAAGCTGGAGAACATTTTTAAAACCCCGTCTAAAAGAGATGTATGTAGCTGCGAAAAAAAAGGGTGCTCTTGTTATATCTCACACTGATGGAAATATCACCGAACTGTACCCTGACCTTATAGAATTGGGAGTAGACATAACAGACCCGACACAGCCTGAGGTTATGGATCTGGAGTTTATAAAAAAAGAATATGGTAAGGATATTGTCCTCTTCGAGGGGCTTGGATGCCAGAGCACTATTCCCCTGGGGACACCTGAGGATGTTGCAAGAGAAGCAAGAGCAGCCCTAAAGCTGCTTGGAAGGGATGGAAAGTACCTGTTAGGCCCCTCGGGATCTATACCTACAGATGCTCCTATTGAAAATGTCATCACCCTGATCGAGTTATGCAAAAGCCAGGATATTTGAGATCTTGCCATGAAGCTATCTGATCTCAATTCCCTTCTTTAAAATCTCAAAAGCAAAGGGGTGCGATTCGTTAAAGTCCTCAATTTTAAATGGATGAGGCTCAATACGAGTATCATATTTCCTTCTCAGTTTCATAAAATTAATCTGTGTGCCGAAATGATCTTCAATATTTTCCATGACTAAAGTTATATCAATATCACTGTCATCATTATATACGTCGCCGGCATATGAGCCGAAAAGGCAGGCCTTTTTTATCTTATATTTCTTCTTTTTCAAGTAATTAAATACTTATTTAT
>SDBT01008331.1_pt1 | contig 16947 bp, 16 predicted proteins | sample 2277101 | NCBI WGS metagenome assembly SDBT01 (sample SAMN10404973, study PRJNA504765) | marine sediment metagenome | isolation source: marine sediment core GS10_PC15, 103 cmbsf | place: Arctic Ocean: Southern Knipovich Ridge | collected 2010
CTTTCCTTTAATACTTAACTCTTCTGCTAAATCTTCCAGTTCTTTCCCGTATTCCCCACCTCTTGCAATATCTTTTCCTACGATCAGAAACTTCGCCTCTGGAACATTCTGGACTACCCGGGCAGCAGCCTCTAAAAAGTAGCGATGCCCCTTCCAGGGTATCAACTGTCCAACAATTCCTACTACCGAAGTATCAAGAGGAATATTAAATTTTCTTCTTATCCCATTTCCCGTTAAAGAGGGGCGAAACTTTTCAAGATCCACCCCATTATAGATGACCGTGACCTTATCCCTATCCTTTAACCAGTCAAACCTCCTGCCCACCGCTTTAGAGATGACTATGATTTTGGTTGTTAATTTAGTTAAAAATTTATCGAGTAATTTGTCACGGTCTATAATCCTCACATGCCAGATTAAAGGAGTTCTGGTCAATCTTGCAGCAATCCCACCATAAATGGTGGCTCGCGAGCCATTACTATGGATTAAGCCGATTTTCTCCCTTTTTATCAACCGAATTAATCTATTGATTGTTCTCATCCAGGAGAAGACATTTAATTTTCGCAGAGTCTCCATCCTAATAATCTTAGTTTCAACGCCCATTCTCTTTAATTCATTAACCAGACTACCTGCAGCTGGACAGACTACCAGAGGATGGAACCTTTCTCTATTTAATCCCTTCATAAGACCCAATAGGCTTATCTGTCCCCCACCAAATATCTCTCCAGAATTAGCGAGGTATAGAATATTAGATGATTTCATCCTTTACCTCTTGCTTCTCCCATAGTTTGGCGTAGGTAGTAAAAATGGTCAGGGCAGAAGAAAGGCTTATGAAAAAGCCACGGAAGCCATCTCTAAATCCTTTCCATAAAAGATATTTTCTCAAAAACCAGAATGAGGGCTTGACTCCAAAGTAGATGAAAAAATTTCTTTTGTTTATTCTTATTCCCTTTTCATATTCTTCCTGGGCAAGGCGCAAAGTATAACGATTGAATTTTTCAAAATATTGATTTAGACTTCGATAAGTATAATGGATTAGAGGCTTTCTTAAATAGCCGACTTTATTTCTTTCTTCTATTTTTGGGGTATCGTGAATATTTAAAGGCCACTTGGTTACCCCCTTTTTAAATAGCCTGATTATGCGGTCTGGCCACCAACCGCAGCCCCTGATCCATTTTCCCAAAAAGTAGTTCTTTCGCGGAAGATAATATCCTATCTTTTCTGGATTATTAATCGCTGCTTTAATCTCTTTCGCTGACTCTGGGCTGAGTCTCTCATCAGCATCGAGACTTAAGATCCAATCTCCGGTTGCTTTCTCTATGCCCAGATTCTTATTTTTATGGAAACTGCCTTGACTATCGTTTAAAAAGACTTTTTCCGTATATCCTTTGCAGGTCTCCACCGTTCTATCACGGCTCATATCGTCTACTACAATAATCTCATCCACCCATTTAACACTCTCCAGGCAGTCCCCTATATTCTCTTCCTCATTCTTAGTAATAATTACTACAGAAAGTTTGGTCATAGGTTGACCTCGACTAATCTATTTTACTGATAGGGTTTTTTGAATCTTTCCCGCGATATTCTTCCAGTTCAGTTCGCTCTCAATCCTCATTCTTCCGTTCCGCCCTAACCTTTTGGCAAGACTCTCATCTTTCAATAGCCTTATCAGAGTTCGGGATATCTCGTCTTTATCTAAGGGAGTGACCAAAAATCCAGTTACCCCATCAATGATAGCATCTTCTACGCCACCAGATCTTCCACCGATTACCGGTTTACCGCAAGCGTTGGCCTCCAGATAAACAATGCCAAAGCCCTCTACCTCTCCCTTTTCCTTTATTTCTCGACTGGGCATAATGAAAAGATCGCAAGCAGCGTAACATTTAGGAAGCTCTTCATCAGAGACAAAGCCAGCAAAGATAACCTTTTCTTTTAGGTCTAAATCTTCTACTAACCTTTTCAACCTCTTCTTTTCCGGGCCGCTTCCCACAATTAGATAAATTGCACTGGGCACTTTTTCGAAGACTCGATGTAGAGATTGGATGACCATATCGTGCCCTTTCCTCTCCGTCAATCTGCCAACTGTGAGAATAACCTTCTTATCGTATAGACTAAACTTTCTTCTAATCTCTGAGGAATCAATATTCGGGTTAAATCTTAAGGGATCAACTGCGGGTGGGATTACCACTATTTTTTCTCTCGCTATACTAAGCTCAATTAACTTGCTCTTGGTAAAATTGCTAATCGGAAATATCTTGGCTGCTCCATTTAAAGTCTCACGCATTAGTTTTGTATATCTTGGACTCCTCTGGGGCTCTAAAATATCAAGCCCATAAGTAGAGACAAAGTAAGGAAGTTTGTGTAGCTTAGAAAACAGGGATGCTGCAACCCCACAGGGAGACCAGGTAGTGGCTAATATCTTCTTTATTCTATATTTAATGACTGTATAAGTAAGATAAAAAAACATAACAATTACTTTATAGGTATATTTTTGAGGTACTCTCATTCTGATAGTCTTAAATTTCTGCTTCTTATCAAAACCTGAATCTCCTTTTATCTGGGGTGCTAAAACTATAATTCCTTCTTCCAATTCGGCAAGACCTTTTGCTATCCCATACGAATATTGGGCCATCCCACCTGACATAGGTGGAAAATCCATGGTAAATATTAAGGTTTTTATAATCGACATTCTTACTTTTTAGAATCCTTCTCAGGAGATTTACGAGAGAGCTCCCACAGTTTGGCCCGGAAGATGAAGGTATAGAAGGCACTCAAGACAGCAATTACAAAACCGTAGTAGCCATCTTTAAATCCCTTCAGTAAGAAGAACTTTTGAAAGAAGATCTTTATGGGAAAGATAATTGGTTTATACCATCTCTCTCTGTCTCCAAGATTAACGAAGACGTTTCTTGCCTGTAACGTTGTGAACCTGTTGATATTCTCAATCCAGGAGGAGATATCCTCATACATAAAATGTAAGAGGGGACTTTTTAGATAGTCTACCTTACCCTCTACTCTAACCCTTTCGTGAACCGGCTTGCGCCACCTTCCCTTTTCTTTTCTATACAACTTCAGTTGATAATTGGGGTACCATCCTCCATATCTAATCCATTTCCCAAAGAAGTACTGCTTGCGCGCTAAATAATAGCCACTATATTCTTCAGATTTAATGGCTCCTAAAATTTCTTCTTTCAATTCTGGGCTCACTCTCTCATCAGCATCCAGGTTTAATACCCAGTCACAAGATGCTTTATCCTGGGCAAAGTTCTTCTGATTGGAGAAATTGTCCAGTTTCCTCTCAAAGATTTTATTCGTGTATTCCTTAGATATTTCTATTGTTTTATCAATACTCATATCATCTACAATAACAATTTCATCCGCCCACTTAACACTTTCCAGACAGTCCCTTATATTCTTCTCTTCGTCTTTGGTAATAACTGTTACAGAGAGTTTCTTCATCTCTATTTTCTTCCCTTTATCTAAAAACAGGCTACACGATACTTAATACTTCCTCTCCATCTTCCCAGGTCCATAGCTAAGGAGTTAAAAATACGCAGCCCTACCATTACCACTCTCTCCCAGATAGAAGAAGTAATACCTTTTTCTTTTAACATCTTTCCTATTCCTCGGAATAGATGAAAGAAATAGATTAAAAGAATTAGTAAGCACCAGGATTGAAAAATCCCTATAATGACAAAGATTAAGCAAATTTTAAAGGAAGAAGCAAAGTCCAGCCAGAGAGTTAGTGGGAAATTCTTTCTCTGGACATTCAATCTGGGTAATTGAAAAATTAGATATTTTGGGCAGTGCTTTTTTAATAAACGCGCGTTAGCCATTCCAGACCAAAAAGTCCGTTGTAACAGACCTTTCAAAGTAGTTTTATTTATGTGATAAACCAAGGCGTGGGAATTAAATCTTATCTTGTTACCTGTTTTAAGCACCCTGGCGCAGAGCTCACAGTCCTGGCCTCTCAGCCAGTTAAGATTAAAACCACCCAACTTCATTAATACAGAACGTTTAAAGGAAAGATTAGTAGTGGGAAATCCACCGCTTAAGAGATAATATTCTTCAAAAATATGCGGTCCTTTAGGGGGCTGAAGAGTAGAAAAGGCTAAAAACTTTTCTATCAGAGTTTCTGGTTTATATCCCTCTATTTGTCCTACTACTCCTACTATGTCTTTATTATTGAAAGCCTCTACGATATTCTTAATCCAATCCTTATCAGCAATACAATCTGCATCAGTAAAAGCAATAACCTCCCCCGTTGCCTGCTTGATCCCTTTGTTTCTTGCTGCTGCTGGTCCTTTTTTCATTTCCAATAAAAGAATAATGTTCTTATTAAAATTCTTGACCAGTTGAAAGGTCTTATCTGTAGAATTATTATCGACCACGATTATCTCTTGGGAGAGGAAGCTCTGCTTTACCAAGCTTTCCAAACAAGGAATAATGGTTTTCTCTGCATTATAAGCCGGGATTACAACAGAGATATTCATACCTTTCCTCCCCGCTTCGTTGGTTGATGGCGAACTATCTCTTTCCGGGAAATCCGTATGCCGGTTCTTTTCCAAAAAATGTCTCTAAAAAAAATAATCCTTCGATAAATGGAGAAATTGATCCTCCTGAATACCACGATCGAGAGAAAAAAAATAAGAGAGGGAATGATATGGTGATACTTGCGGTAGACCCGGCAGTAGGCCCGGTCTGTCTTATAAAAACTTAGTTCTGGATTTTTATAAAAACTGGCTTTCTCAATATGAACTACTTTTGCTGTAGGTAATAAATAAATTTTGTATTTCGCATGCCATATTCTGAAACTTAAATCGATATCTTCACTATACATAAAAAATGATTCATCAAAACCACCTACCAAATTTAGGACGCTTCTCCGCACCAAAAAACAGGTAGCGAATAAATTATCGATGGGAAAGGAGACCTTACCCCTTTCCTGAGGGTACCAGCGGCGATCAATAAAGAAGAAAGTTCTTAAAAATACTTCCCAGAGATCTTGCCTCCGGCAGCATCCGTGACGGATTTCTCCAGAAGGGCTAACTAAACCGGGACCCACTGCTCCAACGTCTGGATGCTTGTTAAGGAAATCGAGCAAGATATCAATGGCTTTCTCTTTTATAATGGTATCGCTATTAAGAAAGAGAACATACCTTGAAGAATTGGTGTTTATTACTTGATTATTTGCCTTAGCAAAACCAAGATTTTCCTCGTTCCGAATTAACTTGACTTCAGGGAACTTTTTCTCAATAGCCTCATCACTACCATCAGTAGAAGCGTTATCTACGACATAAATTTCATAATCAACATCGTGGGTGTTCTGGTATATGGATTTCAGACATTGAAGAGTCAAATCCTTGGTATTGTAACTAACAATAGAGATGGTTAATTCCATTTTGTTCTTCCTTATTTACTTATTGATAGGTATAACTAACCTCTTTATTTTTGTAATCCTACGATAAACCTTTGAACCAAATAAAGAAAAAAAAGCATGCAAGGAAACTTTGTTTAAAGGGTAGGCTAAAATAGTTTTTATAAAATACTTCCTACTTTGTCCCATTTTTCCATTTAATCGTAGAAAAGTGCCTATATCAAAATAATGTCTCATTAATAATTTTCTATCTTTTCTAATATCTTTATGATGTTTTTCTACGATTAACTGAAGTGCCCTACTGAAAGCCTCTGGATTGGCAGAGATACTATCCGAGGTATAATATGAGACGACTAATGGTTCATTAATGTATTTAAAGTTATAATATTTTGAAATCCTAATCCATAATTCCCAGTCCTGAAGACGACGAAGACGTTCGTCAAACATTCCTGCTTTTTCAAAACACTCTTTTTTAACTACAGCTGCCTGAGTAGTGACGAAGTTTCCTTTGAGAAGGGCTTTATGGATATTACCCTCTTTGCGAGTTATTTCAGAAGAGGGGGTATAAGTTTTCTTACCTTTCTTAATTCTCCAGAAACCGGCATAAACAACGCCCTCTTCTGGTGATGCGTTTTTAAAAACCTCCATCTGCTTTTCAAGCTTCTTGAGCAACCATTCATCATCACTATCCTGAAAGGCTATATATTCTCCTTTGGCAGCCTTAATCCCAGTATTTCTTGCAGTAGCACCTCCTTTATTTTCTTTATGGCGAATATATCTCATCCTTTCATCATTGAAACCCTTCACCACCTCTTCCGTATTATCCGTTGAACCATCATCAACGACGATAATTTCAAAGTCGTGATAGGTTTGATTCAAAACGCTTCTGATAGCTCGACCTACCAAATGTGCCCTGTTGTAGGTTGGAATGATTACGCTAACTTTAGGCATTTATCTCTAATCCTTTTTAAGTTTTTAACAACTGAGTATAAATATCTTCTAATTTCTTGCTTAATTGAACATTGTCATACTTCTCTTCAACAAATCTTCTACCCTTTCTTCCTAATTCCGGCCATTTCCCCGGATGCTCTATTAAATAATTCAACTGTTCGCTTAATGCTTCTACATCTTTCTCGGGAACTAAGAAACCAGACTTACCATTGATGACTCCTTCTGGTATGCCATTATGATAGGTTGATAATACTGGTATTCCCATAGCCTGTGCCTCTTGCAAAACTAATCCTTGACCTTCTTGATCTCCATTACTGGCTGTAGCGCTGGAGAGAATAAAGAGGTGTGCTTCTTGGAATAATTTAATTATTTCTTCGCTACTTCTCCATCCCAGAAGTCTTATCTTATTTTCTATACCCAAATTATTGATTAGGTTCTGCAATTTTTCTCTAAGAGGCCCGTCTCCTGCTATTTTGTATTGAATATTGGGATGCTTGGAAACAACCTTAGCTACTGCCCGAATGGAATACTCAACTCCTTTCTTTTCTACGAGTCGAGCGACTGTCAGAATTCTGATTGTCTCTCCTGGATGATAAATCCTTTCGCTATATTTAAATTTGTCTATTCGTAAACCCATAGGATGGATTACAATCTTTTTATCATTACAACTTAATTCTATTAATTTATTCTTAGTGTAATTGGTATTTGCAGTAAATAGATCTCCTTCTTTGAATAATTCTTGATAAACGTCCGTTCCCTTCTGTTTGACATATCGGCTGAAATCAAAACCATGAAAACTGGTAATGTATTTAGTTTTTAAAATATCTATTAAGAATAAGAATTCTTTACCTATTGGTCCAAAGTGACAGTGAATAATGTCAAATTTCTCTTCTAAAAAAGGAATGGCATAGAATAAAACTCTTAGTGTTAAAACCTTTTTTCCAAATCTAAAAACATTAAGGACTTTAATTATTACCCAGGGATGTTTCCAAATATGGATACAGATTAAAATAGTAGCTTTAAAAACCCTTTTTACTTTGTTGACTGGAAGAAAATCTTGCAGATAATGGGTTCTTTTTAATAAATCATATTCGTTTACTTCAGGATGAATTTTTTCCTCTTCTGGTTTCAGCATAGAAAAAATCTCAACATCGTGACCCAGATCAATGAGGCCGGTTATCTGGTTCAGGATAAAGGTCTCCGATAATTTAGAAAATACTCCTACAATAAATGCAATTTTCACTGTTATTTTACCTTTTCTGCTACAATTAGTTTAAGATTACTTCGTTTTTCAGATGAAAATATCCTATCAAGATAATAGTAAAGAGAAGTACATAATTTATCACACTTCAATCCTAGTTTTTGTAAAGAACTAACTTTAAGTTTTCCTAATATTGTACGATTTAAGAAATAATAAAGTGGATATACTGCTAAAATCTTTATATTATTTGTTTCTAATACTTTCTGGTAAAAGTCCTTACTTCGAAATCTTACATGTGCTGCAGCATCAACATTTTGCGAACTATACCCATCGGAGATAAAAATATTCCCATTTTGCTTGGTTAAGTTAGAAATATTTGAGATAGCTTGAATAAATGCCTGGTCGTCAACAATATGATATAAAGTATCAAAAACGTTTAAGATGTCAAATCTAAAATTTACTATTGCCATTAATCGAGAAGAAGAAATATTGGCTTTTATAAATGAGTATTGCGGGTATTTCCTTTTAAGGTTTTCAATACTAACATCAGTAATATCTATGCCAACAATCTGTTTTACTTTTTGAGCATGGTAAAAATCTACAAAAAAACCTGTTCCACAACCAATGTCACAAACTGCTTTTTCATAAGTGTTTATTTTTAAATGTACTAATGCTTTCTTAAGAGTGGTGAGTTTCGCTTTATAAAGCCACTTATTATAATATCGACCGAATTCGAAACAACCAACTCCTGATAAATTGAATCGTGTTGTTAAACGTTTTTCCCAATAATCTTCTGGAATATAATGCATATATTAAATACTTTTCCCCCGATGAATTTTTTCTTCTGGCTTCATCATAGAAAAAATTTCAACATCGTGGCTCAAATCAATAAGGCCGGTTATCTGATTAAGAATAAAAGTTTCTGACAATTTGGGGAATACCTCAACAATAAATGCAATTTCCATATTTTCATTTCTCTCCAATTATCAAAATATTACCATTTTTATTCTTCATAATAGTATCGATCCTACCAAAAATCTTTAGAAGGGGCATCAGGCATAACTTAATTCTTCGATGACTATCTGTCAATCTGTCCAGTTCCCAGGCTAATTTTCCAAAGAGACCAAAAGTATATCTTGATTTAATTATTTTGAAGCCGATATTGTTCATAAGTTCCCTTAATTCTTCTAAATTGTAGTGTTCTCCAATATGTTCTTCCTTAGCCCATTTATTAAAATTACTAAAATATTTTTCTGGAAAGATTCTCCTTTGAACTTTACCCGGCATATGGAGATAGAATTTCCCACCATCTTTTAGGGAATTATAAATGTTCTCAATAACCTTTTTATTACTTTTGATATGTTCCAAGACATCAATGGAGTAAACAAAATCATACTGATTTTTTGCTTCTAAATTCTTAAGATCCATGGTATAAAAATTAATATTGTTGAAACTTGTAGTCTTTTGCAACTTTTTACAAGAATTGATTGCATCTTCATTCAAATCACAGGCATCAATTCTTATTTGGGGATATCTTTTGGCTAAATAAAATGTATAAACCCCGCTACCACATCCGGTATCTAACACAGCATTAAATCTTATATTTTTAATCTCTTTTCTGAAATATAATATTCTAATATATTGACCCAGATGTACAACATCGCCAAAAATAGAAACATACAATCTCTTTAAAATGGAGCTCCTCCAAAATCCCAATCAGATTTTAAATCTATTCAATCGGTTATCTGATTCAGGATAAAAGTCTCCGATAATATAGGAAAGATCCCCAGAATAAACGCTATTTTCACTACCACTTTACCTTTTTCGCTACAATTAGTTTAAGACGAATTATTCTCTACTTTTGCAAAATAGAACAAGATTTTCCTGGGTAGTTTTTTTAATTTCAACAATACCCATTTCCCTAATTTTATACGGAAAGTACCCAAAACTTTTTAAATACTTGATCAATTCTTTACACGAAGAGTCTTGTAATAAGAGGTGTTCTTCTTTCATCTCAATCAATAATTGGTCTATATTCTGAGTTGTTAATAACCGTTTCATTCCTTTTACAACGGCCATCTCACTTCCCTCTACATCAATTTTTATTAAGTCGATCTTGCCTAATCTTCTCTGTTCGATATATTGGTCTATAGTAATACACGGTACACTTTCGATCCTCCCAGAGTAATTTTTAGGTTTTACTAAACCAGAAGTACCAGTGTTACTTCCGTCACCGGCAAAGACATCTATAATGCCCGAATGGTCATGAATCATATATCGGTTTGCGAAAACATTGCGAAAATCGTTCAAGTAGATGTTTTTCATTAACTGCGCAAAGGTGGTACTGACTGGTTCAAATGCGTATACCTGTCCACTGATTCCAACACGCACAGCCGCCTGTAATGTATAGTAACCAATGTGAGCTCCGACATCAAAAACCACCATTCCCTCACGTAAAAGATTACGAAAGAATTTCGTATGAACTCTCTCTACAAGATAATAACCAGTAAGAAATATGTGGTATGGAATATGATCATCAAGATTTAATTCTATTTGTTCTCCTTGATCAAAGGGAATTATAGTCTTATATCCTTTGCCACGTATATGTTTTCCTACAAAAGCGCGAATACGCCCCTTGCCGCGAAAGTTTAACTTAGACCTAAGAAGATAGCCTATAATACGAAAAAGGAGTGGAAGTCGTCTTTTATTTTGTTTGTTGTTTTGCATAATTTTCTCTATTGAATACAATTATTGGTGGCATAGCCAAAATTGATATTGTTGAAACTTGTAGTCTTTTGCAACTTTTTACAAGAATTAATTGTATTTTCATTCAAGTCACAGGCATCAATTCTTATCTGGGGATATCTTTTGGCTAAATAAAATGTATAAACCCCGCTACCACATCCGGCATCTAATACAACATTAAATCTTGTATTTTTAATCTCTTTTCTGAAATATAATATTCTAATATATTGACCCAAATGTATGGCATTACCAAAGATAAACACATATAATTTTTTAAAAAAGGTTTTTAACTTAAGGAATATTACAACAGTAAATACTATTTTTGTTTTGGCATTTTTACTTTTCTCCAATGATGATATGCTCCTCTGCTCCATATTTAAAGTAGGGTTCCAGTCTTATTACTGTTTTATAGATTAAACCTTTTCCTCTCAGGGGTATATTTGAAAGGAAAGCAACCCAATACATAAATCGCGAGAGTAAATTGAAATATTTGGTTTTATATTTGATAGATAGCCCATTTTGTTTGAATAATCGATCTAATTCCCTAAACTTATAGCCTGTTTTGACATGTCCCCACTGCTCATTGAGTATTCTCATATCTACAAATGGTAGGTGAAAATTTGAGCAAGGCGCTGATAGGATTATTTTTCCCCCTATTTTGAGAACCCTTGCAATTTCTTTGATTAATTTGTCATCTTCTTTAACATGTTCTATTAAATCAAGGCAAATTACCACATCAATCGAATTATCTTCTATTGGTAATTCAAGGGCTGAAGCATATAAAGTAGTTAACCCTCGTTCTTTCGCTATTCGTAAACCTGATTTATCTATATCTACAACAGTTATCTTAAGGTTGGCGAATAGTCTTTTTAGATTATAGGCAATAAACCCATCATAACCACCAATATCTAGAACAATTGAATTATTCTTGATTTCTGATTTTAGAGTATTTTTCAGTGCATACCATCGTAATAATGTTCCTGGTTTCATATAGCTTCTTCAATATTTTCTAGCATTTCGTTTACCTAATTAATTTAGCCAATTTTTTTATTTCAAAGAATATGTCTCTTTTTAACAAAATAATAATCCCTAAATAAATAATTACTCCAAATAGTATTAGTAATAATAAGTTAGACAACAGAACTTGTAGTAATAAGTATCTTTTAATTAAATAAATACTTACCATCATAACTAATACTCCCAAGATTGGCAAACTTAATACCTTTAAAATAACCATAAGTTTTTCATTTATTATTTTTGCAGTTTGTAATATTGTCCAGCTCTGAACAAGTAGCATAGCAATCACCACAGCCATACCGGTTCCCAATATATTGTATTTCACAGTCAATGGATAAATAATTATTGCCAAAATAATTAACTGGGCAAAGGAAACTTGAGTTAACAATTTCGGCTTGCCAACGCCTTGAAAGACGCTCCCGGATATTGCTACGATTGATCTAATAACGCCAAGTAAACACAATACCTGCATCGCAGGGACCATGGGCATCCATTTTTCTCCCAAGAATATCTTAGTAAATTCTGGAGCCAAGACAAATATTCCACCCGCTAAGGGAATAGAGAGAAAGGCGGTGAGTTGTAAGGTTTTAAGATAGGCTTCCCTCAATTTTGGTATATTATCCTGCAATTTAGAATAAACGGGAAAGGTAACCTGGGAGATAACATGGGTTATGCTTGTGGCTGGCATATTGGATAGACTATAGGCCATAGTATAGAAACCAAGTGTCGATACTCCCAGAACTTTGCCTACTAAAGCATCATCTCCCCGGGTTACAAGAAAGATGATTACTCCAGAAGCAAAGATATATTTTCCATATCCCAAAAGTTCTTTTGAAATCTGGAGATTAAATTTGATTCTTGGCCGAAAGGGATGGATAAAGTAAGAGACAATGAGACTGATTACACTTCCTATCACAAGACCTATTACCAGTGCCCAGACGCTTCTTAAGATAAAGGCTAAAGTAATAGTGACTATAGTAGTTAGAAGACTGGTCGCTAAGTTAAAATAGGTCTTTCTTTTAAAATCGAGTTCCTTGGGAAGAAGGATAAGGCCGATATTACTGAATCCACTAAAGAGAAAAGTAATAGAGATTATTCTCAGGATAGACGTTAATAAGGAATTATTGAAGAAACGAGCAATATACGGGGCACCGAAGAAGAGAACTACAAATAATAAAATTCCCCTCAAAATACCAATTATCCAGCCGGTATTAAGGACCTCTTTATCACACTCCTTTCTCTGAATCAGGGCCTGGCTGATACCGGTGGTAGTAAAAACCTCTACAGCTCCTATGGAGAGCATGGCCAGACCCATCAGACCAAAGTCAGACGGGAGAAGTAGTCGGGCTAAAATAATAATTCGGATGAAGTTTAAAACTTTTCCAAAGCCAAAGGAGAGAAATACCCAGAAGCCTCCCCGCACCGCCTTCTGAGCTAAAGTCCCTTCGGTTTTAAAGAGTCCAGAGAAAACTCCCTCTATTTTATCAAACATTTTTCCCTATAAGATTAGTCATCAAATTTCTTGCTACCCTGCGCACAGTCTCCATAACAATTCCTTATAAAAAGTAATAGGTTTGGCCTGTTAACCAGTTTACCGGTTGGCCAGTCCCGACAAAGCGGGGAGAAAGGGGTCGGGATCTCCGCTTCGCTTCGATTTGCCGGTTAGTCAGTGGCTGGTTGGGCAGTTTCCTGGGCCATTATTTTGGGAAGCATCATGATTATTGCTGCCATGAACCAGAAGGGCTCCATAATGCGCACAATGATGAAGGCATTGGCTGTCATACTCAGGATTACCAGGGCAATAAAACCAGCGATGAAGCCCAGGGTTAGCCCTTGAGCAAAGCGATCTTCAATTCTTCTATAGACCCTCAGGCTACTTCTAAAGATAGTCACCAATAGCCAGATGAATATCCCTAAGCCGATAACCCCTAGCTCTCCAAGGGTTCGTGTATACTGGCTATCGATGAAGCCCAGTCCCGTAATTCCATAGCCCAGAAGGGGTCGCTTGGTCCATATTCTAAAAACATACTTCCAGCTCTCCACCCTCGCTCCAGCAGAGGCAGCCAGAGGTGTGCGTAGCGGTCCGATCTCATACTCTCTGCCCTTAAAGGTGCCTGTTATGCGTGCCTTCACTGAGCGAGGAAGGATGAGGGGAGATAGGATGAGGGCTACTACTACTATAATGGTCAGGATTACTCTCCTCTTCCTGGTCAGGAGAATGAGGGTTAAAAACACAGGGATTATGGCCAGGAAGGAGCCCCGAGATTGGGTGAAAAGGAAAGGGGGTATGATAAGGCAAGTTAATGCCCCCAGCCCGAATTGCCAGGTGCGAGAAGTATTATAGAGAAGAAGGCCGGTAATTATGGCGAGCATAAATAATAGATAGCCTCCCATGGTATTGGGCTCCCCCTTTGGTCCTTCAAAGGGGGCGGTGACCCTCACCCCACTTCCTATCTGAAGCCAGCCGTAGAGAGAGATGATGGCGCAGGTTATCAGAAAAAGTACTAAGAAAATTTTTATCTGTCTTTTGTTATGGATGTTGTTGGCCACTAAGAAATAGAGCATGAAGTATTCGCTATATTTCAAGAGGTAGAAGGTGCTCTTCAGAGGATAGGCTACGGTGCCAATGAGTATCCCCTTTAGGGTAAAAAGGATGCAGGCCAGGACATAAGCAATTATTGGTAGGTTGAGGGGAGTGCGGACCAGCAGTCCCAGTTCCTTATTTATGGCCATCTTGGCCAGCCAGGTGAAGAAGACAGCGATGAGTAAGAAGTCCTCTATCCTTATGACCACCGCCCTTCCCGGAACCCCAGCCACCGCTATTTCCGGGGACAAAAGCATGGAGAAGATTATGATTCCTAAGGCAATGTCCGTTCTCACCAGGGTAATAATTGCGATTACTACCCCAGCAGCAATACCTATTACTATCTTGGGTGGTAACTTACCTATATTACTTCCAATGAGTAGGGCCAGGGAGAGGATTATTAAGACCACCAATATCAATCTCACATTTATCTGACCGGATTTCTTAAACAAGTCTCACTCCCTTTCTTAACTTTTGCATCTTAACAAAAAAGTCGCAAGGTTTATTTTCAAAGCCGCAGGCAAAAAGTTAAATCCTGCGACCTGCGACTTGCGACTTTTCTCTAATTTCTCAGTGTTTAGTTCTTCTGAATTTAAGAAAGCGCCTCTTTGGTTTCTCCTCTTCTGCATAGTAATGGTATCTGTAGTGATAGTAATCACCGGTCATCCTCATCTCCTGTGCCCGAATGTCATTCAAGACGACGCCTAATACATTGGCCTTAACCCCATCCAGTTGGAGTTTTGCCCTGCGCAGCGCTCCCCGGGCTGCCTTTCCCACCTGATAGATCAGGATTACTCCATCCACTTTGGAGCCCAAAATGGCGGCATCGGTAACCGGAAGGATGGGCGGAGAATCGAATAGCAGGATATCGAACTTCTTCTTGAGTTCACCTATTAGCTCCGCCATCTCGGGAGAATTTAGCATCTCTGCCGGGTTGGGAGGCAGGGGTCCAGAGGTGATGAGGCTCAGGTTGTCTATACCCGGGGTCTTCAAGATATCCCTCATCTCCAACTCTCCTAAGACAAAGTCCGATATGGTTCTCAGGACCTCCTCCCATCTTTTCCTCTTAGTTAAGATGTCGGTTACCCCCCCCTCTTTCTTTATCCCAAATAGAGTGTGGATGAGGGGGCGACGGAGGTCGCTTTCTATTAAAAGCACCCTCTTTCCCATCTGGGCCAGGACCAGGGCGCAGTTGACTATAGTCAATGTCTTCCCCTCCCCGGGCTCAGCACTGGTAAAGAGCAGACTATCCCCCCTCTTTCCCAATCTGGTGAAGTCAATATTCGTCTGAAGACTGCGATAGGCCTCTGCCACGGTAGATTTCGGTTTATAGTGGACTACCATCTGGGAACGCATCTGGAGAGTTTTTTCCTCCCTCCCTATCCTGCGCCGCTTCAAGAAGGAAAGACTTTCCTTTGCCGGCGCTATATGCGGAATAACTCCTAAGACAGGAATCTTCAGGTAATCCTCCACCTCTTCAATGGTCCCCACTGAGGTATCCAGGCTTTCTGTAATAAAAGCGAAGACTAATCCTAACATGAGCCCGATAACCGCGCCTACCACGAGGTTGAGCTTCTTATTGGGACTAATCAGGCTCGCCCTCACTGCTCGATCGACGATGCTTACTATTCCTACCTTCTCCGCCTCTCTTATCTGGGCCTCCTTGAACTTCTGCTGGAGCATGAGATAGAGGCCCTCATTGACCGAGACCTCTCTCATGAGATGGGTAAATTCTGTCTCCTCTGCTGGGGCGAGTTTCAGCTCCTTTCTCAGGGTCTCCATCTCTTCCCTTATCTTAATCACCTCGGGATGCTTCTCGGTATAGCGACGCAGGAGGCTGGAGAGATTGAACCGGAGATCGATGAATCTGGTAGTCAGGACACCAGTGGCCCCGACACCCTTCCCCTTCAGCCGAAAGGCCTTCAGATCCTCCTCCGCACTCTTTAATTTCATCTCCACCCCGAGCAACTGTTCCTCAAGGTACTCCCGCATCATACGGGCATGCTTTCTTCTCTCTTCGAAGTCGTGGGTAATGAAGGCCTCTGCCGTAGCATTGGCTAAGCGGACCGCCTTCTGGGGATGGTCTGTGGTGGCTATGATACGCAGGATATTGGTCATCCCCACCTTCTCGCAGGCGATGGCTCCTCGCAGGCTGCTCGCTATCCCATCTATTTCTTCCCTGGGGGTGGCCTCGGTAACCAGGCCCATCCTCCTGGCTACTTCATTAGCTATCGGCTTACTTTTAATGATTTCTGCTGCCGTAGCTAAAGTATCACCGGGACCCCAGGTCATGAGTTCTACCAACAGGCTGGCCATAGACTTGCGTTTCTCGATCTTGATGGTTGATGAGGCGCGATAGATGGAGATCTGCATCTGGGTGAAGACTATGGTTGCTCCCAAGACAGCGATGAATGATAGAATGATGACCCACTGCCTCCTCCTGATGATCCTCCAGTAATCGTGGAAACTCATCTCATATTTGGGCATATTTTATTCTCCTTTAGAACTTCCCAGAGATTATTCTGTTGGCCAGCTCTTCCACGCATCCATCCATTCTGCCGCCCTCAAGGAAGGCATGATCTGTCTTATCACATAATTGATGCTGGCAATGGTCTTTGTGGGAACAAAAATGATATCTCCTGGCTCTAAGGTAATATCTCTCTGGATCTCCCCCTTATGCAGGATCTTTTTCATATTAACCAAGATCATCTGAGGACGATCCGGGCCATACCTCAAGAGAGCTACGGTCTTCAATACCGCATCTTCGGTATAGCTCCCCGCCAGACCAACGATCCCCCCTAAGACACCAATCTCTTTCTCCGGTAGACTGTATGCTCCGGGAGATTTAACCTGTCCCAGGATGAGAACCTTCTTGGCCTCTGCGATGTAGACGGTATCCCCATCCTGAAGCACGACATCCTCATTCTTATCCCCCTGGATGAGTAATCGGTTAAGGTTGATGGGGATGACCTTCCCCTCCTTTGTAGTGACCGTCACCTTCTCAAAGGAGGCATCCTTGGTCACCCCTCCCGCTAAGGTAAGGACCTCGGCAAAACTCCCTCCCTCGCCCAGCCT
>SDBT01008332.1_pt1 | contig 16944 bp, 23 predicted proteins | sample 2277101 | NCBI WGS metagenome assembly SDBT01 (sample SAMN10404973, study PRJNA504765) | marine sediment metagenome | isolation source: marine sediment core GS10_PC15, 103 cmbsf | place: Arctic Ocean: Southern Knipovich Ridge | collected 2010
CGTTCCCGCTGCACCGGGGACGTGGAGCCGACGATCACCGCGGCCTCGGGGAAGGCCGCCCGCAGCAGCGACACGACCTCCCTGTGGTAGACCGCGACGAACACCTTGTCGAGGCCGCCGTCGAGCAGCATCTTGATGTGTTCAACCACCCGCGGCACCTTAGCTATTCCCATTTCCATCCGAACAGTGGAAATCTGACCCCATATCTCAGCGTTGATCTCGTCCAGCTTGTCCGTGTCGATGTCCAGCAGGCTCTCGGCCCGCAAGACCTTACGGATGGCGCCGTTCGGCTCGACATAGGTGAGCTCATACTGCTTGTCGGGAAGCTGCGTCAGGACGTCCTTCTTCAGCCGGCGGACCATGAGGTTGCACCGTAGCCGGGCCCGGAGTTCCGGAAGGCGCCCTTTGCGCTCCAGGACCCGCCCAGACGGCATCCGCATGGACGGATTGTACCGAAACTGAAACTTGTCCTCCGACTGCCAGTCTATGGCGTCCCAGCAGAGGTGCCGGAGGAGGTTGTAGCACTCTCGCGGCCGGTTTGGGAGAGGCGTACCAGTGAGGCCCAGTACGCGCGCAGAACGTTCCGCGAGTGCGCCGCGATAACCAAATTCGTTCGTACTGCCTGCCTCATCTGCCTCGTTCCGGAACTGTCGTAGGCCACCAAAAGTCGCACGCGTTCGTCGAGCATCTGTAGTCTTGAGATAATGAGCCTCGTCGAGGACAAGCAAGTCGTATTCAAGAGCCATGAGCGCATTGTGTATCTCCTGTGATCGCGCCAGGTCGTAGCTGACGATGGTATAATTGGCGAACGGGCTGACCCCGTCCGCAGATTTGAGGATAGGATACGCCTGGACCCGCCGGATGGTGGACCACCGGGCCACCTCCCTAGCCCAATGGAGCCGCACTGAAGCTGGGCATATCACTAATACCCGCTCCGCACCGAGAGCGTTCGCCACACCAACAGCTTCTATCGTCTTCCCAGTACCTGGCTGATCACCTATGAGAGTATTCCGACGGTCCAAAGCGTAGCGGACGCAAGCTCGCTGAAACGGCATAAACTCTACGTCGGACGGCGCCGGCGGCTGATAGGAGCAATCGAGGGCCATGCTCGCCTGGTACTCGAGGTGAAGCTGGAATAGCATCTCCTTGGCCTCGCTGGACCCGAAGTCATAGAAAGGGAGCGCAGCGTAGGGGTCGTGAGTTAAAAACACGTCACAACCCTCTCGCTGGGAGGCAGGGACAGAGCGGTCCAGACCGGTTTCTATGGCCCGAGCTCGGAGCTCGTCGGTCCGCGCCAGGACGTAAAACGCCCCGGTCTTCTCGTCGTAGTTCATCATGGTCGTCGTCTCAAGCAGAGTGGTGGTCGTGTATGACAACCCCCTCATCGCCGTCCTTCAAGAGCTCTATGCAAGTAGAGACTTTTGGGTCTAACCACGGATGGTCCCCATCATCCCTGAAGGAGGTCTCATCCCCTCCAACCTTGTCAGCCAGGTGCCGTGCGGTGACGTGGTTTTCAGCACGTACCACAAAACCAAAAGTTTTGTCATACCACGGCTCCCACGGGTTCTCTTTGGGTAAGTCTTTCGCAGGTCTCAACAAAAACAGTTTCATCATCTTGTTCCTCTCGTTGTTAGGCGGTGCTTCGACGCGCCCTGACTGGCAGCTCCCCGTAGTACATGAAGAAGAACGTCTTGCCCGGGGACGCGCCAAAGAAATGGGCTTCCACCACGTAGGCGTTCTCACCCTCAAATTTCTTGTCGGCCTTTTTGACCACCCGGTCGATGTAGGCAGGGTACCCAGGCTCAGTCAGAAAAAAACACTCCCCGGTTTGCATGTATTGGTCGGCCACCTCACTGAACCAGTAGTTCCCCTTGGCCTCCCAAACTTCATGGAGGTTCAGGGCAACCTGCTCATCGAGGCATCCGAACGTCACCAGGACATCGGGGTACACCTCTGACTTTTCCGTATGAGCCCCCCGAGCCGGATTAGAAAATCCAAGAGCTGCTAAAGCCGCGACTACGACTATAATGACCCACATGTAAGCCACAAACTCGCCCAATACTTTCATGGTTCCGTCTCCTATCGCAATTTCCTGTCGCGCCCATCTTAAGGGTTGACGCGGAGTAAGGCAAGCATTATATGGGAGATGACGAACTTGTTGTCAACACCTAAAAATGGAGGCACCCATGCCCGGCAAAAACGACCTCTCCCCCGCAGGCTTCTACAGCCTGAAGGAAGTGGCGGAACTGACGGGCCTGCACCCCGAGAGCGTCCTGAGAGGGATACGCGACCGGCGCTACAGGCTGACCCCACACGCTAAGGCGGCCTGGCGCACGGCGAGGAAATATTTCTTCCGCGTCGAGGAGGTTCAGGCTTTCTGTGCCGAACTCATAACGCTGCGATCATAGGCAGCGGCACATGAGCACCAGCATGAAGGACGAGGCCCTGCGGCTGGCCCGGGCGGGCTACGCCGTCTTTCCGTGTCGCCCGAACAGCAAGCAACCCCTGCACAAGGGGAGCTTCCACGATGCCACTGTCGACGAGTTCCAAATCACATCCTGGTGGGATTTAAACCCAAATGCAAACGTCGCCATCTATCCAGATGGGTCCAACCCGCGCCTCGCTGTCCTAGACGTCGACGTCCGGGACCACGGGGAAGACGGGCGCGAAACCCTGCGAGAGATGGAGGAGCACTTCCCCGTCACCAAGTCCGTGTGGACCCCGGGTGGCGGGATGCACCTTTACTATTCCCTAACTGACGGCCAAGAGGTTCCGTCCTCCACTCGGCGCCTCGGCCCCGGCCTAGACGTGCGGGCCCGCGGCGGCTACGTCCTGGTACCCCCGAGCGTGATCGACGGCAAGCGGTACAAGTGGAAAGATAACAACCCCGTCGCGCCAGCCTCCGACCGCTTCATCGAGATGGCCGGCGCCCCCGAGAAACGCCACCCAGACGCCGACAAATGGCTCTGCGAGGAGGACCTGCCGGCCAACATCCACAAGGCCAAGAAGTGGCTTGTAGGCCAGGTACAGGCCGGGCGCGTAGCCGTGTCCGGCGATGGGGGCAACAACTTCACCTACAAAACGGCCGAAGTACTCCGTGACCATGGCGTATCTGAGCCCCTGGCCGCAGAAATGCTCGAAACCATATGGAACCCCCACTGCGTGCCACCTCATGAGCCAGGCTGGGTCGCCCACATAACTGGAAACGCGTATGAGTTTGCCAACCGGCCCGCCGGCAACCGCGTCGTAGCCGACCCCGCGAGTATGGACACCATGGTAGCGATGGCCGACAGTCGACCCCCCGAACCTGAGAAACCCAGCGAACTCCTGAAGTGGAATGACATCATGAACCTGCCCGACCCCATCTACATCGTCGATCAGGCCATCCCCGAAAACGGACTGGTGATGATTTACGGCCCCTACGGTGCCCACAAGACCTTCGTCGCCATCGACCTCCTCATGGCGGTAGCCGCCGGCAAGCCCTGGATGGGGCTCGAAGTGACTGAGCCGGGGGAGGTCGTGTACGCCACCCCCGAGGGCGTCTCCGGCTTCAAGTGGCGCGTCATGGCCTGGGCCAAGACCCACTCCGGATGGCCAGAACGAGAGGCGCCGGCCCTGATGCGACACGTCAACTTCCTGCCCCGGATGCCAATGTTCGGGGACCTGGAACAGGTTCAGGGCCTCCACGACCTGCTCCGGGGCATGAAACCCAAGATCATTGTCCTCGACACGATGGCCCACGCCATGGCCGGCATGGACGAGAACGCCCAGAAGGACGCCGGCCTGTTCATCGCCCGGGTGATGATGCTGAAGCGCGAGTTTGGCTGCACTGTCGTTCTCATCCACCACACCGGCAAGGACGAGAGCCGGGGGGCCCGAGGTGCTTCCGGCATCCCCGCGGCGTGCGACACCGTGTTCGAGGTGACGAACCCGGCGGCCAACGTCGTCCAGGTCGAGATGAAGAAGCAGAAGGACGGCGAGCGGTGGCACAGGCCAAGGTTCTACAACGTGGTGCGAGGCGAACACTCCCTGGCCCTCGAGTACGAGCCGGTCACCCCCGTCACCGACCGCAAAATTACCCAGGAGCAGTATACTAACGCTCTGAAAGTGGTACTGCTGACTGCTAACATCAACCCTCCGCTTGGAAACACCAAATTGGCTAAGGAGATGGCCAGCCTGTTATGGCACGGTGAAGGGTCTCCCGGGCCAGACCTCAAGAAGGCCATCGCTAACTGGCTCACCAGAACCGCTGCCAAGAGCCTCGAACTTGCGCCGTGGGTCCACGCCACTACGAAGGGGGGCGCCGCGAGCCTGTGGAGCCCACCGGAAAAAGACAGCGAAGGGACTTGACAGACCCACGCATACACCCCATGTTGCCAACATAACCCCAACCATGAGGAACAGACTATGAAAGACGTGAAAGATTTTACTATAAACGAACTCAACAGTGCGACCCGGTATTTCGCTACAAGGTGCGGCGCTGTCGGAGAGATGGTGAGGCGCCTCTACTGTCAGATCGACCGCATCACCGGCCTCCGTGCCGAAGTTACCTCCCTCGAGGAGGAGCTCGGCCGCCTCCAAAACTGCAACCTCAAGGACCAGGCCCGCTACGATAAGGACCAGGCCCGCATCAAAGACTACAAGAACGAAGTGGAGGAACTCGAGGACATTCTCAAAGTGCGGGATGGTGAGGTGGACGCTGGGACTGACCACATCAAAGAACTCAAAAACGAAATCTACAGGCGCAACGATAGGGTGGAGGAGCTCGAGGGCATCATCGACTACCAGGATGACATCATCCGGGAATACCAAGACCGTGCCCTCCCAGCCGGTGTCAACAGCGCAACGAGCCTCACCGAGATCAAGCACCCAGAGCCACCCAAGCCGCGGTTCACGCGGGGTGGTGTCCGCATCGTAGACACTTGGTACGGCCGCCGCGATACGCATTACATCAACGACCGGCAAGGCCGAAGGATCGAGGTCCACGGCGACGTGGTCCTTCGTGATCGCATTATCGACTTCCTGAACGAGGAGGACTGAGCCGTGGACCACCCGTCAGAAACATCCGACCCTCTTGTAATGCTTATAGACGTGAAAACCCGCGTCGAAGTACATATCGACGCCCGCCGTATTGAAATGATCTCATACTGGCTGGAAAATGCACACGGCGCTGAGGGAGGTTTTATCGAATTGATAATGTACTCCGGTCACAAGCGGCTCTTTTACGAGCGCACCATGAAAGACGTGCATGAAATGCACTCCATAATCTGTGCTATCATGGAAAAAGGATGGAGAAAGACATGAAAAACTTGCACGAACTCATCATGAACGCCAACGCCCGCGGCCACATAGGCTTCCGCGGAGAATTTGCTCCATGTGTTGAGGGCCCAAGTATGGACGACATCCTCATTCTTAAGGCTCTCGACCTCGGCCTCATCAAGCTGATCTCAGCCTGGCGGTCCACCGAAGACGACCTGCCCGAGCGGTGGGGTGGGGCCATCGACCGCCGGGTCTATGGGCTCACCGGCCGGGGATGGGGGTACAAGGTCAGTGGCGGCACCGGCGTGCTCCCGGATTACTCAGAGGAGTTCACAGCGCAGGCCGACGCGGCACACTGGGGTAAGCTTGCGGTGCTTACACCGGACCTGCGGTATCCGGAGACGACGTTCGACGACTGGGAACATCCTATCCTACACGGGAACTATGATGGAAATTACAACACTCCCACCAGTGAACATCCTCACGTCGTAATGACAAAAGACGGTGTTCTCCACGACATCCCATATCCCGGGCACAAGCTCGAGGTTCCCGACGACCACTGGATACCCCCGAGGCGCTACGAAGTGAGGCGCTACGAAGTGCTGGCGTGGGAGCTGCTCGGCATCTGCGTCATAGGAGCAGCCCTCGCCGGCGCCGGGTGGTGGCTGTCATGACCGCCTGGGACCGAGACCCCCGCCGAGACTGGAGACCTTGGGTCGTTGGCCGCAACATCTGGGAAACTACATTTACTATCGTTATGAGTGTTTGCCTGGGGGGCACTGCTGCCGTCTGGTTCGCCGTGTGGATGGGGTGGCTGTCATGAGAAACTGGTGTCTCTGGGAGGTCGTACTCGCAATCATCGTCCTCGCTTGGTCCCTAAAAGAGATGGGGCTCATCGGATAATGAAGCCCCCCGCCGAGATGCCCTCGTGGTGGCCAGAGCCAGGCTACAGATGGCTCCTCAATCCAGCAAAGTGTGAGTTTGTGGTTGAGACGCTGATGCTCGCCCACCCGAACCACCCACCCATAATTTGGAACCTCAATCCGGACGGAGAGTGGGATTACATGAGGAAACTCCACATGGGCCGGCATCGTCTGGGGCCCGTCGTAGTCGGACAGGCACCCTACCTATGAACCGCGGACCTAAGTGAGGAAGAAGTGAGTAAAATATCTTGAATTCCTCTTTAAAAACAACGTTCTCAGTATTTCCGACAAAAGTGAGTAATATACTGAGGAGAACTGAGGAACGTTAGGGTGGCACACCCGTCCGTAACCGCAGAGAACAGCCATTGATACTCCTCAGTTCTGTTTTCCTCAGTCTTCCTCACCCCCTGAAACTCCACATTCCTCAGTCCCCCCCCTTAAGGGGGGACGGAGTGAGGAGAGTGAGTAATGTTCTCCCTTGACTTCCTGGCCCGATGGTGGTACTCGTGCCGTATGAGCAAAGATGCAGCAGACCGTCGTTCCCGCCCGCGCAGGACGGTCCAGGTGACCGGAGCACGCATGAGGTCGGTCAGGGGGTACCGTACTCGCCTTGACCTTCTCACTGCCCAAGCGATGAGGGGAGAGATACCCGTGGGTGACCTCAAGGCTTACGCTGCGGCGATCAAGTCCGGCGCTGAACTCCTCATGGCCGAGCAGCTTCTTTCCCACACCGCAGGAGGCGACAAGGAGGTGGAGGACCATCCGTTGGGTGAAGCCGGCGGGCTCGAGGGTCCTCAGAAGGCTGCGGTCCACAAGAAAAAGAAGATCAAGGTCAAAAGTGGTATCGACAAGAGGGGGCACCGTATCGACGAGAGGTCTGTCGAAGTGGAGACTACGGCCGACGACTTTGATGCTCTGGGTGTTGCCGAGGTCGAAACTTTGATGTAATTCACTGCCTCATGGCTATTCGGAGCCATGAAAAATCCACACACCTAAGGTTAGTTAGCTATCTAAGGGTTTCTTTTCCTGAATAGGAATAAAATCCGCAATAGGGCTGTGGACCCGGAATGGGACCAAGGTCCTATTTCCCTTAGTATGCTATCTAAGGAAACTTTTTTGCCGGGCAAAGTTTTATTTTGCCCGGAGGGGTTGACTTGCGTTTCCCGTTATGATTTACTCCTATGTGATGTTGCCAACACGCTAACATGCTTTAGATTAACCGTTTCTTTTCAATATGTTAATAGAAGGTGAAAAACATGGCAATTCCACATAAGCGAAAGACCATAGAAGGCAGGCGAAGCCGCCGCCGCAAACAGCCGTCAAGTTACGCCGTGAAGCGTGCAAGGTGGCGTATCATGCAACATGATCGGACGCGAAAGGGCGTAGACAATGGTTGACGTTGGAAAGATCATTGAATATGAGAGTGGGGAAATGGGCGAGGAAGCCATTATCTCCTTTTTCCAAGAGCTTATCAATGACGGCTCGGCCTGGAGCCTCCAGGGGCATTATGGCCGGACTGCTACGGCGCTTATTCAGGCCGGGTACTGTCACAAACAGGAGGAGGGATAGAACATGAGCCATTTTTATGGAGTACTGAACGGGCAGGCCGGTCAGGCTACTCGTTGCGGCAGTAAAGGGTCCGGGCTCCGCACTGTTGCGGCCAGTTGGGCAGGGTGTATCTCTGTCCAGTTATGGCGCGACAGTGATGGGCAGGACCACTTCCGGGTATATCAGGGTGCATGGCAGGGGGCGGGGATCAGTGAGTATCTTGCCAGTGGCATAATTGGTAAACCCCAAGGGGAGACAGGACCATGATCGAATGTAAAGCTGTAATACCGTTCAAGGTCGGGCCTGAGGTTATTCAGATCATAGAACGGGACTTGACGGCCGCCTTCGGTGGCCTTCAGATGAACGCGGGCGCCGGGCTATGGTGCGATCCGGACCAAGGTGGCCGGGTTATCGCCGAGAAGATAATTACCATGATTTGCGCCGTCCCCAATGTCGACGATTTCAAGACGTTCCAGGGGATAGTCGAAAACCATTGTCGGGCGGCTGGGGAGCGTTACTTGTACGTTGCCAGGTTGGAAGGCAGTGCGGAGGTTGTCCCCTTAACTGAAAGGAAAACAGACCATGATTGACGGATTAGAGCTTGCTAGGATGCGGGATGAAGCGGCAGAGGCTGCTGCAGTCGACGGTGAACAGCCGTATGAACCCACTTCGGAAGTGGTAGCGCGGTTACAGCGTGTTCCCTCAGACTGGGAGGGGTGTGGCATTGACATCCCGAACTTTGGGGACTATGTGCCGGACGGCTGGGAGCTGGGGGAAACCTACTTTGTTGACAAAACTGGATTTGACGACCAGGGTCCGGCGCTTAGTATCGAGCGTTTTCTTGTTCAAATGCGAGTGGGGCTGGGGTATGCCATGATCGAGGAAGGGCAATTCCAATGTTATGTTGGCGAGTTTACGCGAACTGAAGGGGGAAAACCATGATTGACCTAGTACAACATCGCTATGCTGCCGGTAAGCTCGGTCCGGACCCGGACGCCGGCATTGATTGTCCGGTGGACTGTCATAACCTTGACCGGGCGCCGCTTCAGCGTCTGTCTCACCCTTGCCAATCGGACCACGACTATCATAAGCCGGGCAATCCGGCCGGCAGTGTCCGGATCATCCATACTCTGGAGGACGGGCGGTTTCTCGTGGCAACGCCGGATGAGCACGGGATTGAGCGGTATTACGTTGCCGATGAGCGGACTTGTCTTGTGCTCGTCGAAGATGTGACCAATCAATTTGTCGCTGAGGGGCGGAACTACGCGACCGGCGCGTTGCCTGACGGCCTGGCGTTTTCTAACGCGGCTGATAAGGTGACACCGTGACTGTTAAATATACCCCAGGCCCTTGGGTGTGCCAGTCTGGCATGGTTTATACTCAGGACGAGGTGCCGATTGCTATGATGGACCGGGAGCCGGGTAATGGTACTTACGGGGCGGAGCGGGATTGTAACGCCCACCTTATAGCCGCCGCGCCGGAGTTGCTGGGGGCGCTAGAGCGCATTGATGCGCTAGCTGAGACTGCTATTCGCATGGAACACGATACACCTGGCCTCACCCTTCGAGCAATTGTTGATATTGCGTTTATAGCCCGCGGGAAAGCAAAAGGTTAGTAGACAACACCGGGGCTAATTGTCCCCAACCTTTTGCAATTCTTAACCTTTGGGCCTGTCGGGTAGTCTCGGCAGGCCTCTATTTTTGGGCGAATTTAGCCCCACGCGCGCCGCTCCACGGTTTTCCCCAGGAATACACGGGTATCGGCCCCGGTCTAGCCCCGCTAGGATGGACAGCGGGCGCGCTGGAGTGCCCGCCTCGACCCTGGCCGGTGTCACACTACCCGGATGGTGGCTGCGCCTGCCCAGCCCCGCCCCAGCCATGCCCCAGCGTCCCGTCTGGCGCATGGCTCAGCCTCATGGCGCCGCGTCCCTGTTGACCTTATGCTCTAACCCATTGATAACAAACGGCTTCATGGGGGCCGGGGACGTACTAAAGAAGAACCACTAGGACATTCGCAGATTTTTGTGCCTTTACGAGGGGGTACCCCGGAAACGCAGGGACCCTCGTGCCATTGCGGGAACCCAGTCCCACACCTCAGATATTTGGGGAGTTCTGTTGGGGAAACACTGTTGGCAACTCGTGTTGGCAACAGTTTGTGGTCGAAATTGCAGTTTTCGCTTGACACTACGGGGTTTGTGACTATATGACACGACACAAGCGACACGAGGAGATTTCCATGAAACTCATAGCCTACCTGGTGCCTGACGACTTTCACGACGGGAAACTGGACCTGCCGGAGGTCAAGCTCGCCCTCGGACAGTACATCGACGTGAAAAAGTTGGAGGACGTCGACGAGTGGAAGCGTGTGGGACACCTTATGGGTCTAGCCTTCTGGAGAGGGTGTTGCAGTAGGAAGTCCAAATGAAACCAGTTATCATCGGAGAGGCCCCTTCGCCGTCCGCGACTAAACCCGTGCAACCCCTGTTCCCCTTTCCGGCCCGCTCTGCGGGGGCCCGCCTGTGGCGGATGACGGGCCTCAGCCGCCCGGACTACATTGAGGCGTTCCACCGTATGAACTTGTGGCCAGGGCCAGCATCTTATCCGACTGACATGGGGTTGTGGTGGGCGGCCTGGAACCTCATCTCGAGCCACCTGTTCGACGGCAGGGCGGTCGTACTCCTCGGTAGCAGCGTGTGGCTGGCCTTTGGTGGCCGGGGGGACGTGGAGCCATTGGTCTGGTACGCCGGCAGCGTGCCAGCCTTCAGGCCCGCCTGTGTGGCTCTGGTGCCGCACCCCGGGGGGAGGGCCCTGTGGTACGACAATGAGCACCAGGCCGGCGCCGCGGTTAACTTCATGAAGCTGTTGGCGGAGGGTGACTACCCAGATTGGAGCGAGGAGTGAGCCTCATATCGACAGCCAAGGGCATCGTGAAGGCCAGGGAGGAAGATGCTCTTGCAGCTGACGTCGCGGGGATGCCCGCCGACATACGCGAGCTTACTGGGTATGAACCGAGACCGCTGCAAGCGTCTCTCGAGGCCGAGGAGAAGCGGTTCAACGTCGAGGTTATGCACCGGCGGTTCGGGAAGACCGTCTTCAAGGTCAACAAGTTGATAGAACGGGCTGTAGAGTGCCCGTTCCCGGAGGGACGATATGGGTACTTTGCGCCGACTTATGCACAGGCTGAAGACATCGCCTGGCATTACCTGGATCAGTACACTGAACACATTCCTGGACGACTGCTCGAGAAGTCACGCCTATCCGCTTGGGTTCCTACCCGTCTCGGAAATCGTGCGCGCATACGTCTCTATGGCCTCGACAGTCCGAAGCAGAGGGTGCGTGGTCTCTATCTGGATGGAGCCGTATTCGATGAGTACTCCTGGATACCACCCTCGGCGTGGACTGAGCAGGTAAGGCCCATGCTGACGGACGTGAACCGCTCTGGTGTTGACGCGTTGGGACGTGTCAACCAGTGGGCGGACTTTATTTTCACTCCGTTTGGCCGGAACCATGCCCACACCCTGTACCGGAACGCCCGCCTGTGGAACATGGGTGAGGCCGTCCGAATAGCCGATCCCCTGAGTGGGGTCGTGGAGGAGGTACGCCGTGACGACTGGTACGCCAAGATGTTCAAGGCCAGTGAGACCGGCATCCTCATCCCCGGGGAGCTCAAGGCTGCACTCATCGACATGGGGCAATCAAAATATGATCAGGAGTACGAGTGTTCGTTCGACGCGGCTGTGGAGGGAGCTATATTTGCGCGTGAAATCGAGGAACTCCGTTCTCGAGGTCGCATCTGCAATATGCCTTGGAACAAGCTTCTCCCCGTCAACACCGCCTGGGACTTGGGATACGATGATGCGACGGCTATCTGGTTTTTTCAGCAGGTGGGGGACGAGATCAGGGTGATCGACTACTACGAGGCCACCGGCGCCGGCCTCGACCACTACGCCGACGTCATGGCCGAGAAGTGCTACCGCTACGGCTACAACCTGTTCCCTCACGACGTGGCTGTTCACGAGTTGGGCACCGGCAAGTCCCGGTCTAGTGTGCTGCGGTCGCTGGGGGTGCGGGTGGCGAAGGTTCCGAAGCACAAGAAGTGGGATGGCATCGCCGCGGCCCAGGCCCTTCTGCCGAAGTGCATTTTCGACGGCGCCAGGTGCGCCGATGGCCTCGACCGCCTTAGCCTGTACCGCCGGGAGTATAACGAGAAGCTTGACACGTTTCGGGAGAAGCCAATGCACGACTGGGCTTCTCACGGGGCCGACGCCTTTATCGGTATGGCCATGGGTATACGCCGGGCCCGGTCCGGAGACGCTGTAGACCCTCACCAGATGACGCACAGCGTGTATTAAAGTATCGGAAAGTGATACTTTTGGAGTGTGTATGATGAGTGACAAAGAGCATGGTTTTTGGCTTGGTGTCCCTTTTGGGTTTATACTGGGTTTCTTTTTAACTTCTGGTTTTTTCTGTTGGGCAGGGGTGCTCTGCTCTTGAAATTCGACCGGACTGAGATCGAGGACGTCCGCGCCGTGTTTGGTGACGAGGGGGCGACTATGGCGGCGGAGCTAGATTACGCCCTTGGCAAAATAAACCGGGTCCTGAAGGATGACGACGGCCGGGTAACGATGGAGCTTACGGAGGATGGCGCCGCGGACCCCTACGTCCGTATCCACGAGTTCGCCCACTACTACCATTGTACCCTGTTTCCGGAGCTGTCGGAGGAGGTGCTCCCGTATCGGGCCGAGGCGGTGGCTTTCCTCGCGGAGAAATTGCTCGAGGAGAAGCGTCACTTGCCGGAGGACTGGTCGGAGCGCCGGACGGCTCACTGGGCGGAGTTTCTTGGTGCCAAGAAAAAGTTTCTCCCGCTGCTCGACGTGGTGGGGGTCGCTTCGAGGTTGCCAGACGAGGACATCCGTGGTACGGTGGAGATGATACTCGCGGGAGGACTGGGTTGATGGAAAAAGATAATGGCTTCTAAACCGAAACTGCGGAAGCGCGTCAGGTATGCCTCGTCGCCGGAAGGTAAGGACGAGGCGGAGGACGCTCACCGCAAGCGCATAGGGTACCACGGAGGGTCTCTGACCCAACCAGGAAGTGCTGGTCCGTGGAGGGATAGTCCTGACAATCCGATGTCGCCAGGATTTGTTCCCTTGACTGGGAGATCGGAGCGTGCTAAGGCTCGCTGGTGGGCGCTGAGATCGCGCCGCTCGACGAGACCTACACACGGAGTGTACGATGCGTGAGTTTAGGGACCCCATCATTTCTTTAGCGTTTCCACAGTTTAAGAAACCTAAAAATCCGAGAAGCTCACTCGAGAGGATAGACCCGGATGCTGCTTCGGTCACGAAGGATGGGGACGAGCCAGCGAGGAAGCCAAAGCGAGCCCGGGGTATCAGCAGTCAGAGGTTAACACTCTTGACCGCCGGTTCGGCTGCGGGGCAGGAGACGCGGCGCAGGACGCTGCTTGGGGGTGCGGGATGAGGGAATTTCGAGACCCTTTCAGGGCAGTGGCGTCGATATTTGCCTCCGGGAAGGGCACCGTTAGCACGAAGCCTCTGCCCGCGATTAAGTCTGCGTCTCCTGAACAGGCCGCGAAGGAGGGACCCACGGTCAAGAAACTCCGGAAGGCGATAGGCACTGGGAGCCGGCGAACTCTTCTCACTACTGGGTTCAACACCCTTGCTGACGTACGGTCGAAACGCAAGTCATTGCTGGGAGTGAGCGGATGAGGGAGTACGAAATATGAGGGAGTTTAGAGACCCTGGTACGCTTGCGATCATCGGTACCATTGTTAGTGTCGCGTCGAGCGTTAAAAGCCTGTTCACCAAATCTCCGAAGGCTCAGGTGCAGCAGGTCAAATCCGCGGAGGATGAGAGTGCTGGTGAGGCTGCGGCTAAGGCAGAGGCCGAGCGTAAGCAGGCGGCCGAGGAGAAGTCTCGCCAGGGGCGCCGGCGTACTCTGGTGGTCCCCCCAACGGAGGGTGTCCTGTCGTCCGACGTTGCGTCTAAACGCAGGACGCTGCTCGGTGGTACTGGAACCGTTTAGTGTCGTCACATCCCGACAAGTTGGCTAGAGCCGTCCTCGCTCGTGAGGAACACGAGCGGGCGGAGAGGCTCGACCTCGAGGCCCTGTGGCAACGCATAGCTCGCTACAATATCCCCCGGCGTGCGACGTTTACCGAGGAGGTGTCCAGAGGCGTCCATCGCAACAGGTTTGTTCTGGACAGCACTGCCCCGCGTTCCCTGGAACTGTTTGCGTCTTTCCTGCATACCCTGTTAAACAACCCCGCCACGCAGTGGTTCAAGATCAAGGTTGAGGACGACCTGGAACTCAACAAGGACAAGCAGGTCCAAAAGTGGATGGAGCAGGCTCAGAAGATCATGCTCCGTGCCATGTCGAGCCAGACCGCGAACCTCTACCCGCAGCTCCATCAGATATACCTCGACCTCGGTGCCTTCGGAACTGCGGTCCTCTACGTCGAGACGGACGACGCGGGGCGCTTACGGCTGCGGGCCTACCATCTCGCGGATTGCCTTATTACCGAGAACTCGGCTGGTTTCGTCGACGGGATGTATCGACAGTTCAAACTCAGCCCCCGGCAGGCCAAACAGCGCTGGCCTGATAGGCCCCTAGGCCGACAGGTGGACGAGGCCCAGGAGAAGGGTAAGGGTAAGAATACCCTTAAGGAGGTCCGTTTCGTTCATGCAGTGTTCAGCCGGGACGACGAGGAGCTGGCACCTCTGGTTCCGAAGCGTATCATGAACCGGAGGATGCCGTTCATCAGTGTGTGGATTAACGCCATCGACAGGAAGGTCATAGGTACGGGGACCTACGAGGAGTTCCCGTACATGGTGCCTCGGTGGTACCGGGTCCGCGGTGATAAGTACGGCCGCTCGCCGGCCATGACCATTCTGCCGTCAACGCAGATGGTCAACAAGATGAAGGAGACTATCCTTCGTGGTGCTGAGAAGTTGGTGGACCCCCCGCTGCTCCTGCCGGACGGTGGTTTGGTGTCTCCAATACGCCTGTTTCCAGGTGGCATCTCGTTTTCGGAGGGGACTGTCAAGCCGGAGGCTCTTATTCCACCCGGTGCGTCTCGCATCGAGGTGGGGAACCAGCTTCTCGAGAAGGAGCAGGAGGCCATTCGTGAGGGCTTTTTCGTGAACCTTTTCCAGACCCCTGGAAGTCCCGTCAAGACGGCGACACAGGTGCTCGAGGAGGTCGACGAGCGGAACCGGGCGGTGTCGCCCATGCTCATAAATACGCAGGCGGAGCTGTTCCACCCGTTTATCAATCGCGTGTTCAATATCATGATGCGCGGCGGCAAGTTCCCAGAGCTTCCCGCGGCTCTTGAGGGTCGCAGCATAGACATCGAATACATCTCTCCGCTGGCGGCCTCCCAACAGCAGATGGACGGTTTGGCCGTTCTGCGCTTGTTTGAGGGCCTGGCGCCGTGGAGCGAGATTGACCCGGGCATCTTCGACAACTTCGACATGGACGAAGTTGCCAAGGTCATACACAAGGCGAGCGGGGCGCCGGCGTCCATTCTCAGGTCGACATCAAAGATCGTCGACATACGGAAAGCCCGCACAGACAAGCAGGCCCAGGACAATGCACAGGCGTTGGCGTTTGAAGGGGCGCAGGCCACGGCGAAGCTGGTGGCCGCCAAGAATAAGGGACAGCAAGCAGCATGACTAAGCCTAAGAAAACCCCGAAGAAGACGACGAAAAGGGCCCCAAAGAAGAAAATTCCAATTGCTACCACCATAGACCTCACGGACGTATCGCCGGTCGACACCTGCATCGCGTACAAGGTCGTGGCGGGGACGCAGGAGGGGCAAATCGTCATCGCGGACCTCATGCGGAGGTTCGGGTTCTCTCGGCACACCACGTTTGTGTCCGGAGACCCGAACAGGAGCACTCTCAACGAGGGGCAGAGGACTGTTATCATTCACATTGGCCGGCAGATTGACGCGGACCCCGCGTCCTTCGAGGACCAGAACGAAGTGGAGATGTGACATGCGTATTTTTTACGATGAACCTGGTACGGGAGACCCTGGTACTGGGGACCCCGGCACGGGGACACCTGGCACTGGGGAGCCCGGCACGGGGACACCTGGCACTGGCGAGGTAAAGCTCCCTGACGGTGCTTTCATGGCCGCCAACTTCAGGGAGGCCCTTCCGGAAGACATTCGGGGCCACGCCGCTCTGGCAAAGATCGAGAACCTCGAGAGCTTGGGGCGTTCTTTTGTCAACGCCCAGCAGATGATTGGGAAGGACCCCTCTCGCCTCGTGGAGATACCGACAGACGACAAGCCCGAGGAGTTGAGGGCGGTGCTGACGAAGCTCGGTGCCCCCGCAGACGCCAGCGGGTATACTCTTACCCCTACTGAGGGCGCCCCGGAGTGGCTCGGTGTCGACCAGGAGATGTCGAAGGGCTTCCTGGAGCACGCCGCGAAGGAGGGTCTCCTGCCGTCTCAGACGCAGGGTACCTATGCCTGGTTTACTGGTGTCATGGCCGGGGCGGCTAAGACTGCTGAGACCAAATCCTTGGCCGAGGCAGATACGAATATCCGTCAGCTTGAGGCCGAATTTGGCGGGGCGTTCGATCAGAAGATTGCCATTGCAAACCATGCAATCGACAAGTTCGGTGGCGAGGAGCTCCGGAAAGTTCTCAACGATGCCGGTCTTGGGGCCAATCCTGTCGTTCTCAAGGCTTTCATCGGTGCCGGCGCCCTCTTGACGGAGGATAACGCGGGAGATGGTGGCGGGAGTAGCAGCTTCGGTAACCGATTGTCGCCGGATGAGGCCAGGTCGAAGGGCAAGGTGCTCCTCGAACAGGCCAGTCGGTCTAAAGATATGGCGGAACGCAGGCGCCTCAACGAAGAAGCGCAGGTGTTCTTCGCTATGGCGGCGCCGGGAAGCGTCCCTTCGACGCTTTAGGAAAAAAATCACTTGACAAGTCGGGTGAGGACGTGTAATCCTCGCCCGTAGTCAATTCTCGGCCCTCGAATAGCTCCGACCCGACACGGGTGACGGCAGGCGGGGACACCCCAGAAGCGACATTTTGTTTGTCACTTTCATATTCTTCATCAGAAGGTGGAGAAGGGTGTTTTTGCAACAGGAGGACCGACATGTCCATCGACATTCCCGTAAGCTACGTGGAGCAATTTTCCGCAAACGTCCATCTGCTCGCGGAGCAGAAGATGTCTCGAC
>SDBT01008333.1_pt1 | contig 16944 bp, 13 predicted proteins | sample 2277101 | NCBI WGS metagenome assembly SDBT01 (sample SAMN10404973, study PRJNA504765) | marine sediment metagenome | isolation source: marine sediment core GS10_PC15, 103 cmbsf | place: Arctic Ocean: Southern Knipovich Ridge | collected 2010
ACAGTGACGGAGTGCTTGATTGTTCCCAGCTCTCACATCTTCTACAGTTAAACTGAAGTGCTCAACAAACCATTTCGCAGTCTCAGTGTAACCAGCTGCTACACAGCAACAAAGAGCAAAATTATCTTCTGTTCGCGCATCTTCTGCTGTTAGTTTAAAGTGGCCAACAAACCAGCGTGCACACTCTGTGTGACCACGTGCTACACACTGACGAAGGGCCATATTATCTTCTGTTCGTGCATCTCTTGCAGCCGAGCTAAAGCGGTTAACAAACCATCGTGCAGTCTCAGTGTGACCGTTTGCAACACAGTAACGAAGTGCTTCGTTATTATTTACTCGTACATCTTCTATAGTTAACTTGAAATGATCAACGAGCCACTTTGCACACTCTAGATGACCATTTTCTACACACCAACGAAGTGCGCAGTTATTACTAGCTCGCACATCTTTTTTAGTTAGATCAAAGTGATTGACAAGCCACTTCGCACACTCCAGATGACCATTTGCTACACACTCACAAAGTATATAACTCTTGTGTTGTGTGATATCACTTATATCTATCCATTTCAACACTTTGCGACATCCTCCTTTTGCAGCACTTCCACACACTTTTTTAACATCCCATGAACACAACTTACCATCTCGCAACCACCGTAAAACCGAAATCCATCCTTTACCTGCTACACATGTGGTTACATTACGACTACCACACAGATACCTATTGAACTTTAACCCATTAGCAGCTAAAATCCAACGTTTACATACCAATCGAGCTACCTGTAACTCGTGCTTACATCCAAGGAAAGATAGTATAATCAATAAAATTTCATTAGGGAGTGTATCAAATTGAGATGTGTCAACCTCCATATCTACTAGGTCTGTGTTATATAACTTTCACTTTGGATCTTGTTAAACAATGTAATAAGATTTAATTTTACCAACAATTCAAGGTATTCACTCGGTTCGTCATTTTACCTTAAAGATATGATCTCAGACCGATGTATATAAAAAGATATGATCTCAGACCGATGTATATAAAAAGATATATCTACCCATTTTACCAAGCACTTAACAACTTGGGTTACCATAAAAAACTTATTAGAAACAGTGATCTGTATCGATAAACATCGTATTATATTATCACAGTTTGTTATGGTTTCCTCTATGTTTACAATTTGGCATTATATTATATAATATATATTTTATAATATATAAGTTTTCATCATTTTTTCCTATATAAATTGTCTTCGCAATTCATTAAATAGCTCTTTGAGCTATTTAAAAGAATAATACTTATAATATGTTGAAACGTTGTTTCTTCAAGTCTAATTATGTCTATAGACGGACCTATAATGGTCCAGTGAAAGGTGTTATTTTAGACTGGTCTGGTACAACCTTAGATAAATATGTTATTGCACCTGCATTAGTATTTGTTGATGTATTCAAACGATATAAAGTTCCTATTACAATGAAAGAAGCTAGATTACCTATGGGATTACGTAAAGATGCTCATATTAAAGCTATTACTGAGATTCCTGAGGTAAGAAAAAGATGGATTGATCAATACGGTAAAGAACCTAATAAAGGAGATATTACAAATATGTTTAATGATTTTGTTCCAATACAACTATCATGTCTTAGAAAATATGCAACTTTACTACCTGGTACCGTTGAAGCAGTAAATGAATTAAGAAGAAGGTTTGATGTCCGCATAGGTTCTACTACAGGATTTACTAGAGAGATGGTTGATATTTTATTAGAAGAAGCAGAGAAACAAGGATACAAGCCTGATGTAAGTGTAGCTGGTGATGATGTTATTAATGGTTCTAGACCTAAACCACATATGGTTTATTGTAATATGGATCTAATGGATGTTAATCCTATTCAATCTGTAGTTAAAGTAGATGATACTGTTTCTGGTTGTCAGGAAGGAATAGAAGCAGGATGTTGGTCAGTAGGTATTGCCAGATGGAGTAATTATATGGATGTAGATAGTTTAGAAGATGGTGATAAATTAACTAGAGAAGAAATTGAATGTAAACTTAAGATGTCTCGTGACATCTTGGAGAAGAGTGGTGCACATTATGTAATTGATACAATATATGATTTACCTTCTGTAATTGAGTGTATTAATACTAAATTATCTGCTGGTTGTTCTCCATGATATTAAGAATGCTTTTGCATTCTTCTAATCCATTTCTATATTCTATTCCACCTAATTTCATAGGTATGTTAGGTGGATGATTCTTTATACTTTCTAATACCCATTTATAGTTTCTTTTCTGTCATTTGCGACTGAAAAGCGCTTTCCAGTCTATTGTCTGGGAATAGAATACCCAACGTACATTCAAGAACTAATCGTTAGATAGATAAATATTTCACTTTTTGACTCAGTAAACATTCTCTACACACTGCTTCATACTTATCTTGTCCTCCAATATCTACTAATTCCTTATTACTAGTAAGTCTTATTGTATATGGAGCCTCCCTTCCAGTTCTACATCTAGTACATAACGCTCTAAGTTTCTCAAAATGATCAGCGTGAGGACACAGTTCTAACAAGTGTCCAAACTTTTCTTGTTGAAAGTTTCCATCCAAACCAGCTACAACTACACTTTTCGAGTCATGATTTACTGCAGTTATACAAAAATCAACAATCTCAGGTCCAAAAAACTGTCCTTCATCTATAGCAATGGCATCACAATCCTTATATAAATCTAGTTTAGGTATATCTTTAAGAGGAAGATTGACAATGTCGATTGTGTTGCCAAAACCATTGTGTTGGGTGATACCGTCACTTCGGATATCACTAGCATGATTGATAACAAGCACACTCATACCTGTAGCCTGTAAACGGTGGACTTGTCTAATTAGTTCTGTACTTTTACCTGAATACATACATCCTACATACACTTTAAGAGTAGGTGGAGCTCTGTTTGTAGCCATCTTGTTATCACTTTGGTTTAAGATAGCATATAAGTATATGATATATTGTTTTTGCTAACCTTAAGAGTTTTGACTGTTACTCATCTAGTGCGTTTTCAATCTTTTCCCTTACTTCTGTTATGATAGACATACTTCTAAAATAGTTGTATAGATCAAAACGCGATATCAACCATGCAGCACATTTGATATGACCACTTTCTATGCACTCGCTGAGAGTAGTCTCATTTCTGGCAAATGTATTTTCTTTGGTTAGTTTAAATCTGTCAGCAAACCACTTGGCAGTTTCAGTGTGACCACGTACTACACACAAACGGAAAGCTTCATCATCTCTAATTCGAGCATCTTTTGTTGTTAAACCAAAATAATCAACGAACCATTTTGCAGTTTTTGTATGACCATTTGCTACACAGTTACAAAGAGCATAATTATTATAGCCTCGTGCATCTTTTTGAGTTAGTTTAAAATAATCAACAAACCATTTTGCACACTCCGTATGACCGGTTCCTACACACCTGATAAGAGCTTTATTGTCACGAATTCTTGCATCTTCAACTGTTAAACCAAATCGGTCAACAAACCATTTCGCACACTCTAGATGACCGTTTCCTACACACCTGATAAGAGCTTTATTGTTATTAGCTCGTGCGTCTTCTGCAGTTAGATAAAACTGGTTAGCAAACAACCGAGCCATCTCTTGGGAACCATCTTCTACTAACCTATACAAAACATAATTATCCCTAGATCTTGCATCTTGCTTCCAGTTATTATAGTAAAGGAAGTCATAATAAGTAAGGTTTGATGTAACGCAGGATTTTTATATGTTGCAGTTTTTATATTCTTCAATGAATCGAAAAAAAATATTTGTTTTTGCTGGTCTTAAGAGTCTTACCTGTGTTACTCATCCAGTGCTTTTTCAATCTTTTCCCTTACTTCTGTTTTGATAAGTATACTTCTAAAATAACGTTGTATACCAAAATGCAACACCAACCATGCAGCACACTCAATATGACCATTCTCTATGCATGCACGGAGAGTGATCTTATTTCGGGTGGATGTATTTTCTTTAGTTAGTTCAAATTTGTCAGCAAACCACTTAGCACACTTCAGGTGGCCTAATTCTAGACACAAACGAAAAGCTTCATCATCTCTATCTCGAGCATCTTTTTCTGTTAGTTTAAAATAATCAACGAACCACTCTGCAGTTTTTTTGTGGCCTCGAGCTACACACTCACATAAAGCCGTATTATTACGAGATTGCGCATCTTTTGTAGTTAAATCGAAACGGTTAACAAACCATTTCGCACACTCTAAGTGATTTTCTACTACACACCAACAAAGAGCAAAATTATTATTAGCTCGTACATCTTTTGTAGTCAGTTTAAAGTGGTCAACAAACCATTGTGCAGTCTCTAGATGTCCGTTTCCTACACACCAACCAAGAGCATAATTATCCCTAGCTCGTGCATCTTCTACCGTTAGACCGAAGTGGTTAACGAACCACTTTGCAACATTAATGTAACCATTTGCTATACAGTAACGAAGAGCATAATTATCATTAGCTCGTGCATCTTCTACCGTTAACTTAAAGTGGTCAACAAACCACTTTGCACACTCCAGATGACCATTTCCAACACACATTTGAAGAGCTTCATTATTATCAGATCGTGCATCTTTTTTAGTCAACTTGAGGTGGTTAACAAACCATTTTGCAGTTTCCAGATAGCCATGTGATACACACTGGATAAGAGCATGATTATCATTAGATCTCGCATCTTCTGTAGTTAAGTTAAAATAACTAACTAACCACCGAACACTCTTAGTATGACCGGATGCTACCAATCGACGAAGAACATAGTTGTTATTAGCTCTCACATCTTTTGTAGTTAAACTAAAGTGATCAACAAACAACTGAGCAACATTAGTACTGCCATTGCCATATACTAGCAAGTAATAAAGAACATCGTTCTTTTCAAATCTCGTATCATTTTGATACCAACCCTTGGATTCACAGATATTTACAAACTCTTCAAAAGTCTTACATTTAGGAAGTTGGGTATATATTTGGCGTGGTACAGATAATATAGGTGAAAAATCCATGATGGTTAGGTTAAAAGGTTGGATCAGGACTTTTCTGTCTTACACTTTTTAACCTATCCACTATTCGATTAAATCACATCCTCCTCACACAATAGTATATTGAGTCGGACTGCTAATCACTTTTTATTATCTCTGATCTTTACCAGATACACTTCGATTCGATTTGCAAATACGCAAAAGACTTATAATTCTTTTTTGTAATAACTCAATTACAAAATGTTTAAATGAAGATTAGTTAGATTCAGGTATACCTCGTAATGTGTTCATCAATTTTTTTCTTTCCTTCCTTAACACAACATCTACAATCCACTTTGATCGTTGATATTCTTCCGACTCTGTGGAAAACTTACACAGTAAAATAATAATTTTACCATTCTTTTCCATATCTAACCACTCCTGAGGTAAAGCTGCTCGCAACTCTTGTTCACTAGTCTCGTCGTAAGTGATTTTGAATATAGGTTTTTCACCATAGTGTTGATACTCGTAAATAAGGTCGTCGTCGAACTTTTCATCAACAGCCTCGACATGTTCAGTATAAATTTCCAGAGGAGACGCCATAACTAATTATATCATCTAAAACCTTTACCTCAGGTGTAGGTATGTTTATACCAAAATATTACTTTTGTATCTATACTACATATCGGATCAAAAAATCCGCACCATTACTGACTAGTGTCTCTAATTTCATATTTTTCTTGTAATCTACTAGATTTATTTCTGCTTTCAGATATGTTTTCTCATCATCTTCGTCGAGGACAAGGATCTCGTGTAGGTAGATCTTCGAAACCACTTAATGATGATTCTCCAGATCTCTCTTCAGATGACTTTGCTCATCTACCACCTGGGCCAGATCAACCAACTAACGACCTTCGAAGTTTCTCCTTAGATGATTTCGAGGGATTTGCTCATTTACAAGCTTCTAATAGTGGTACAGGAATTGTTGCCAACCCTAGTTTTGAACCGTCGCCTCATGCAGGGACTCATCCTTTCACGTTGAAACAATTAAATACTGATTCTTTTGCTCCTAATGAAAATGGAATAATCGATGTTGATCCTACTGCGCGTCCAAAGACGCAAACTACTAGTACTCCAGGAATGAGTTATGATCCTATTGCTTACGAACAATCTTTATCCACATCTGCGAGAGTATCGCCTCCTTCACCCATTCTCCAGGATTTAGGTCCACAGTTAACCTCTCGTATCGGAGGTCGGATGCGTTCATTTCAGTCTAGAACTAAAGGAACTCCTACAGGTACTGCAAATCACTGGTGGATGTGGCTTATATTAGGAATGATACTGGTTGTAGGTGTAGTAGGAGTGATTATGGCCTTTAGAGAGAAAAGGAAACATCAAACTTATGGAGCCAGTACAGATGTAAATATAGATACCTCCAGAGGTGTACCGGATGGTTTTGAAGTGACTGAAAATTGGTAGTGGTAGTGTGTAGACTGAAAGTATAGTTGACCCTAAAAGAAATATATACTTAGTGAAACAACTACACTAGTTAATTGTAGTAAAAAAATGCAGTCTGGTGATGGTGTTGGGGTTGACTCCATACTTGCTACAGATTTAGAAGATTTAATGGATAAAGTTGATAGAGTTCAACCGAAAGCGCTTCCAGATGAAAGTACTGCGGAGGATGTGCCTCTAACTGTAAGTGGTGGACCAGAAGTCTTGGATTGCTATAATGAACCTATAAGTGCAGAACAGGATGGAAATGTTACAAACTTAGGTGATTGGGTGGTGATCAGTTCTGATTGTGCATCCAGTAGTGATTCTGATAACACTACGATAAGTAACCAAGAAATGCTCGATAATTACTTACAAAGAAAGAAAGATATAGTAAACTCAGAGTTAGAATCGGAGTCGGCGTGCCAAATGATAATTACATTAGTTGATGATTCAGTAACTAGTATAAAAACGTGTAATGATCAGGGGTTGAGTGATCATCACTGGTGTTGGAGATTTATGCCCTTTGGAAATACTATATATACAATTGGACGTACAGGTGATTATGTTCAGGGAACATTACATGGATCATTTATGTTGAAAAATGAAATAGGACTGTGGATACCGAAAGTTATGATCGATGTTACTATTGATCTTTATGCAGAAGTTAAAAAAGTCGAAGTTATTCCTTCTGTATCGATGTCAAAAACTACAGTGATGATTGTTCTTGAAGCTTTTCCTCGTACGTACTCTTTTCCGGTTGTGTCTCCTAGTTGGTACGAATTTCTTTTATTGAGAGAAAGATTACCGTTAACTGATGAAGCTACAACACTCATTGGTCAGGGAGCAACTTTGCTGTGTGATACTGCAACATCAGTGTGGAAACGCTCCCAATTGTTTGCAATTGGGAGTACTCGTGTGGCCTCCGATTCCATGAGCGCTTTGGAATCAATTTGGCCCCAAAGTACTTCTTAAGTTTTTTGGTTACACCTTAATAATGACAAGATGATGTTAGAACTTTTTTGCTATTTTAATTGAAATAGCAAAATAAAGTTGATAGAGTTCAACTTTAATCATGTGTAGGGTAACTACTCATAATCTCGAATATTGATTACATTTGCAAATTTTGGTACTCCATCGTCAGTCCAGTCTAATATCTTCACTGTTGCCATTTTCCCATAGTATTTACTACGATTCTTCCACCAGTTTTGTCGATCCTCTCTTGTCGCTTTTGGTGTGCACCAGAACGTTCTCCCATCATCCATTTTAAGTTTCCATACTATGCATCCTTGATGTCCTCCTTTTCCTTCTTTTCCTCCTACTATTTCAAAATCTTTATCCTCATGAGGTTTTATTTTGAGCATATCTCTCACACGTTTATCTTGTTTATATACGTTTGCTACATTTTTAATGACAAGTCCTTCGTAGAGAGTACTTATAGCTCTGGTAAACAAGATTTGAAGTTCTTTTTCAGTGTGGAATCTGGTTGTTGGTGTGAGCTTGATGATATCCTTTATTTCTGGGTGAAGTTCGATTGCACGTTTAATTGTTCTGACAGCACGAGTATAACGTTTTGAAAAGATAGTGTTACCATCCGGACCAGTTGGATCTCGTGGAATTGAGTCGTATACCCACAGCTGTAAGGTTTTTTCGTCTGGATGTGGAGATTTACGTCCCACGCTAGCTCGACGTGTTACATACTGTTGCATATTTTGTTCATTTGGTTTGTTATTTGGGAAATGGACATAAAGCTCTCCTGCGAGAATTATCTGACTATCTACAGCAAATACATGAGAAAGCGCGGATTTAACGTGAGAAAGAAATGGAAAATGTTTACCACCTCTCGATCCAAGTATGACTCTACCGTTTGCGTTCGACACAGTCTCTTGTCCCTTTACCGTAGGCAAGTATTGTGCTGTACAGTGAACCCCATCCATCTTTGGTTGGGATACCCAGTTTCCTGAATCGTTTTCTGGTGGAGGATTTTTGATCTTAGTTATAGACTCGCATAACATGACAAGAATCTGTACTTCTTGGAAATCGGATGATTGTTCGGTTCCAACGTTGTTTTGCTCGAGTGACACAAACTGGTTCATATTTTCTAAGACTGTCTTAGCTATGTTTCTATTTAGGTTTGACTGTCCGCGTTTAAGCGCTTTTATATTATTCGCAAGATTTACCCCTTTTACATCTTTACTGTCGGGAGCATATCCAGTATCCAACTTTTTTACCCATAAACTAGTTGCTTCCAAACGAGCCTGGTACTCAGGAGTTGTCTCGTTAGATTTTCCTTCGTTTTTTGTTGTTGTTTTGACAGGATGTTTACCTGTTTGAAGTTTACCATCAACAACACCCCATTCCTTTGTAATTTTATCACCCTTAACAAAAACACGCCACTGTCTCATCGATGTCTTCTTAGCATACAAGGTAGGGAGAGTAAAACGTGCCATTGTCAATCTAGTTGACTCAACTAACTACTGACCAAATATCTGTTTATTTAATTTTATCGTGTGTTCAACAGAGATAGATGTAATAAGAATGTACACACTTGTACTGAGTCTAGTAGAGTGGACGTTTATATATCAAACCAAAATAGTTTTAACAAAATGGATCCCAGGGCCTTTGACCCTAAAATCGAAGTGGGTCGTCCTAATCCCAAATTTGAATATAATATACGCACATTTGGTATACGACGATCCGGTAATCATTTTGTCATCTCCTCTATACTTTTACATTTTGATGATGGTTCCGTACATTGGTTTAATAATCCTCCTACTCCTAATCTTTCAAAATATTTTGGAAGTAGGTTGTATCATCCACGTTTAACATCGACCGATGATGTACCGTCAATTACTTTAAGAAGGAAACTACGTAACGACAATCCATTTACTCAAGACTACAACAATACTAACGCATCTCTTGTTGAGACTTATGAAGATAAGGATCTTTCTACGTTTTATCCTAGAATCCCTAAAAGATGTGCTGCTAAAACATTTAACGTCCTTATTATAAGAGATATATTCAATATATACGCAAGTAGACTGTTTTGTTCCTGGAGATCGAAAAGATATGATTTGACTGGGGTATCTGAACATCTCAAAGAACAGTGGAAGGAATATGCACGTGAATTTTTAGGAGAAACCCATATACTAGATAATAAAGTTGCAGTAAACTACAATAAATTAGTACACCGCGATGATGTACACATACAAGATGTTAAATCTAAACTAGAGGGGCACTTTATACTATCTGATCGAAGTAGTATGACCAACTTTGGATTTGGAACTAGTTTTCCGAAGGAGGATGTTAATGTTTGTGAACGTTATCGTAAACTTCCCTATCCACATCTTAATACACTCCAACGGTGGTGGACTGAGGATTCTGAATTTAGACGACTCCACCTTCTTCTCTTTGACTTCGAACCTCAATTTCAGAAGTTTATCCAGTTTCACGTTATCAATCTAGAGAGACGTCCAAATAGATGGAAGATATTTCAAGATAGAGCTTCTCGTATAGGGTTGACAGAATACATCCGATTTAATGCTGTAGACGGTTCAAAGTTAAAGATAGATGATCCTAGGTTGTCGATTTTCAAAGAAAATACATTTAATAGTAGACGAGGGATTATAGGATCATCTTTATCACATATGAGATTGTGGAAGGATCTTACAGAATCAGAATATAAGTACTATTTGATTTTTGAGGATGATATACGATTTAGCGAAACATTTATGAAATATCTAAATTATCTTCTTCAACAACTAACATTAAAAGAACTTCCTCTCGTGTTTCTTGGACTTAACTATCCAGAATTTGATTGGAGTAAAGTATTTCCATCTCCAAAAGAATTTAACACAGATACAGATGAAACATTAGGTAAAAGAAAACTTGAGATATATCTGATTCCACCTGTTCATGCTAAAAAGGTATGGGGTGGAACATTTGGTTATATTATTAGTAAGCAACGAGCACAACAAATGCTTTCGGATATCAATACTAACGGGTTGAAAACACCTGAAGACACGTTTATCCTATCATATCCTGATATTTATATGACATACCCTCGTATATCCCACGCGTACATCGTAATGGGAAGTCCTAATGATCCAGATAGTGATATCCAAAGCGATCATATTCCTGTTGGGGAAAAGTATACCTTTTACCAGGGACTTGACTACATTGGGGGAGATATCCAACACATTGGTAACAGATCTATTAAACAGTTGGTAGACATTGCTAACTCAATTAAGATGTGTAAAGGATTTAATTCTTTTGGATATCTAAAACATACAATAGACACCAAAAAACTAGTACGGATTAAAATGAACCACAAAGGAGATGGTTTATATGTTAAGGATGTTACTAACTAATTACTGATTTCTAGACAATCTCTAGAAATCGATTTTTACCTTCTTGCGCCAAATCCAAAACCTCTTCTTCGTTTCTCTTTAACGAACTTTTTCTTCTCTTTTTCTGGTACTTCTGTCCATTCTCTTAGATCTTCTTGGTTATACCCAAGGAATTGCATGAGTTCTGGTACTTTTGTGGCTACTGATGCTGAAATTCTATCTTTTAGATCTGGAAGTATAATACGTCTTTCGAGAGGAGTTGTTGCACCTTCCTCTTTTCCCTCTATCTTACTTGCAGTATCAAACATTTTTCCAGCACTTTCTTCAATCTTTATCTTTGCATTATTTGCTATTTGGATAGCATCCGTGTTAGTATATATGCTCCTATCCTTTTTAGGTATAACTTCTACTCTTATCAGAATATTTTTTGTTTCGTCGTCTATGTCAAGTAATGGATCTAGCGATTTGAGATGTTTAATTAGTTTCTGTAGTGTAAAATACTTACGTGCAAACCCTGTGATAGATTTTGCCATGTCATTTCGTAGCTTCTCAACCGAAAATTTCTCCCCTCCCCTTAGAGGTATTGACGTTTCTATTGTTTGTAGTGGTTCCGAGGTATCTGTAAGCCCAGTACACAACAGTGATGCAGTTCTGTGTGCTACCTTTCTCTTCGAACCAATATCTTCTTCATTGGTATGTATCTGTACAATCTCTGCAATACGATTTCCCATCTCATCTTGGTTGTCTATTGTAAGAAGATCTATGTTATGATGAATAAGAGCATCTCTAGCAACTCCGAACTCTTGTGATAAAATCTGTGCATACCTGAGTTGTTTAATCTTTCGTTCAGCTAGTGGAAGATTATTAATCCACTCAGGATTGTACAATCCATTCCTCATATTTCTGTTAATCTCTAAGATTACATCTCTATATCTGTCACGCATCAACTTAACATAATCATCAGGTATACGAAATCCTCCTGGAGTGATAGTAAGACCCATAGCCAGACTTTCTAGTATTTGTGATCTTGGATAACAGAAAAATGTATCTCCCAGTCCAAATACGGCAAGCTGTTCTCTACTTTCACCCCCCACCAAACATACATCTTTGGGCGTTCTATTCCATGTTTTTAAGCTTTGTAAGCTTATATTCACTAAAGGCTCTTGTTTATCTGCTCTAATTGCTACAAATACTTGTACAATGATATTAATTACCTTGTTTCTTGCGTTTTGTATCGCCTTTTTAATAGCATCTTGGTCTTTTGATTGTGTCCCCGAGCTCTCCTGGGGTGGGAGGTCCCAGGAATACAATACATATCCAGGAAACAATGTATCGTCTGGTGCTGTAAACATATCCTCAACAGTCATTTCTAACGATTGATCTCTAAACTCTTCTGAAAGGGGATTGTCCGAGGATAATGCCACTAAAATAAGACTTGCACGGTCTATATCTTCTAATGTAGGGTTTACTGTGATGTAGTCTGCTATTTCTGGGAGACGTTCTCTCCACTGTTCGTCAGTCACGATATATTCTCCAACAGTGTTGACAGCTAATGACCAATCTCCGAACAAATTACTGTTTTCTTCTAATTTTCTGACTGCTTTTACATTTTTAACCTTTAGCCTTGTAAGTTCCTTCAACTCTATTGTATTTTTTCCACCTATTATCCGTCCTAGGACTTGTAACAGATGTGTTTGTAAAGAATCGAACACTTTGATACTTATTGCTAGTTTTCCCCATTGATTCCAGCTGTTCCATTGTTGTGAGGCCGTGTAAATCTTATCAGGTACCAAAATTGCAGGATTTGCTGGAGAGGGGGGTGCACCCCCACTTCTTTCTTCACTAAAAAATCTGTAACCTTCACCCGAGTCTAGAAGCTGTAGTATAGCCACGCATCTTGTGGCAGCTGATAGGCTATCTCCAGGTTTACCGTCAGCCAGTTGATCAGGATGTTTTTCTAACTGATAATATTTGATGAATGTGTCAGATGTTACGCCTTCTGGGAACGAAAAATTAGGATTTGCAGAGACAGCGTTAAATGACAACACTATCTCTGATTTAACTCGTTTAGTCAGCTCAGTTACACTGTTTGAGGAATTTAGTAAAAGTTTATTAAACCTGTTGAAAAGTCGAACTGTCGACATTTTTAAGGATAGTGGAAAAAGAATATTGAGACTTAGTAATGCTTTGTCATACACTCACTCTATAACTTTTTATTGTTGTTAGTGGTAGGTGCTGTTATATATTTTACTATGACAATTTATTTACCTTAAAGATATAATCTCAGTCATCTCTTTAAGGTAGTTAACCTTTATCAGTTTTTAATACTTTCCAGTTACGTGCGATTGGAAGCGCTTCCAAATTACAAGTAACTAGAAGTACTCTGTTTCTATATCATATTTCTTTTGTCTTTTTAATTCCTCGTTTATCTCCTCATCTAGTTCCTCGTTTACCTCCTCGTTTACCTCCTCGTTTACCTCCTCATCTGGTTCCTCGTTTACCTCCTCATCTAGTTCCTCGTTTACCTCCTTATTTGACTCTTTTTTGATCACTTCTTTTGCTGGAGTATTTTTTGGCCTTTTGGAACTTTTTGCAAACGCACGTTTCTCTCTTTCTCTCTCTTTTCGTTTTTTCTCTCTTTCTCTCACTTTCCGTTTTTCCTCTCTTTCTTTGATAGTTTTCATCTCATCCTCATGCTTCTTTAGTTGTTCTTTCTTTACCTTTATTCTAGCGTAAACTTTGATTATTCTGTTGATTTGTGCCTTTGTATGGTTTATCTGATTTCTCTTTTGTTGGATGACTGTTCTTTTTCTTACTTTGCTTTTAAGGGCTTGATTATTACTTGTCTCCTCCTCAATCTTTGAAGATTGTATTAACTCTAAAACGCGGCTTGGATCATCAGGAAATTTTTGAAATAAACCTACTAGTGTGGCTGGAGTTACATTAGTTGGAGAAAATTTGAATAATTGTGGAGAACTGTCGTTATAAAATTGTTGAAACATCAACTCAATCTGATGAATATCGCACACATCGAACTCAACCTCGCGGTCAATCCTTCCAGGCCGCATTAACGCATTATACTGAATATTTTTTAGAGCTTGCGGGTTATTAGCTGTGATAAACAATAATCCACCATTTCTCTCCACCACTCCATCCAATTCGTTGAGAAGGCATCCAAGAGTCACACCATTTTTATTACGATTACCATACCTATCTTCCTGGAATAATTGTGCTCTATCTAAATCTTCTAAAGCAAGGATGTGAGGTTTCCCTCCGCTTAGTTCGTTGATTTTGACCATTAAACTTGAAAACTGGGAATTACTAGTGAGATTTTCCAGATCAATTACAAATATATCAAGATCATACTCGTTTGCTATTGCTTTAACTACAGATGTTTTTCCAGTCCCTGGAGGACCGTATAAAAGATATCCCCTCTTATAGGGTATACCACGCTGAGTATACCATTCTTCATTCTTCATGAACCATTCTACATCATCATAAAGCTCTTTATTTGTTTTTTCTCTGAGTATCGTATTAGAGATATACTTGTTTGAGGTAACGTGTATCTCCTCCCAGTACGCTCTAGAATTTTTCTCGTTTTTCTTTTTACTTTCATTTACAATAACTGCTTTATATACATTTGTAACTCTGGCAGATGTTCTAACATGACACATTTTCTGAACATATCTTCTGAGCTGCTCAGTGGTTGCTGTTAATGACTCTATAATTACTGAGTCTTTATAGTATGAGGGAATATCCTTTTGATTTGTATCAATCTTTTCGTGACTAATACGGAGTTTGATAGAGTGGCCCTCAAAGTCATCTGTAACATCCTTTAAAAACAGACACTCTTTGAGAGAAAAAGCTATTTCGCCGTTTCTATTCTGTATAGGAGCCTCTTTAAGGATGTGGAGATATTTGTTAATGATGTAGTTTTCCACTTTATCAAAGATCAAATTATCTCCTTTGGTGATCATAACTCTTTGTGGCTGGTAACGTAGAAATTTACCCAACACATAGCTTATTTTACCATCCAAAGCTCCAAGAACTCGATGGATTAGATTGGACATAAACATTCCCATCATCATATTTAGCTGAGGATCATTACCTGGAAGGATATACCTCCCCACCATCGCTCCTATAGCGGTAATTATAGTAGAGTCTAACATAGTAAACTTCGTCTCGACAAAAAGAGGTCTACTGATCTATCAGTATAAGGGTGTCAGCTTTTCTAGGTACTTAGGATTTGATTCTATAATGAAATCCTTCCAGTTGGGAGCATTTCGTGATCTTGGACAACCTTTGAAGTGGTCTGTAATCATATCTTTAAGGTAAATTATATTTACACTTACGATTCTTTTCAAACATTTATCCCACTTTAACAGCTTACACTTACATAAGCTGTAAACTGTAAGTGTAAGTGTAAGTTATTTGTATGTTATTTGTATGTGGTAAAAATGAATCTAGCCCTCTTTTAGCTCCTTAAACTGAGCTGATCTTCCCTAGTAAACACTTCTAGAACGAACTCGCAACTCAAAATGGGAATTCACGATTTTTCATGTGCAATCCATTCTAAATATCTAGAGCAATCTTTAGATGTAGAATTTCCAGATGATGAGTGGTATAGAGATTGTGATGACGTAGATATTGGAACCGACAGAAACCAACTGTTAGATAGAGACATAGTTGATGAGCATAAAGATGGGTATGAACCAGATTTTATTGGATTTGGTCACGCATACATATTTTTGTATAGACTTAAAAAACTACGTAAAATAGTTAAAGATGGATATGATGATGATTATTGGTGTTTCGAGAAACATGATAGTTATCACAAGATATTAGAAAGTAACGTAGATACTGCACATAAATGGTGGCCAGAAGAATACAATGGAGATATGAAAGCTATAATTGTATGTCCAAAGTGTTACAAACATTTCATACAAGATCACGGTAAGATGATAGATTCAAGTACATATATGTATACAATTGCAGATAACCTGGGTTTGAAAATAAAAACAAAAAAGAAGAAAAAAGCATACGAATTTCTAAAGATATATGTACATAGATATTTGAGATATAGTAAAACAATTGCTGTAGAAGAATAAATCTACCAAAACTGATGGTAATGGTGTCAAGTGGTTCTTTAATTATGACGACTTAAGTATCTCTTAATCGCTAGCGATTGATGGTATCTATGACTTTTTGATTATGACGACTCGGGTACTTTCCAGTCGTTGGCGATCGCCGATATCTTGTGATTTTTTGATTATGATGACTTGGGTACTTTGCAATCGTCAGCAAGCTCTCACTTGCTTTCAATTAGTAGGAGAATTTTCTGGTCGTAAAAATCGGAAAGCGCTCTTCGGTATTGTACCAGAGAGCACAGTGTTCCAGCTAACATGGATATTAAGTCTATCATTATTGATGTTTGCAGTAGTGATCTACGGGTGTACTTGGTAGTAATAGTAGGGGATAAAAATGGTTACATTACACAGAGTTTGATCGGGTGCAATCAGATAGGTGAAGGTAAGACTAATTGTATATATGGATATCCTAACATACGAATATCTAGATGCGATGGTGATCTAATGTCTCGGAAAAAATTGTACCAACTTGCAAGTATGGGGATTGTAGTAGGGAAGGATATGTATCACGAGAGTATGAATATCCGCCAAGTTGCAGGTAACATCCCGATAGCATATATGTTAGCTATTGGAGATGAGAATATTAATGATATACCTGTGTATTGTCGAAATTAGATTGGTTATAGTTGTAGGGGTAATTAACACTCTTTTCGTCCCCACGAGACGAAAAGATTTAGCAGTTATGCAAAAATGGGTTGGAAGGTACTGTTGTTGTGATAGTGAGTAACCATGGTTGCGACACTACCACTACCACTACCACTACCACTACCACTATTAAGTGTAGTCACTGTTTGGGTAGTCGAGATTATACGTTCGGTCAGTTATTATTTACCTTAAACATATAAAAAATCATATGTTTAAGGTATTACTTGTATATCAACAATCTCCAGACGCTTCCTGGATATTAGGGCTCCCGCTTAGTAAAAATGAGTTTTATCGGGTTTTACATCTCTGTG
>SDBT01008334.1_pt1 | contig 16942 bp, 7 predicted proteins | sample 2277101 | NCBI WGS metagenome assembly SDBT01 (sample SAMN10404973, study PRJNA504765) | marine sediment metagenome | isolation source: marine sediment core GS10_PC15, 103 cmbsf | place: Arctic Ocean: Southern Knipovich Ridge | collected 2010
GGATGTGGGCTGAAAGCCTTATTTTATAAGGGTTTCCAGTGGAATGAATAACGACAGATTCCCTTACCACTCGGCCCGGACTAACTAAATACTCTATCTAAAAATTACAACCGAAAACTTTTCATCCAAAAAAGCAGGATTTTTGACAACTAATGCAGTATATAAATAACAGATTGTTTTATGCAAAATCGTAGTTTTTCTTAAATAAATTAAAAAAATCGAACTTTTTTCAACTTTTTTAAATTATTTTACTAATTATTGCCATACTGCAGTTAGAGCCCTGTGATATAATTATAAAGAATATCTTATTTTAATTAAAAAAGAAAAATTTTCATAACTTGTTTTTTAACGGAAAATTTGAGTAATTTTGGAATATATTGAAAGTTCAATAGAAATTTTTTTGTGGTTTGACATTCATTTATTTCTAATTACAATTAAAATGAAATGTTATTAAATGAAAAACATAAAACCAGGCGATATTATTTAAGGCAATTAAATGGGAATAAAAAAAAATAATGCTTGTCATTGACTAACTAGTTAAAACTTAATATTAATAACTAAAAAATGCAAATCAATAAAAACGATAAGTATAAAGTATTATTTATAAATATTAGTGAAAGTTTAATTGAGGATTTGATATGGGATGTACAGGAAATTCAAATAAAAAAGAATTTAAAGATTTCATTAATTTTTACTTCAAAAACATTGGCCCTAAATTAAAATTAAAATATGAAGAGAGGAATATTTATTCTTTCGAAGATGAAATTTATTATGGAGAAGCGTATTTTAATGGAGGTTTTGAATTAAAAAGAAGATTTTTGGATAACGTTTCCAAATATAAAGGGAAAATTAATTATTCATCATCATCTCGATTGTTCGGATATATATGTAAATTTATATATAATCGGATTAAATCACGAGTAAAAAATATAGATGATACTTTAGAAATTTATTTGAAAGACGATGATATATCTGCTGGCCTTTTAGAAATTGAAAATAAATTAAAACAATCCTATGGAGTATATAGAATTTACTTAATTACAAATTTAATATACCTTAAAAATATCAAAACATTGCAATTTGGTAATGTTAACATGAATAGAGTTGATGAAGATAGTATTAATTGGTTCCCTGAAAAAATTGAACATCCTTTTAATTCAAGTTTGACAAAATTGCTTGTAATTGATAGACCTCTAAGCAGAGAAAAATTTCTAAAAAAATATAAAGATAATGTTATTCTAGAAACAAGAATTGAGGGTTATCATATAAACAATGAAGTATCAGACGTTATTGAAAAAGCCCTTTTTGAATATAGACAACTATTTTCATATCTTATTATGTGTAAAGAATTGTTGGGGCAGTCTAAATCTGATAAAGATATCCTTGAAACAAAAAAAGTCGGTCAATATAATGAAATCAAGAGTTCGATACAAATATGTTATATAGGCAAAGAAAATAATTTAAGGCAATTGAAATTTATAGATATAGAATTTGAGAAATTTAGATTGCCTGAGAAACAATTTATAATAAATAAAGAAGCATTACAGTTAATTAAAGAAAGATGTTGTTTAAACAATTTTAATAATGTATCTCAAGATATAGAATATGGAGATATGAGAGAAAAAATAAGGCGATCTATGGATTGGTTTTTAAAGGCTAACTTAGAGAAAGACTTAACCGATGAAGCAATTTCTTTATTTATTAGCTTGGAAACGCTTTTGTCAACAGGGCCCGACCCATTATCTAGTCAAACTGATGATTTAGCTGAGAATGTAGTTATTCTTGTCCATAGTGGTGAGGATATACGGTATAAAGCAAAAAAATATTTTAAGAAGGAAATGTATGGTTTACGTAATCAAATAATGCACCGTGGATATTCAATAAATTTTGATAAAGATTTGAAAAAAGTATCAAGACTTGGAATTTACGTGATTTATTCTATTAGGGAAATTTTAGGAAGAATCAACGAAATAATAAAGTATGGAAAAGATTTAAATGCATTAAAAGAATATTTTGAGCGCAAAAAATTAAAATAAGTTAAATATCTAATAAAATCATTTGTTTTAAAAAGCTAAAATGTTCAGTATTTTAATTTGTTTTTATCTTTTTCTTTTTTTGATTTCTATACGAGTGCTGATAGAAAATTATTAAAAAGAAAATAGAAAATTATTTAAGAGTTACTTTTACTGAAGCAGTAATGGAGGAATATCCAGGAGATTTGTAATTATTTGTAAAAGCGAAAAGAAAGAATAATATTTGAATCCTACTGGAAATTAAAGGGGTATGCTAATTAAAAAACAAAAATATACTTCCAATTTACAAAAAGCAGGAGCAGCGGTAGAAGATATTAAAATATTGCTTAAGAATTGGACAAATGACATTCCACAAAATGAACTTGTTAAAGAATTTATTGCTAAAAATATATTAGGTAAAAAAAGCCGTAAACGGACAACAGATGTCATACGATATATATTTTTACCTCGCTATGTAAATGTATTTCCTGAAGGCCACTGGATTTATTTACAAAAACTTATTGAAGCGAACATTTCGAGAGATATATTAAGACCAATTCTTTATTTTTATTGTGCTCTCAACGAACCTCTCATAAAAGATTTTATAAAAAAAGTTTTGTTACCGAGATATAAAAAGGGTATCCTGGAAGTAGATTCCCAAGATGTTTATAGTTTTATAAATCATGGGATTGAAGATAAGAGTATTCCTGCCCAATGGAGTAAATCGGTAAGTAAACGTGTTGCATCGGGATTATTTGCTGCTCTAAAAGAATTTGGCATTTTAGAAGGAGGAAGAAGGCGAAAGATATCTCCAAAATTCATTCCATTGCCCGTATTCGTTTATATAGCTTTTTTTATTTTAAAAGAGGGAAGCGTAGGTAAAAAAATATTAAATCACGATTATTGGAATCTTTTTCTACTCAATAAAGTTGAAATAACACATTTGTTTATGGAAGCCCATCAGCAAAAATATTTACACTATGAAGAAGTGGGAGATATTGTCCGAATTGATTTCTTTTGTAATACATTTGAGGAGTTAGTTAATGTCATTATTAAAAGAGCAAATTAAAATACTCGAAAAAGATCTTTGTTCTGAAGAGTTAAAGATAAGCCCTTACCACGATTTGCCGTTTGCTATATTCCGGTATGATCCGGAATTAGAGTTTGAAATGCGCAAAGAAGTGTCTCTGCTAGCGACTAGACTAAATAACTGCGGTAAAAAAGCGCACATTATTTCATTAGCAGACCTGTTCTTTGAAGCATTAGAAAAAGAAGGAGGAAAAGAACAGATTATCAAGGAAGAAAAAGAGTATGGTTTTCTCAAGGCACAGGAGTCTTTAAATATTATTCTTTCAGACCCAGATTATGCACCTCTTGCGGATTTGTTAGTTACACGGTTTAAAGGTATGGATGCTAAAAAAGAAGTGGCTTTATTAATGCGGGCAGGCATATTTTCCCCCAATAACTATAGGATATCTAAATTGCTTGATGAGATACACGGAAAGACTCAAGTACCGACTATTCTTTTTTATCCGGGAACGATAGAAGGGGTTACAGGTTTAAGGTTTATGGGAATCCCAATGGAAGATAAAGCAGGAAGTTATCATATTAATATATACGGGAGGTAGAATGACAAATACACAGCAGATTATAAAAGATTCAAAGTTTATACCTGAGATGAAAAAAATTCTTTTTGAGGATTGTTTTGCTCAATTAGAAGGAATATTTGGTATTTCCAAATCCGGTACCTTCGAATCTCTTGCTAATTTACCAAATATTAAAGAAGGAACTGAAAGTTTTGAGATTCGCAAAAAATTAGAAAAATACGTAACGCACAAGAAAGAAAGCGGAGTTGCTCCCAAAGAAGCTGTAGTTGATTTTGTAAAGGAATATGCATTTACCTATCTAAACCGGTTTGTAGCATTTAAAATGATGGAAGGGCGTAAAATTCTTAGACAGACTGTCTCAAGAGAATTTGATTCTAATTCCTTTAAGTTTTATTTGGCTGACCACGCTGAAGATGAAAAGAGATGGAAACAGGGAAATGTCTACGAAACTTATAAAAATTTTATCCGCTGGCAATGCCGGGAGCTTTGTAAAGACAACGAAATAAAAGTCCTTTTTGACCCGGATAACCTTGTTAGTCATATTTTTCCGCAAGAGCGAACCCTCAAACACATTTTCAAACTGATTAATCAGGAAAAGCTTGCCTTAATATGGAAAGAGGATGAGGTTATCGGCTGGGTCTATCAATATTTTATTGAAGACGATAAGGAGAAAGTATTTGATAAGATTTATACTCAGAAGCAGAAAATGGATCTTAGGGATATCGCGCCGGCTACCCAAATATTTACTCCAAGATGGATAGTGCAGTATCTTGTTGAGAATACCTTAGGGCGGCTATGGATAAGGATACATCCGGATACACAACTAATTAAAAAAATGAAATATTATGTTCCCAATGAGAATGATAAGGAAATTATTCCCTTGAAACCGGCAAAAGAGATTACTCTTCTTGACCCGGCTTGCGGTACTATGCATTTTGGAATGGTGGCGTTTGATCTTTTTTATGAAATGTATTTAGAAGAGATAGAAAATGTCGGAAAAGATACTTGGCCGGAAAGGCCATCTTGTGAAAACGAAGCTTTAATTCCTGCATCAATCATTGGAAATAACCTTTATGGAATTGATATTGATTTACGGGCTATACAACTTTCAGCACTTTCTCTTTACCTTAAGGCAAAGAGCAAGATTAAGGAAATAATAATAGAGAGATATAATCTGGTTCATACAGATATTCCCGCATTCTCCGATGAATCAATCAATGAATTTATTGATCTACTTTCCCCCAAATATGAACTTACTAAAAAATTATTTAAAATAGTTATGCCGGAACTGGCAAAAGTGTATTATCTTGGTTCATTACTTAAAATCGAAGATATTATTAATTCTTTCCTGGAAGAACAATACACAACGCTATCTAAACAGTTTGGCAGGCAGATACATTTTGCTTTCGCTATTAAGAAAGAACAAGAAGAAATTCTATTTAAAAAAGAGTTCGTCTGGTCAGAAATCAAAGAAGAGTTGCGGCATGCTTTAAATGATTTCATTGAACAAGTTAATGGGGATAAGGATTCATACATGGCAGAAGAATCAAAGAAAGGGATATATCTCATCAATGCATTGATGAGAAAGCATGATGTTGTGGTTTGCAATCCTCCATATTCAGGTAGGCGGAACATGAATGCAATTCTTAAAGAAAATTTAACAAGCTTATATCCTAAAAAGGATGGGGACCTTTATACGGTATTTATCGACCGTTGTCTTGATTTGACTTCAAAAAACAATGGTTTTTGCGGGATGGTAACCATTCATTCATTTATGTTCACTTCGTCTCATGAACAAATTAGAAAAGATATCATTGAGAATACTTCGATTGAAACATTGTGTCATCTTGGGACAAGAACGGAATTTGATGTAGCCAATAAAACTGCACAAGGATTTGCCATGTATTCTCTTTGTAAAAGTTCAAAGCAGAAAGATATATCTAAAAGTGTCTATTTCCGATTAGTCCTTGAAAATGAAGAAGAAAAACGCTTAGCCTTTGAAGAAGCATTAGATAAATATTTAAAAGGAGAAAAATCAGATAAAATATATGTTTTTGAGCAAAATAAGTTAAAAATCATTCCCGGCTGGCCATTTGTATATTGGGTGAGCGATAAGATTAGGGAAACATTTCAAAAAATATTATTAAGCGATATTGCTAAAGCCTGTCAAGGTATTGCTACTGCTGATAATGATAGGTTTTTACGTCTTTGGTGGGAGGTAGGCATAGAAAATATTTATTTTAATTGCAAGAGCCATGATGAAGCAAAATCTTCTTTAATAAAATGGTTTCCTTATATGAAAGGCGGAAAAGTTAATAGGTGGTTTGGCAATCAAGAATATGTAATAAACTGGCAATATGATGGTAAAGAATTATATGATTTTACATCTAAAGCAGTAGTAAGAAATCCTAGTTATTATTTCCTGGAAGGAGTAACTTATTCATTCTTAACCGTTAGTAATTTAAGCGTACGTTATCTTCCTCATGGATTTGTCTTTGATGTTATTGGATCATCTATCTTTCCCCAAAAAATAGATGTATATTGCCTTTTGGGTATTTTAAATTCAAAAATAGTTTCCTATTTGATAAAGATAATTAGTCCAACAATTGCTTATCAAGTTGGTGATATTGCTCGGATACCATTTCCTGATCAAACAAAATACCCAGAACTTATTGAAAGAGTAGAAGAAACTATTAAAAAATGTATAGAGTTGAAAAAAGAAGATACTAAAAAAGTTGAAATGTCCTGGGAGTTTGTTTCCCCACCACATTGGGAAACCGGTAATATTGAAACATTAGAACGCGAGAAGCAACTTGCGATTTTTGAATCAGATATCTCGGAATCGGTATATAAATTATACGATATAGCTCGAGAAGATATTGACCAGATTGAAAGCGAATTCGGGCGGTTACCCGGTCAGTTCCCCAAAATAAATAACTTAAACATTGATGAACTAAAAATAATTAAATCACTTTATTTAGAAAAACATATACCATCGGAGGTTATCAATCAGAATAAGGAATCATCCGATGAAGAAAGTGAAGAAGCGGAAGATATACAACAGGAATCAGCGAACAGAAAAGGAAAAAATAAACGATATTTAACCTTAGAAGAGATATGCCTTGCCTCCGGTTTTCATCCTGAAACAGTGTATGAATACATTAAAGCAAATAATTTAGAAAGAGATGAAGAGCGCCTTAATCTTGCTGTGCGATATATCTCTTATGCTTTAGGTGTTGTAATGGGACGGTTTAAAGTTGAAGGTATTAAACCGGATGATGACGGGATTACTGTGATGGACGAGGGTCATAGTGATGATGCAACAGGAAGAACAAGGGATGTTTTGGATAAAATATTGAATGAAAATGAAGCCAAGGAAATTATTGATATTGTCGGCGGAGACTTGAGAAAATTTCTGATGAACGACTTTTTTATAAAATACCACATCCCGATGTATAAAAAACGTCCGGTGTATTGGCTTTTACAGACCGCAAAAAAGAATTATGGTTTTTATATTTATAATCTGAAATTTACTCAGGATACCCTTTATTCGCTTATTCAAAAATATATAGTTCCACGGATAAATTTAGAAAAATTGAGATTAAATGATATCTACAATAAGAAGGATGCCGTAAACACGCCCAAAGAAAAAAGGGAAAAGGAAAACTTTATAGTTAAGAGCGAAGATTTTATAGAAGAGCTAAAATTATTTAAACAGGATATCCAGGAAGTTATCGATACTGGTTTTAAACCGGATATCGATGATGGTGTTATATTAAACATGGCTCCCCTTTATAAGCTGATTCCCTGGAGAGAACCTGAAAAATATTATAAAAACCTACGGATGGGTCAATATGAATGGGCCCAGGTTAGCGGATATTTTAAAAAATAGAGTTTGCGGCTCTCTTATTAGGTGATAAATATTAAAAAAGGAGTCCGGTATGAAAATTAAAGATATATTTGAGAAATCGATTGACCGCAGAATTGAAGAAGTTATCAAAGTTACCCAAATAGAAGAAAGTGTGGTCTATGATGAAATTTCTGAATATGTAGTTACAGATGCCATAAAAGATTATTTTATTGACATCTTAAAAGCTTATTCTGAAGCACCATCAGACCCGCATGAGGGGATTGGAATTTGGGTGTCAGGTTTCTTTGGTTCTGGTAAGTCAAGCTTTGCCAAGATATTGGGGTATATTCTTGAAGGACGTAATATTTTAGGTGAAGATGCCCGGGATTTATTTAAAAAACAGGCCAATGATAAACAAATAATGGATTTTCTTGATTTTATCAAAGTAAAGATTCCTACCAAATCTATCATTTTTGATGTTTCTATGGATAGAGGTGTAAGGTCAGGGTCGAATCAAATTACAGAAATTATGTATAAGGTATTGCTTCGCGAACTTGAATATGCGGAAGATTTTGATATTGCAAAATTAGAACAAGACCTTGAAGAGGATAAAAAATTAGAAAGTTTTATTCAGCTTTACGAGAAAGAATACTCTAAACCTTGGGCAAAAGGCCGTAAACGTGCGAGTGCTTTAAATGAAGCGAGTCGAATTTTACATCATATAGATTCTGAGACATATAATCAGCCCGATTCCTGGGTAAGATCATTAATTAGAGAAGGAGATTCAATTGGTCGTGCTGACATTACGCCAAATCAACTTGCTGCATTGGCATTTGAGCTTATGGAACGAAGGCAAAAGAACAAAGGGTTAGTATTTATTATAGATGAAGTCGGGCAGTTTGTTTCACGTAGTGTTGATAAGATGCTCGACCTTTCGGCTATCGTTCAGGCGTTGGGTGTGGAAAGTAAAAATAGGCTCTTAAGAAAGAAAGCAGCTGCTCCAACATGGCTTATTGTCACATCACAGGAAAAACTCAATGAAATAGTAAGTGCACTTGATGACCGCCGAATCGAATTAGCTCGACTTAAAGACCGGTTTCCCATAGAGATAGATCTTGCACCAGCAGACATTGCTGAAGTTACCAGCAAAAGGGTGCTTACAAAAAAAGCGGGAGTTATTCCTCAACTCACGAAAATATATGAGGATAATCAGCACAGATTAAATCAATGTACAGCCTTAGAACATTCATCAAGAAAATCTGAGACGCAAAAAGAAGAGTTTATTAATTTGTATCCTTATTTGCCTTATCATATTGAAATGTGTATCGATATTATGTCCGGAATCAGGTTACAGCCGGGGGCACAAAGGTATATAGGAGGTAGCAACCGAACGATTATTAAACAGGCACAGCAGATGCTTATTAATCCTCGCGTTAAACTTGCTGAAGAAGAAATTGGAGCATTAGTTACATTTGATAAGGTATATGATTTGATAAAAGATAATTTATCCTCAGAGAAACATCGGGATATCATATCAATAGAAGAACGATTCCCTAACGATGATTTTGCTATCAAGGTGGCGAAAGTAATTTGTCTATTAGAATTTATTAGAGACCTTCCGCGAACACCTCAAAATATTGCCGCAGTGCTTTATTCTCATATTGGAGCTGAATCATGCCTTCATGATGTTGAAGATGCTATTAAAAAACTGGAACAAGCACAATTTATAAAAATGAGTGAAGACGGATGTAAGCTCCTTACGGTTCAAGAGCAGAATTGGGATATAAAACGAAATGATTTATCTCCCAAACCAGTAGACCGGAATGCAATTCGAAGAATGATTCTTGAAGATATATTTGGTGAATCTAAAGCAACACACATAAATTATAAGGGGCTAAAAACTTTTAGGGCTTATTTCGTATTGGATGGTCAAAATATCGGAGACAAAGGAGATATTGAGGTTGAATTATTTATTACAGATGATAATAAAGAATATAAAGTAGAATGCGAAGAGAAAAAGAAAGATTCCCGCTATGATAACAATAAAAGTAAGATATTTTTGGTTATGTCTCAAAATGAAGACATACACGATTTAATTGAAGAATTTTACCGGTCGAATGAAATGATTAGATTTAATGAAAGATTAGCTTCTTGTGGACAGCTTTCTGCCGAAGAGCATAAATGCTTTAGTGAAGAAAAAATAAGGAAAGAAAAAGCGCAAAGAAATTTAAGAAAACAGCTTGAACAAGTCGCATACAACGGCACTGCTTTTTTTAGAGGAGTAAGAAGAGATATTTTTGCCCAGGGGAGTAATTTTTTTGAGAGCGTAAAAGTGGTTATAACTGAATGGATTCCAGAACTTTTCCCAAAATTCGAGCTTGGTGCAAAAAATTTAACCGGTAAAGAAATACAAAAAATTATGACAGCTGTGAATTTTAATGGTTTACCTTCTTGTTTTTATGAAGGAAAAGGAAATTTCAATCTGGTAGTTAAACTTGGCGACAGATATGAGATAAATAAGAATGCTGAAATAATGCAGGAAATCATGCGTTATATCAATGAGAAGCATGCTTATGGAGAAAAGATTACCGGCAAGTTTTTAGAAGGTCATTTTGGAGGTATAGGTTATGGATGGGAACGAGATGTGCTTCGATTAATAATAGCGACTTTATTTAGAGCAGGTGTTATCGAAATTACTTATCAAGGGAAACGTTATAAAAGCTCTAATGAACCCATGGGGAGAGAAGCCGTTATAAATAATAATGCATTTAAAGTTGCTACTTTTGCTCCCCGAGGAGAAGGACCATCTTTGCAACATATCAGAGATGCTTGTCAGAATTATGAATTTATCACAGGTGAAGAAATAAATACAGAGGTAGATACTATTTCGCAAGCACTTAAAGAACTTGCAACAGAAAAAAAAGAAGTATTGTTGTCTTTAAACGCTAAAATACAGGCCAATAACCTACCTTGTGGTAAGTTTGTAGAGGACCTTTTAGAGACAATGAAACAATTACCGGAGAATGACCCCGAAGATTGCGTGAAGTATTTAGCAGAAGAAGGCAAGACTCTAAAGTCTAATTTTGAAAAAATCGAAAAAATTAATTTTTCTTTATCAGAGAATAATATAGGAATAATCAAAAAAGGGAAACAGGTTGTATCAGAGCTCTTTTATGTTTTGAAGAATAAGGTAAGTCCTGGGGACCTGCTTTTAGAAACAATGGAACGCTTAAAAGAAAGTTTATCAGCGGAAGATTTTTATAACAGGCTAATAAGTATAACTCACGATTTGGAAGAGATTGTAAAATATTATAAGAAATGGTATACGGAAATTCATTCTAAAAGAAACGAGACATATCATAAGGTATCAGAAGCCGTGAAAGGAATTGCAGAATGGAACTTATTGCCGGAAGATATTAAAAATAATATTTTGCAGGAAATAAACCTAAAATCTTGTAAAAACCTTGATTTTCAAGATTCTTTTATTTGTTTTAATTGTAGGGCAACTATCGGTCAAATGGAATCTGATATATCTGCCAAAGATGGCACTGAAAATCACATTCAGCAGGTTATAGATAATTTTATAACTAAAACAGATGAGAATATTGAAAAAATAAGACTTTCGGATTTTTTTACTAAAAACATATCGACTCCGGAGGAGTTTAAGGAGCAAGTAGATAAGTTTATTAAACATATCGAAGCCCTTTTAAAAGAAGGCAAAAGAATCATCTTAGAATAAGGACTAAATATGGCGAAATTAGTAAAAAATTATATTGAACAATTAATAAAGAAACAGGTTATGAAGTATGGTATTGTTGTTTGGTACGATCCGGATGGCTGCTATAGAAGTATGATAAGCGAAATTAATTGGGCCAATGTACCGTTAATAAAATATGAGGGATCTTATTATGATGTGAGATTTAAAGCAGAACAGCATTTTGAAAGCATTGACCGGCATAAAATATTGATTTATTTGAATACAAAACGAGACACAAACAATTTCCCATTAATCGAATTAGAAAAAGCTGGTTGCATTATTGAACCATATGGACCTGTTGAAAGAAATACTAATCTTACTGTTGCGGTTAAAGAAGCCCTTTCTGGAAAAATAAGTGAAGAGTTGATTAGAGATATTTGCGAAAAGATTGAAGATAAAACTATAGCAATTGATGAAATTGAAAAGATTGTGGAGAACGCTAAATCGATAGATACCGCAGCTCTATCAATTATTTTTAATACTAATGAACCTCAATCGATAATTTTAAATTTTCTTGCTAACCAGAGTTTAGATAAATCAATACAGGAGAAAAAACTTGAGAAGGAACTTTCAAAACTTATTCATATGTATCTTGGAATTGAAGTAAAGGATTCTTTCTCTTTGGAGCAGCTAAGGGATAAAACTATTGAAACCATCTTAATGGTCGATTTTATAGATTCACTGAAGGATGGTCCCGTTAAAGAAAAATATAAAAGTTTAAATTTGCCAAACAAAGACAATTATACATCGTCAATTAAAGGAATTGTTAATTTATGGAGAAATCGATCTGATATCATTGAGGAATATATTCGGGAATCGGAAAAAGTTCAAAAAATATATGGGGTTACATCCGAAACATTTACCTCTAAAGATATCATTGACGTTCAGACCTTTCCCATTATTGATGAAATACTTATCAATGCTTGTTTGTCTGAAGGTGATACTAAAAATTTGTCAGAACTTCAAGAAATAATTGTTAAAAGAAGAAATGCTTTTTGGACTACCAAAAAGGCTGAGCACTCATTGATCTGGGTAATTATTGAATATTGTATAAACTTACGGTTATTTATTCAAAAAGCTTTGGAGGATATTAAACAAAAAGAATTAAGCTTGTCTGAGTTAATGTATTTATATATCGGCAGTAATCACGAAGGGTGGTTTTTAATTGATAAAAATTACCGGCTGCTGGAGTCAAAATTTGCTGAATTTGATATCGGGAGCGTTTTTGACGATAAACTTGAGAAATTTGTTGTTAGGGTTCGTGACGAATACTCAAAATTTCTAAATATGCAGTCAGAATGCGTTTCTCTAAGCCTAAGCAATTCTAAAACGATTGATACAAAAAAAATATTAAAACAAAAAGATATTTTAAAAAAAGTAGTTTTACCCATCCTGCAAAACAAGAAGAAATGTGCCTATTTCTTGGTTGATGCATTTAGATACGAAATGGGAGAAGAATTGTTTGAATCCATAGAAAATTATGAGCAGAGGAACATCTCGCCAGCCCTAGCCTCTATCCCTACAATGACACCTTTTGGCATGTTATCGTTACTGTTATATCCCAATGAGACTATAGATGTTAAACCGGCAAATGGAAAAGTCATGCTTGAAATAAATGACAGTAAAGTTAATAGTCGAAACGAACGCTTAAAGTTTATTGAAGAGAAAATGCCTTACTCAATTGAAACTTTTAAGCTTGATGAAGTTATAAAGCCAAAGAAATCTGTAAGAGATAGAGTTAAAAAAACTGATATCCTTATTATTACTTCCCAAGAAATCGATAGCCTATGTGAAAGTGGTGAAAGTATATTAGCACGGCAAGTTATGGGTCAGATAATTTTAAATTTAAAAAGAGCTATTTATCATGTATTAGCATTAGGGATTGAGGAATTTGTTATGTCTGCTGATCACGGATATCTACTCGGTAATGAGATAGGCAAAGAATTAAAGATTGATAGCCCAAACGGAGAAACTTATGGACTTCATAAGCGTGTTTGGATAGGAAAGGGCGGTAATAATCCAGAAAATACTATCCGATTTAAAGCATCTGATTTTGGTTATAGAAGTGAACTGGATTTTGTCTTTCCAAGAGGAATAGCGGTATTTAAGACAACCGGCAGTGAAAATGATTATTTTCATGGAGGGTTATCATTACAAGAAATGGTTATACCAGTAATAAGCATACAGATGAAACCGAGCCCAAAACAGAAAAAGATATCCAAAGAAGAATTCGTTATTAATTTAGCAAAAGAAAGCATTACCAATCGTATATTTACCATTACGGTTCAATATAAAGCTGAGGAATTGTTGTTTGCAGAAATGTCAGTTGATAAGAGAAAGGTTCGTATAGATGTAGTTAAAGATAAAGAACAAATCGGACAGGCTGTTGCTTCCGAGTATGGTTTTGATGAAGCCACTAATGAAATTGTTTTGGAGAGAAATAAAAAAAATGTTATTACTATTATATTGAATGAGAATGTAACAGAAGGGAATATATCTATTTTACTAATTGATTCGAGAACAGAATTGGAATTGGAAAAGATAAGTGATATTCCTTTAAGAATTACTATATAAAAGGGGATGTAGTTATGTCTGATTTAAACAAGAAACTAAATACCATATTTGCTGGCAAGGTAGTACGCAAAGGTCTGGTAAGGAAAGTTAAGGTTGGTGCAAATGTGCCAGTATATGTTTTAGAGTATCTTTTAGGAAAATATTGTGCCACAGATGATATCAATGCGATTGAAGCCGGTCTCAAGGTGACAAATAATATTTTAGCAGAAAATTATATTCGACCTGATGAGAGTATGAAAGCCCAGGTAAAAGTAAAAACAAAAGGTAAATTTACATTCATTGATAAAATTTCTGTGCGGCTTGTAGCAAGTGAAGATAAATACTGGGCTACATTGGTCAACTTTGGATATAAAAATGTCCATATATCTGAAAACCACATCCGTAAATATGAAAGGTTATTACAAGGAGGATTATGGGCTCAGATTGTTATGGAATATCTTTATGAGGGAGATGAATCAGGGAAGAAGAGTCCTTTTCGAATACGAGACTTAAAACCTATTCAAATAGCAGCTTTTGATATTAATGAATACTTGCAAAGTCGGAAGGCATTTTCAACAGATGAATGGATCGATATTTTAATGCGAACCATAGGACTTGAACCATCTAAATTCACAAGAAGAAAAAAGTTGCTCATTCTATCTCGATTTATTCCTTTGGTAGAGAATAATTTTAATCTCATTGAATTAGGACCTCGGGGGACAGGAAAGTCATATGCATTTCAAGATGTTTCTCCATACGCTATTCTTCTTACCGGCTCTACAACCGTAGCTAACCTATTTTACAATCTCAACAAAAGCCAAATAGGGCTTGTAGGAATATGGGACGCAGTAGCGTTTGATGAAGTGGCTGATTTAAACAAGACACCTAAAGAAGTTATTACTTCTTTAAAAACATATTGCGAGTCCGGTACATTTGCGCGGGGGAAAGAAGCGTTTGCAGGGAAAGCATCCATAGTGATGTTTGGTAATATGAATCAGCCGGTTGATATACTAGTACAGACTTCACATTTGTTTGCCCCATTACCCGAAGTGATACGCGATGATATAGCCTTTCTTGATAGGATTCATTTTTATTTACCTGGCTGGGAAGTTGATAAGATGAGAAATGAGTTTTTAACAGATAATTATGGCTTTGTAGTTGATTATTTCGCAGAAGCCTTGAAAGAGCTTAGAAAGTGGACTTTTACAGAAAGTATCGATCGCCATTTTAATTTAGGAGCACATTGTAATACTCGTGATTCTAAAGCTATAAGAAGAACTATATCTGGATTTATCAAATTAATCCATCCAGATGGAAAATTTACAAAAGAAGAATTAAGGGAATATGCTCAATTAGCGCTTGAAGGTAGACGGAGAGTTAAAGAACAATTGAAAAAACTTGCACCGTATGAGTATTCTAAGACAAGTTTTTCATTAATTGAGAAAGATACATTACAAGAATCTTATATAGGAGTGCCAGAAGAAGGGGGTAAGGGTTTAATATCTTCAGATCCACTTGCTCCTGGAACGGTTTACACAATAGCGGTAGGAGGGCAATCAAGAATATCTATTTATAGGATAGAGGTTAACATGTTTCCGGGTACGGGTAAGTTAAAAATATCTGGCTCATTAGAAAAAGAAATGCGAGATTCATTTACAAGAGCCTTTGATTATCTAAAGAGTGTAAAAGCTCAAGTGGGAGTAGGTTCAGATTTTAATACACACGACTTTAGTGTTGAAGCTGTAGATTTATTGGGAACGGGAATAGGAGCTCCATCAGGAGTAGCTTTGTTCGTTGCTTTACTTTCGGCATTGAAAAAACAGTCTGTTTTACCAGCAGCAGTTGTATTAGGAGATATGACTGTTCAAGGAAATCTTAAACCTTTGCCATCTTTAGCGGAACCTCTGCAGGTAGCCTTAGATAATGGTGCTAAGAAAGCATTAATACCAATTGAAAACAAAAGACATTTTTTTGATGTTACTGCAGAAATTGTAGAGGCAGTTGACCCATTATTTTATAAGGATCCTATCACTGCAGCAATGAAAGGATTGGGGATTATTTGATAGCTGATATTATAGGTAGGGGAAATAGGGTTAAATCTTTATTCTTGACAAATAGGTTGATTAACTGTCAAGTTTAAAGATTTGATCCCGATAACTTCGACTGACATAGTATAAAAGATTTCTATCTTAAGTTATTTAGCAAAATTTTTTTGCAAAAATATCTTTTATATTGAAACCGTTATATAAATGGTTATATTGTGAAGGAGAATATCAATGAAAAAAAGAAAAGCTATAAAAGCGGTTGATTTTTTTTGTTCCGGAGGAGGGATGACCTATGGGATGCGAAAAGCAGGTATTGATGTATTTGCCGGGATAGATGTTGATATTAACTGCAAAGATACTTATGAAAAAAATAATCCTAATTCGAAATTTATATTAGCAGACATGTTTGGATTGGAAGAAAAAAAACTTGAGAAGGATATTAATTTAAAAAAAGATGATGATGATTTGATTTTGATAGGATGTAGTCCGTGCCAATATTGGTCAATTGTCAGAACTAATAAAACAAAATCAGAAAATTCAAAAAATTTGTTGGCAGAATTTCATCGTTTTGTTAGATATTTTAATCCGGGATTTGTAGTTGTGGAAAATGTTCCGGGAATTCTTAAAAAGAAAGAAGAAAGCGGTTTGCAAGAATTTATTTCAGACTTGGGCAGAAGAGGATATAAAATACAATATAAGATTGTGAATTTAAATGAATACGGCGTTCCTCAAACAAGAAAACGATTTTCTCTAATAGCATCAAGGGTGACAGAAAAACCTATTTTCCCGGAACCATATAAAAATAATAAACCTGTTGTAAAAGATTTTATAGGAACGCATAATGGTTTTCCCAAAGTAAATGCCGGATTCAGAGATAAATCGGAATTTAACCACACAGTTGCCGGGTTAACTGAGAAAAATATAGTACGGCTGGGAAAAACACCGAAAAATGGAGGTTCGTGGTTGGTTTGGGCAAATGATAGTAATCTGAAAAGAGATTTTTATAATGGTAATGGTTTTAAAGATAATTATGGAAGAATGTCATGGGATAAACCGGCTCCCACAATTACTACAAAATTTATCAGTATCTCAAACGGACGTTTCGGACATCCGGAAGA
>SDBT01008335.1_pt1 | contig 16941 bp, 10 predicted proteins | sample 2277101 | NCBI WGS metagenome assembly SDBT01 (sample SAMN10404973, study PRJNA504765) | marine sediment metagenome | isolation source: marine sediment core GS10_PC15, 103 cmbsf | place: Arctic Ocean: Southern Knipovich Ridge | collected 2010
CAGCTAAATTGGTCGAGAGGATTGCAAAGCATTCAAAAATAGTGTATTTCGATCTCGCGTCAGCATATAGTATTTGTAAAAAGGACGGCGGGTATAGAAGGGGAAATCATCCAATTTGTGATGAATGTGGATCCGAGGCTCTAGTCTATGCAAGAATCGTTGGGTATTACAGACCAGTTTCACAGGCCAATTCTGGAAAGGTACAGGAAATTCTGGAACGTCACAGAATAAACCTCTAATTTTTATCCCCTACCGTGCCTCCGCTTTTCCGCAATATGGGTGCTGATCTATATAGATCTATATAGTTAGACCTTGATTTGCGGAAATTCTATCTAGCGGTAGGAGAGTTTATTTTGGCGAAGGATTTAATAGGGACAAATTATAACAATATAATAGTGAGTGAAAAGAGAAATGCCTGCCGCTAAATCTGGGAATAACATCTACGTGACAGGTTCGCCAAACACCTTGGCAAGTATAACAACGGATATTGGAGATACCACATTCATCGAAAAGACAGGAACTTCCCCAGACATATACACCGTTAAGGGAAACGAAATCAGACATTTACGTGTAAGAAATGGCGGGGTTCTCACCATCGGTGATCCTGAAGATTATTCCGTAAATGAGACTCTTGGTTTTGAGAATTTAGCTCTTGACAGAACCAGATTCTACATTGATGAAGGAGGCGAGTTAATGATGGTGGGAAACACCGTCATTGATTTTGGCATAGCTGGAGATTTCAGACCCTATTATAGCCACATCTGGGGAAAAACCAGCGTTCTTGGCAACGATACATATAAACCTGTATGGCAAAACTACAGGCGAATTTACATCTATGAAACAGCGTGGACTAGCGACACTTACTCTAATGACATTTGGCACTTTGAAAAGATGATAGTTGGATCAAGCTTCACGGCTAATGATTATGCATTCTACTTCGGCGTGCGTAGTAGGTTGAGGGCACATACTTTCAAATCCATAATTTTTGATAAGAGTTACGGCAGAGGAAATAATTTTTATGCTATCACTGTACCATTTGAAACAATTGGACAGAACAACTTGCTTTTTGAAGATTGTAATTTTGAAGACGTGGGAAACTATCCCATTTACTGTCATGGTGGACGGATTCATGTAAAAAACTGCACCTTCGGGACGACAGCAGGCTGGAAACTATACTTTATTAGAGCGCAACAACTCTACTCTTTCACAGGAGCAAAATACGACTTCGGCTATAATGATAAGATACCTTTCGGCCAATCCTTTAGTTTCGTTGAAGGTTGCACTTTTGAGAACGAAGTCAACAAGAATATATTCATAGCTGTCCAAGGAGCCAACGTACTCATAAAAGACTGTGAATGGCAACACGATGCTTCTGACAGCATCCAAGTGGAATATGGATCCCAGGTCTTATTCTGGACAGGTAACACATTCACAGGTGGTCGAGAACTCTATGACCTCAACTACGCTGGATACATTCAGAGAGTTTTTGCCCTCAACCTCCTGATACAGGACTCCTCGGAAACTCCCATCGAAGGCGCAATAATCTACATAGCCCAGAGTGGGGGTAAAGAGGCGTTCACCTTCATTACTGGAAGCGATGGGCGAATACATACTTGCTGGGACTTAAAGGCTGCTTTTCTAACCCACCAACACCAATATGGGAATAATAAGAGTACCAATGTAGAGTATTGGAGCGATGATTCAAACAGCACGTACCACGATGTCTGGATCTTTAAAGATGGCTATTCGCGCAATGTCAAGTTTGTCATGGATCAGGATCGGGCACAGACCATCACTTTGCAGCCAGCTCCCCCAAATGTGAGAAAAAGTGTTAAAATGGTTTTCGGTTGATGCCGAAAGGTTTAATAAAGTCAAAACATAACAATATAATAGAATGACTAGACGAGACATTGCACAAAGAGCGGAAAGAGAACAGAAAAAAGTGACTATCTTCCCATCATTAGAGGAGGGAATATGGTGGAACATATCATCGGATATCCGCATCTCTCGGGTAGTTTTATTCTCAAATTGAGTGATAGATGATGGCGATAAAAAAAGATAGGGATCTTGACAAATTAGAGAAGATGCCAGAATATCAGGCGGGATTATGGAGTAGTCCCTACGTGAAAATATACAGTATTGGCGGAACGAATCGCATTGCTGAAATATCCAATTATCCGCGTGCCTACAAGGATACAGCTTCGCATGATTACGCTGAGAATGTGCCTTTCACAGTCACCAAGTCCAACTTGAACGCCGTAGTTGAAGGCAAAGAGGTCCACAAGGATTCTAAGAACAACACGTTCAGCATTGGCGAAAAAGCCACGCACTGGAAGGGCGATTCACTCCCTGGAGAGTTCCCCCTGTGGGTTGAGAGCGAGGACTTGCCTTTTGTACCTGATCTAGAAAAGCATGTATTCCCTATCGATAAGATACCTGGCCCCATACTCGACTTGTTCGAGGGCGAAATAAAGGCAGGATCAGTTTTTACAAAGCTATCGAAGCAGACCCTAATCGCTATGAGAAAGCAGTTGTCTACTGGTGGGATAACCCGGGGGCGGGATCTAGAGGACTCGAATAAGCAGATCATCCGCATCAGGTATCGAAAGGTGTTCTAGTTGAAACAGGTATTTTTTAGCGGGACATATACAGACTTAGACGACACCACCACTGAATATAACCAGGTTGCCATCGGTAGTTCTTGGTACGGTGCAGAGGCAGATCAAGCTAGAATGATCAGTACTGATGGGGTGATCAAGCAACTCCTAATCAAGTTGACAGGTGCTCCAGGGGGTGGTAAGAAATATACCTTCACCGTTATGCTGAACGGTGCACCAACCGCACTGATGATTGAGATCGCTGATACAGCCACATCTGGCAACAATATGGTTCATGAAGTTGATGTAACTGGTGGAGATGTTGTCTCCTTTAGATGCGATCCTGATGCCACGCCCACTGTTAGAAAAGCTCGCTGGAGTGCTATATTTGAGGGCGTCAACGACTATGAGAGCATCTTGAGCGGAGGCAACATAGGTGGTCCTAGCTTCGATTTCACTTCTTTTGCTCAATTATCGGGTGCTAGTGGTAACTTTGACGCTAACAACGAGGATAAGAACCGTGAGATTTGTCCTACTTCGGGGACTATCAAGAATCTCTACGTCAAGTTGAAAAATGACCCAGGAACTTCCCCAGACGGCTACAAGTTCACTCTCAGAAAAAACGGGGGTAGCCAAACGTTAACAACTACTATCACTGCCGATGACAAGACTGGGAATGATCTAGTCAACTCATTCACCGTAGCTGCCGGCGATGTTCTTGGCTTCATGGCAGAGCCATTAAATGATCCTACTGGTACTGGCGCGTGTACCTGGGGCGTGATCTTCGTTGCCGACATTGACGGCGAAAGTATCATAATGAGTGGTTCTGATGCTGATCTTGATCCTACTGACACGGAGTATAGTTATATAAATTATTGGGAGGGTTGGGGTTGGGATCCTGATGAAAGCACGCGTCAGCAACTCGGGCAAGTCTGTACTCTAAAGAAGTTCTACATATTACTATCTGACTCCCCCGGAACTGGAAACAGCTATACCTTTACCATTAGGATAGCAGGTGCGAATAGCAACGTAGTCACTGTTATCAGCGATGCCGCGACCACGGGAAACTCTGGGGCACTCATAAATACTGTGTCCCTCAATGACTATGTAAATCTCATGGTTGTCCCAGATTCTACTCCAACTATCTGTGACGCCTTCTACGGCATGGTTTGTTACATAGATCCAGGAGTAACAGTTGTAGCGATACAATATATATTAATATTTGGTGATTAGGGGCGATATAACCCCACCAAGAATGTCATTATTCTGCGAAGTGCATCAAAGAAAGTTAGATTGTTTTTTGGTTGATACCCAAAAGATTTAATAGAAGCAAAACATAACAATATGATAGAATGACTAGACGTAATGTCGCACAGGGTTCAATAGATTTAAAATATAAGAGTTACTCTAAAGTGGCTGATATGGAAACGATAGAATGTAAATGTGGTTGTGGTCAAACCCTTCTAAAGTATCACTTAAAGTGGGGATATGAAAGAAAATATATATGCGGGCATCAAAGACGTGGAAAAAAACACTCCAAAGAAACCCGAAAGAAAATAAGTGAGGCAAAATCGGGGTGTGTTGTTTGGAATAAAGGCAAGAAGGGCTTACAAGTTGCGTGGAATAAAGGCATACCTTGTTCCGAAGAAACCAAAAGGAAAATAAGTGAGGCACAAAAAGGGGAGAAAAACCACAACTGGAAGGGAGGTACTGCAAACAACTCCAGAGATATTGCTAGAAAAATTTATCAGGATCATCACAAAATGACTTTGTTTCGAGAAGTAGATGTGCATCACATAGATCACGATCCGTTTAATAATGAGATCTCAAATCTTCAGGCGATATGGCACGGTGATCACACAAAGCTTCATTATAAATTAAATCCTTGGTGTTAAAAAATGAGTAGAAAACGTACAGCACAAACTGCGGAAAGACCCCAAACAAAGGATGATTATCTTCCCGTTATTAGAGGTGGAAATAAAGTAGAATATCTTCGTGGGTATCCACATCCTTCTGGATCATGGCCCGTGAAGATAAGGGACGACAATCCTTAGAAACAGGTGAATGGAGTGTCAACCATTGGTAGTGTTGGAGAACGGATCAACTGGACCCAGTTCTGGCAGACATATAAACAGCACGCCCAGTGGGATTTAGAGTGGTATGATGGCTCTAAATGGAAAAGCATCAAGGATGACTTGGATGCTCAACTATCGTATCCTGAGCCTAACAAGTGTAAGGTTAACCTTGTATTCGATGCCAGCCACGCTGGGAACTACCGACTTACCCATGTAATCAGTAAAACAGTTAGAGAGCATATATCGCGGGTAGATAAATGGCAGTATGAGTTACATTACGAGGGCATCCGCCTTACGTTTGATTGGAGCGACTGTAAGGACATATCCGGACTACAGTTTACTCATGGCGTTAAGAATGACATGTTCTGGTTCAGGATTCGTAGGGATAATGTTCCGCTGGGAGCCCATGTGGAGATTGACCCTTCGACAGTGGGTACAACTACAGCCACTTTTGGCGGTGCTACAAACTATGGATACCAACGTAAGAGCTTTTACGCCGGGGGACGGTTCTGGGCGTTCTACGTTACTGGTGGAAACGCTGGCTGGAGGACTTCTACTGATGGCGCTACTTGGGGAGGTTTTACAAGTATTGGGGCTTGTAGGTGGGCAGAGGGTCCTTCTTTCTCAGTCTGGTTTGACGGCACGTATGTTCATTACGCCCGCCATAACACCACACAGGATCTACTTTATCGCCGCGGAGTTCCTAACAGCAATGGTACGATCACGTGGTCGGCGGTCGAGCAGACAATTCATAACGGTTCGTCTACTGATGAATATGAATATCCTTGTATCGCAGTTGACACTAACGGATATGCATGGATCGGGGCATATTATGACAAGCCTGACGGCACTGACTATCCTGTTGTCATGAAGAACGCCAACAACAATGGCACATGGTCAACGCACTTTGTCACCACGTTAAGTACCTCATTTGATACCAACAGATGGAGGGTCAGCGTTATTCCACTTACCTCGGGCAAGGTCTACGTGATTTACTGTAACGATGCTCAGCCTCCGTGGGGTAACTTATGGAATGGCTCGTCATGGACTGGTGAGGAATCCAACCTCGCAGATTATAACATTCGCTTTGCTTTCATGCATTCTGCTGTGGCATACGGAGACGACGTTCACCTTGTTTACCTCAAGGAAGCCACGGGCGAGGTCAGGCATAACAAGCGCACTTATGGTGTGGGTTGGGACACAAATGATGTGCTGGTACAGGACACCGATACTTATTGTTCACCTGCCTTATCCATTGATTCAGCTACAGGCGACCTCTACTGCTTCTGGGCACAGGACACCGATCACGTTTACTATGAACAATACACAAGTGGAGCATGGCAGGGAGCGGTGGACTGGATTGATGAGTCCGCAGACGGCATGGAATCTTATCAACGTCTTAGTAGCTTCTACATGGACTACAGTGATTACGTTGGATTGCTCTACAGCACAAAAACCGCCAGCCCGTACAACGTGAGGTTCGCGTTCTTCAGAATACCGACATACATCGAAATCTTCACCGAGACGCTAGCACTAAATGATATACGTGAACGATTATTTTCAGCACAGATGCAGTTTGCCGAGATGACCTCCTTAGTTGATGCTTATGAACGTGTGCTAACTTTACATAGAACTTTAGCAGAAACCACTACATTGTTTGATAGTGTGTTAAAAGGTCCACAAAGAACTTTGTCAGACGCCATTGATATTACATCACACACCGCGTTAGACGTAGTTTTAACGCTTTCAAGACCTGGCGAATCTATTTCTCTGGCAGATACCATATCAAAGATGAAGACTTCATTTAGGATTTTTGCCGAAACCGCGACTCTTGTGAGTTCTATAATTAAAGGCATAACAAGATCCCCATTTGCCGAAACTCTAACCCCAGCGGACTCTATAATTAAGGACGTAGCAAAGTCTCCGCTTGAAACCATAACATTAAACGAGTCTGGCTTTGGTATTATACAAGATTTTGATGCAACATTATCAGAAATCGGCACGTTGCCTGCTGCATTAGATATGATTATAACCCTTCCAAGACCCGGCGAATCAATATCTTTAACGGGCAGTATAATTAAAGACGCGGCAAAGCCACTTGCTGAAACTCTAACGCTTGCAGACTCTATAATCAAAAACATAACAAAATCTCCACTTATGGAAATCATAACCCCGTCTGATACATTATTGCGCCAATCGGCTTTGCAAAGAATTTTAACAGATAATATGGATATCACGTCACATACTGTGTTGGATATTATCTTAACGCTCTTAAAACCTGGCGAATCTTTCTCTCTAACAGATAGCATGATAAGACAACTGGTGGCATATAAGAGTTTGTCGGAATCCGTCGCACTGTCTGATACACATAAACGATTACTTTCCTTGCAGAGACAGTTCACAGAGGCGGCTTCCTTAAGCGATGTGTGTGAGCGATTTAGATTGGTGTTGAGAACATTATATGAGAAGGCGGGATTGGTCGCCCCAGATCCTTCGTGTATACTAAGGCTGGATTTTGATGAAAATCGGGGGAACATAGTAAAAGACACCAGCGGTTTAGGTAATGATGGGACAATTTACGGTGCATCGTGGGTAGATGGGGAATATGGAAAAGCATTAAGTTTTGACCCTGTAAATGATTATGTTCATATCCCCAATTTCACGATTCCAGATGACCATACAATCGCGTTTACGATAACTCTTCCCTATGTTGCCGCGGGGAGTTGGAGGCGAATTTTAAACTGTGTAAACGGGACAGATAGAGCACCGGGAATATGGGCACATATTACCTATCCACAGAGATTACACTGGAAATATAACCCTGGCAACTTAGGATTTAGTGCTGTTGGTCCCGGAGGGGAAGGTACAGATTTTGTTGTAGATACACTATATAGAATAATCGGAGTAAAGGAAGGCACGACACTCAAATTATACGTGGGCGGGAATTATGTAGCAACCGTAAATGTCCCTGAAATTATCACTCCGGGTACATATCTTAGATTTGGAAACCCTTCTGTACCCCGAAATATGATTCTTGACAACGTTTTAATCTATAATCGTATTTTCACTTCCAGTGATGTAAAAACACATTATGAACAGAGGGAGACAAAATATCTATCAAAAAGTATAACAAAATCCCCGTTTGTTGAAACTTTGACCCTCGTAGATTCCATCATCAAGAGTGTGGCAAGATCACTTGCTGAAAGCGTATCCCTTGGCGATACGTATTCAAAGTTTTGGATTGATTATAAGTCATTGAACGAATCGATCTCACTAGCGGGCTCATTAATTAGACAAACATCATTATACAGGATTTATAGTGAGACAACATCATTAATAGATGCTATGTCCAAAATGATCTCGCAGAAGTTCGTGGAAATGCTCATCGTAAGCGACGTTGGTGGAAATTTCGCAGAAAACCCATCTTTGGAAGACCCATGGTATCTTGTAAACGATACAGATGAGAATCATGAAATTAATCGGCCAGACAAGTGGACTGTTTCATATAACTATGCTAATTCTAACAAATTGCTCACACTAGAAGAAAATATTATCGTCAAAGAGGGGCAGTCCGCCATTAGACTAGAATATTTGATGGTCGGAGATGACTTTACTGGTAGTCTCAATGTAAATAATGGCATAAACAGAGTTGATGTGGATGAAAACAGATATCTTGAGGGCGGGAACTTTCAGAAGGGTATTGTAGGGCCCGCGTCTTATGTAGACCAAACATTTTTATTCTATGACAAAAACGGTCAGTATCTCTGTCGTAGATGGGCATACACAATAACTGGTATAAACGAAGATGCGGAGGATGGATGGCGGTTGTTGTCCTCTATTTGGCAACCCTCATATCTTGATCCGAATCTTCCGACCGACAGTGGACACATACCTTATATTCCCAAAGGGGCAACGACTGCATATTTTATGCAATATTTCGTATGGCGCGGCGGACCAACAGAACGAGAGGCGATATTCGACAAATTCTTTATCTATCAATGGACAGGAATGCCTACAGATGAACAGAGAATTGATAGAGCCACTACAATTTGGGACGTTCAACGCATTTGGACAATCTTTAGAACATATGCCGAGAGTCTATCGTTATCAGATACTGTGACGAAGAACATAGGACAGAAACTCATCGAATCCGTTACCTTAACAGACACTTTTGAACGTGTGACGACCATCCATCGTGTCCTAACTGATGCGACAACATTGGCGGACTCTGTAATTAAAAATATAGCAAAGTTCCCTCTTGTGGAAACTCTAACACTTACAGATTCCGTGTCAAAGATAAAGGCTTCATTTAAAAATTTCACTGAAACAATAGCTCTCGCTGACACATATTTGAAAATTTGGAGTACTCACCGAATCCTGACGGAAATGGTCACACTTTCAGATACTTTCTTGCGCGAATTGGTTTTATATAAAAGTTTGACAGACAGTATAGATATCACATCGCATAGCACATTAGACATAATTTTAACACTTTTAAAGCCCGGCGAATCTACCTCCCTAATAGATACCATATTAAAGGTGCCAGAAAAGATTTTGGCGGAAACTACCATATTGTCAGATAATCTTTTACGGATATTAGCATTACAAAGAATCTTAGCAGACACTATGACATTGGCTGACACCGTTGTAGCAATAAAATTCTTTATTAAAAGATTAACGGAAACGCTAATCCTGTCAGATACCTTTTCACACATATTGGATTTACAAAGAATTTTGACAGATACTATGACACTATCAGATAATGTATTAAGGCAACTGGCGACATATAGAATTTTGACAGAAGCCGTCGCATTATCTGATGCACATGAACGATTACTTTCCATACAAAGACTGCTTGCAGAAACGGCTTCCTTGGGCGACACCTATGTGCGATTAATGAATTGGTATAGAGAAAATTTGGAAACCATAAAATTAATACCGCCCCTACTTATGGGAGGAGCATTTGAAGGAGGAGAAGATTTATTATTATATTCTGAATCCGCAAGCTGGGGAACATATAATATAAGCGAGGTAGCAAATCCCGGAAGAACATCTTATGTATTAAGACAAAGGACGGGGGAATATGAAATGTTTGGAAATATTGTCCAACCAAATACAAACTATGTAATGAGTTGTTGGGTAGGATATACCGCCGATTGGGACGGAGGATCACAAATTTTCCACACTAGATATTGGGACGGAGCGGGAAATCCAACAACAGGAGGAAGTGGAACATTGATAAAGACAGAGGATGTTGACGGCATTACCTGGGAATATAGATATCTTTCTTTCAAAACAAATGCAGATGCAAATGGAAATATAAGTTGGTATTTAGGATATTCTGCGGGGGGAACGACAGGATGGAGATATCTAACTGATGTAAAATTAGAGGAAGGTTTGACGTATCCATCTATTGATTATTTCTCTAAAATATGGTCAATATCTAGGGAAAAAAGCGAAACATTAGTATTAAGCGACCTCGGCGTAATTACCATACAAAATTTTGTTGCAATATTATCGGAAATTGTTGCATTATCTGACACATATTCAAAAATTTGGAATGCTTATAAGAGACTAACCGAGACTACCTCATTACAGGGCTCGCTGATTAGACAAATATCATTATATCAAATTTATAGCGAAACGGCATCATTATCAGATACTTTCTTGCGCGGGTTGACTTTATATAAAATTTTGACAGACAGTATAGATATCACGTCACATAGTGTGTTAGACATGGTTTTAACACTTTTAAGATCTGGTGAAACGATCTCCCTAACGGATACCATATTTAAAGAACCGCAAAAATTTATATCAGAGACTGTCACATTATCGGACAATCTTTCACGTATGTTGGTGTTCCAAAGAACTTTAACAGACACCGTGACGTTGAGCGACACCGCTACAGTAATAAAAATCTTTATTAAAACATTAACGGAAACACTGACATTATCTGATGCCCTTTTGCGGATGTTAACTCTAAAAAGAGTTTTAACCGAAATATCCAGTTTATCCGATATATTATTGCGCCAAATATCCTTATATCAGACTTTGACGGAGGTGCCCTCCCTATCAGATTCCCTGCTTAAAGATGTTGGAAAAAATCTGACAGAGGCAACTACACTATCTGATAGCCTCTTACGTACATTGACTTTGCAGAGGACTTTAACAGAAACAGTCCCATTGTCTGACAGAGTGTTAAAGGGGTTGGAAAAAACTTTATCGGATATCCTTATCCTGTCCGACATGCTTCAATATCAGCTGATCCTATATAAGGCTTTAACGGAAGCCTTCTCGCTATCTGACACATTTATACAACTTATTAACTTCTATAGGATATTCACAGAAACAGTTACAATATCAGACACTTTCTTGCGTACATTAACTTTCCAAAGGTTGCTCATAGAAACCACTACAATGTCAGATATTTTCCTGCGTATGTTGACTTTACAGAGAATCTTAACGGACAGTATAGACATCACATCACATACTACGTTAGACATAATTTTAACTCTTCCAAAACCTAGTGAATCTATCTCTTTGATAGACAGCATATTAAAAGGATCAAAAAGGACTTTGGCAGAAACCACCACATTATCCGACACATTACAAAGACAATTGACTTTATACCGAGCTTTAATGGAATCCGTTACATTAAGTGATATTATAATAGCGACAAAATATTTTATTAAAACATTAACGGAAACTGTCACGTTGTCCGATGCTCTTTTGCGCATATTAACTTTACAAAGGATCTTGGCGGAAACTACCACATTGTCTGATACATTGCAAAGACAACTAACTTTATATAGGATTTTGACAGACAGCATAGACATTACATCGCACACCGCGTTAGACATGATTGTAACGCTTTTAAGACCCGGTGAATCGGTTTCTTTAGTAGACACCATATTAAAGGGACCAGAAAGGATTTTGTCGGAAACAGCTACATTGTCAGACAATCTTTCGCGCATATTGGCATTACAAAGAATTTTAACGGACATCATAACATTAAGTGACACCGCAACAGCAATAAAATTCTTTGTTAAAATGTTAATGGAAAATATCACATTATCTGATACATTGTTACGCCAGTTAGCTTTGCAAAGAATCCTTGCAGAAACTATAACATTAAATGATTTAGGTGTTAGTATTGTACAACACTTTGCTGCAATATTATCGGAAGTCCTCACATTATCAGATTCCGTGTTTAAAGATCTCGGAACAAATTTGGCAGAAACAATCACGTTGTCTGATAGTTTATTGCGCACATTAACTTTGCAAAGGATTTTGGAGGAAGTCACAACAATGTCCGACATATTGATGCGTCAGTTATCTTTATATAAAATTTTGGCGGAAACTGCTACGCTCTCGGATGCTCTCTCATATCTGCCAGTTTTGTATAAAATTTTGACAGAAAGTATAGATATCACGTCACATACCACGCTGGATATGATTTTAACGCTTTTGAAACCAGGCGAGTTGATCTCTCTAACAGATACCGTATTAAAAGAGCCGCGAAAGATTTTGTCGGAAATTGTCGCATTATCTGACAGCATATTAAAGAGATCGGAAAAAATTATATCAGAAACGGTCACGCTATTAGATAATCTTTCACACATATTGCCTTTACAAAGAATTTTAACGGAAACTATGACACTATCAGATAGCATATTGAAACAATTGGTGGCATACAGAGAGCTGACAGAAACTACTACATTGCTTGACAGTATATTAAAAGGATTACAAAAAACTTTGTCGGATGCTGTTGATATCACATCACACACCACGCTGGATATAATTGTAACACTTCCAAGACCTGGTGAAGAGTTCTCTCTAACAGATTCCATAATTAAAGGCATATCAAAGATGCCGTTCATTGAAACAATAACTCTCACCGCCGTTATGATTCAAGATATAATAAAGATATTCATGGAAACTCTAACTCTTACAGATTCCGTGATCAAAAGTGTAACAAAGTCATTCGTGGAAACTCTAACACTTACAGATTCCGTAATCAAAGGCATACCAAAACTGTTCATAGAAACCATAACATTATCAGATACTTTCTTGCGCGGATCGGCTTTACAAAGAACTTTGGTAGACAGCATAGACATCACATCACACACAATGTTGGACATGGTTATAACGCTTTTAAAGCCTGGCGAAACAATTTCTCTAACAGACTTCATAATTAAAGACATATCAAAAACAGCATTCATTGAAACAATAACCCTCGCTGATGCTATGATTAAAGACATGAGAAAGCTGTTTGCGGAAACTCTAACGCTTACAGATTCCATGATCAAAAGTATGCCAAAGCTGTTTGTGGAAACTCTAGCACTTACAGATTCCGTAATCAAAAGTGTAGCAAAGCCATTTATGGAAACAATAACATTATCAGATGTTTTCTTACGCCCACTAACTTTATATAGGATTTTGACAGATAGTATAGATATTACATCACATACCGCGTTGGACATAATTTTAACACTACCAAGACCCGGTGAATCTATTTCTCTGACAGATACCGTATTAAAAGACTCGTATAAAAAATTATTGGAAACCATCACAATATCTGATGTGTTGATACGGCAACCAGCCTTGTATAAAGTTCTATCAGAAACCATCGCAATATCTGATGCATTTTTGGTAGCATTAATATTCCAAAGAATTTTAATGGAAAACATTGCCACTTCTGATATGTTGATGCGACAATTGGTGTTATATAGAACTTTAGCAGAAACTACTACATTGTTTGACAACATATTAAAAGAATCACAAAAGATTCTATCGGAAGCTGTAACCCTATCTGATACATTGATGCGACAATTAGCTTTATATAGAGTTTTGGCGGAAGCCACAACAATATCCGATATTATGTCGCCTCAGTGGGTTTTGCAGAAAATATTAACGGAAACCATTATATTGTCTGATACATTGATGATTCAGCAATCTTTATATAAAATTTTAACAGATATGGTAGCGTTAAGTGATATTGTTGCGTCGATAAAAGTTATTATTAGAGTATTGACGGAAACCTTCCTATTGTCTGACAGTATGTTGAAGATGCCTGAAAGGATTTTGTCGGAGATTGCCATACTATCTGACGTGCTACAAAGACAATTAGCTTTACAAAGGACTTTAACGGAAGCCACAGCATTATATGATACATTATTACGTCAGTCGTCCCTACAGAGAATATTAACGGAAACTATCGCTCTGTCAGATACATTTTTGCGCACATTGTCATTACAGAGAATTTTAATAGACAATATCACATTAGATGATACATTTATGCGTCAATTGGATCTATATAGGGCTTTAACGGAGACTACTACGATATCTGACGCTTATTTGCACATATGGGATATATATAGAACATTAACAGAAATTATTGCACTGTCTGATAATTTGACGAGGCAGCAAACTTTATATAGAATTTTAATGGAAACCATCGTATCGGACGACGTGCTTTTGCGAATATTAACATTGCAAAAGATTTTAATGGAAAATATCACCACTTCAGATACATGGACACGACAACTGGCACTGTATAGATCTTTAACGGAAGCTATCACATTATCGGATTTCATTAGCAAAGGAATTAGCACAACGTTTGCAGAAACAGTCACCATAGACGACACATTAATACGGCTTATTAACTTCTACAGGACAATTACAGAAGCCGTCACAGTGTCAGACATTCTCTTGCGTCAATCGGCTTTGCAAAGGATTTTGTCGGAAGTAGCCACACTGTCCGATAAAGTGTTAAAGGAGCCACAAAGGATTTTAATGGAAGTCGTCACATTATCAGATCTTATTGATAGGGTAATGAATAAAATGATTGTAGAGACTGCTACAATGTCTGATACTCTCTTAATTGGTCGCAGCATTATATTCAGAACTTTCACGGAAACGATCCTGTTGTGGGATATAATCCACGGAGTGGGGAAGAACATCGTTCTGACAACGGAACTATCACTGATGGCGAAGAAGATGATCTTGGACGTTGCCGAGAAAAGCCATGAACTGAGTCTTCTTATGAAAGAAACAACTATGGACGTACTCAGAAAAACATATGAACTGAATCTCCTTACAAAGAAGACGATTATAGGCGTGTTTGAGAAAAATCAGGAAATATATTTCCCCACAAAAAAGGCAATCATGGACTTAATTAAGCGGAGGGGATAGATGGATGACAAATATAATTAAAATTTTAACGGAGACGTTGATATTGAACGACGTAATTCATGGGGTGGGAGAAGGTGTTGTGGCGGAATTGTCGCTGATGACTAAAGAAGTGATATTGGTCGAGATCAAGAAAACACGTGATCTAATTCTCCTCATGAAGAGGGCAATTTTGAAGCGAAGGGTTTAATAGAATGAGAGAATAAAGGTATAATAGCATGGTTGAAGTAGGGATCAAAAGAGGAAACTTCGGGGGAACATACATCTTCATAATCAAGAATGTCGATTATTCCAGCTACGGGGCTAAAATTTACGTGCAGAGTTCTGGTGGGACAGTACTAGTTAATGGCACTGACTGTACAGTAGTTGCCACCGACGGGGCTAGGAATACTCTTGTCTCGTACACTCCCGCGAGTGGACACTTCGGGGTGACTGCATCCACAATGGATTATCTAGCAGAGATCACGTTCTCTGGATCGGATTTTAGAGACAGCACCAAAACTTTCAACTGGCAAGTGCATGATGAGCTTCGGGGCTAAACACAATCTTTTTATACAACCTCACGTCTTTTAACCCATGTCGGATGACTATAACAAAATTAAAGGTCTATATTTAAGTCAGGCGTGGGATTATGAAACACCAGTTTCACTATTCGACTCTTTGAGGGAGATTTTTAATTTTACGTTAGATGCTGCCGCAAATAGTGCCAATACCAAATGTGAAAGATTTATTGATGAAAAAACGAACGCTTTAACGGTAGACTGGGAAACTGATGGTTTATGGTGGCTCAACCCTCCGTGGGGGAAAAAATATAAGGAATATTCTGGTTATGGCATCGGTGACTGGATGAGACATGCCTTTGAACAGTATGAAAAGGGAAACGAAGGCGTTGCCATAGTCTCTGCCAGAACCGACACTCGATGGTGGCACGATAATGTCAAATATGCGGGTTATGTTCTTTTTCCAAAGGGTAGAGTCGCGTTCTTAATAGATAAGGTAAAAAAGACACAGCCAAACTTTCCGAGTGCCCTTATAATTTTCGTCCAACAATTAGAGCGGTGGCAGATTGACAAATTGAATAAAATAGGGTGGCTTGTCAAATCTGCCCTAACCGATGATGATTAAAGATGAAAGTCAAGGCGATAACTAAAACCAATTGTTTCAAATGTGAGTGGGCTAAAGAAAAACTAAAAGATTTTCCTGTAGAGTGGCTTGATTTTGACAAGGACGAGGACGCTATAGAATTAACAAGAAAACATAATCTAAACATTGTTCCATCCTTTTTAATATTCCAAGATGGTGAAGACACCATCGTTACACAAAGTGCATTGTACGTGAAAAAATTTCTTGATAGAAACCTTTAATAATCCGCCTCCGAATAATTATTCGTGTCCAGATCGGCACGTGCCCTTGACTGTAATGCTCGGGACATGCCTCGACACACCTGATCACCGCAATCTTTATATATCTCTTTTTTTATAATAATGGTGATGAATATATGTTCGGAAAAGTTGCCGTTTTTGGATTAGGCTACGTTGGGCTTACTACAGCATTAGCCCTAGATGCTGCTAAAATACGGGTTGTAGGTTATGATATTGACAATGATAAACTTGACAAGTTAAAAAACAAGGAACTGTATATACATGAGCCCAATCTAGAACCTCTCATTGAAATGCACAATATTTCGGTTACAAATGATATAAACGTTGCCCTACAGGACGATGTAAAGATCGCCCTTGTTTGTGTTGGAACACCGTCCCGAAACGATGGCAGTATAAATCTCGAATATGTTTTTAATTGCATGGAAGAAATAGCGACAAGTTTAATCAATAGAGATAAGGGTTTGTTGATCATTCTCAAGAGTACTGTTCTCCCCGGGACAAGTGAAAAATGTATCGCTATCCTTGAGAAAATTTCTGGGAAATATCATGGGCAGGATTTCAGTTTCGTGATGTCACCAGAGTTTCTACGCGAAGGTTCTGCTCTAAGTGATACGATTAATCCCGACAAGATCGTGATAGGATTTAAACATGATAGTGCAATTCATTGTGATGAACTCGTAAGCATATCAAAAAAGG
>SDBT01008336.1_pt1 | contig 16940 bp, 14 predicted proteins | sample 2277101 | NCBI WGS metagenome assembly SDBT01 (sample SAMN10404973, study PRJNA504765) | marine sediment metagenome | isolation source: marine sediment core GS10_PC15, 103 cmbsf | place: Arctic Ocean: Southern Knipovich Ridge | collected 2010
GGGTCTTGACATCTTTATTCTAGTTTAGGTGCTTTAGCTTGGAAAAATCACCCACTCATCTTTTTCTCTTCTGTATCTTTTGCTTTTTCCACTATCTTGAAATCGAGCTTAAGCCTGCAAAAACTCGGTGAAGACTCACTCTATAATTGGGGGCGGACGGGTGGTATAATTAGCCTAAAGGGCAAAAAACAGGGTGATAGCCGTGCACGAGGCAATGCTCTACGAAAAGCTGGCGCAGCAGAGGGTAAGGTGTAATACCTGTCAATGGCGCTGTGTTATCAACCCGGGTAAGCTCGGCGTCTGCCGTATGTACCAGAACCGGGACAGTACCCTCTATAACCTGAATTATGCCAGTGTATCATCGTTGGCCGCCGACCCCATTGAAAAGAAGCCCCTGTTCCATTTCTTCCCCGGAAGCCTGGCCCTGTCTCTGGGTAGCTGGGGGTGCAACTTTCACTGCCAGGACTGCCAGAACTGGGAGATTTCCTGCCTGGAGAAGGACAAGTCGTGGCGTGCTCAACGCCAGGTCCTGCCAGAGGAGGCGGTGGCAATGGCAAAAAGCTACCGCTGCGCCGGTATCGCCTGGACATATAATGAACCCGGCATCTGGTTTGAGTATACCCTTGACTCAGCCCGGCTGGCTAAGGAGAACAACCTGTATACCGTCTATGTCACCAACGGCTATCTCACCCCTGAGGCGCTGGATACCATCGGGCCCTATCTGGATGTCTGGCGTGTTGATGTTAAGGGCTTCTCCGACTCCCTGTACCGCGACCTGGCCGGGATAAATGATTGGCAGGGTATTCTGAAGGTCGCCCGGCGGGCGAAAGACAGGTGGCGGATGCACGTTGAGGTAATCACCAACATCATTCCCACTATGAATGACGATGATAAGCAGCTTAAGGGTATCGCTGGCTGGATACGGGAGGAGCTGGGTGAGCTGACGCCGTGGCACGTGACCCGGTTCTACCCTAACTATAATCTAAGTCACCTGCCGCCAACCCCCCTCGCCACCCTGGAGCATGCCTGTGATATCGGGAAGGAGGCCGGTCTCAGGTTTGTTTATGTTGGTAACGTTCCGGGACACCGGAGCGAAAGTACCTTCTGCTACTCGTGTGGTAAACTAATCATAGAGAGGGTTGGCTATCAGACAAAGGTGGTCGGCCTGAAAGGTTCAAAGTGCCGGTCCTGCGGGGCAGAGCTTAACTTCAGGACACCCGTGGGAAAGGAGGAATATCGTGGTTAGACGTCCCGTTGTCGCCGGGCAGTTCTACCCGGCTCAAGCCTCCCGGCTTAGTGAGATGATTTCCGGGATGGTTGATGAGACAACGGAAAAAGAAGAGGTAATCGGGCTGGTCTCACCCCACGCCGGCTATCCGTACTCGGGACCGGTCGCCGCCGCCGCTATCTCCCGAGTCAAATTCAAGGATACCTTTGTTATTTTAGGCCCCAATCATACCGGAATGGGGAAGGCGCTCAGCATTATGACCGGGGGTAGCTGGGAGACACCCCTGGGTAGTATCGACATTGATGCGGAACTGGCTGGGCAGATATTGGCGACCTCCAAATACCTGGAAGATGACGATAAGGCGCACCAGTATGAGCACTCCATTGAGGTACAGATACCATTCTTGCAGTATTTTAAGAAGGACTTCAGGATAGTGCCTATTACGTTCTCTTATCACAGCCCTGCCGCCTATAAGGAGGTCGGCAGGGAAATCGCCCGGGCGGTTAAGGGACTGGAGAGAGAGGTGATAATCATCGCCTCGAGTGATATGACCCACTACGAGCCGCAGGAGTCGGCCGAGCGCAAGGATAGCAAGGCTATCGAGGCCATACTGGACCTGAATGAGGATGAGCTCTTAAGACGGGTTGATGAATTTGGTATCTCGATGTGCGGCTACGCTCCAACGGTGGCCCTTATCACTGCTGCTAAGGAGCTGGGGGCAACCAGGGCTGAGCTGGTCAGATACCAGACCAGTGGTGATATCACCGGGGACTATGCTGCCGTAGTCGGCTACGCCGGCATAATAATCAAGGGGATGTCCCCACTGGCTAGACTGGCTAAGATGGCTGTGGAGACCTATGTCAGGGAGGGAGAGCCCCCCCAGCCGGGAGAGCTTACCGCCGAGATGAAGGAGAGGGCGGGGGTGTTTGTCTCCATTCATAAGTTCGGGGATTTGAGGGGCTGTATCGGCACCTTTGAACCCGGTACGGGGAATGTGGCTGAGGAGACCATCGCCAATGCGGTAAGCTCGGCAGCCAGGGACCCCCGTTTCCCACCCATCAGCCCCGGTGAGCTGAAAGACCTTACCTATAATGTGGATGTTCTTACTACCCCGGAGCCGGTAGAGGGTAAAGACCAGCTTGACCCTAAGGAATACGGGGTTATCGTTGAGTCCGGCCTCAGGAGAGGACTCCTTTTGCCTGACCTGGAGGGGGTTGACAGCGTGGACTACCAGATTAGTATCTGCCGCCAGAAGGCGGGGATACTGCCTGATGAGCCGATAAAGCTGTACCGCTTCCGGGTGAAACGGTACCGATAATCCCAGGGCTCAGCCTGGGGGGCTTTATACTTCTTCTGGGGGGTAATTTAGGGAGGTGAGGATGATAGGCCTGGATGATATTATTATCGGCTAGTTATCGCTGTTTAGATAGGGAGGCACTATGGATATGTTTGAGCAGAAATCCGATGAGAGAAAGGACCTGGAGGCGCCGCTGGCCACCCGGATGAGGCCGGCCACCTTCAGCGACTTTGTCGGGCAGGAGCACCTTATCGGCAGTGGCCGCGTGCTACGGAAGGCTATTGAGACGGATAAGATACCCTCGGTTATCCTGTGGGGACCGCCGGGCAGCGGTAAGACTACCCTGGCCTACATCATCGCCGATGCCACCGAGTCACACTTCAGCCCGATAAGCGCCGTCAATGCCGGGGTGGCTGACCTGCGCCGCATAATAGAAGAGTCTAAGGACCGCCACAAGGCCCTCCAGCAGCAGACTATCCTCTTTATCGATGAGATTCACCGCTTCAATAAGGCCCAGCAGGACGCTATACTGCCCTATGTTGAGGACGGCACCGTTGTCCTTATCGGCGCTACCACGGAAAACCCATCCTTCGAGGTCATCTCCTCCCTCATCTCCCGTTGCCAGGTCCTTACCCTTAATCCGCTTACCGATGACGAGATTCACCTGATAGTCTTAAGGGCGCTTAAGGACACGATACGCGGTCTGGGCGCACTGAATATCGAACTGGACGAGGATGCTCTGCACCACCTTATTACCGTCTCCAATAATGATGCCCGGGTGGCGCTTAACGGCCTGGAGATGGCTGCCCTGGCGACACCGCCTGATGCTGACGGCAAGCGCCGCATCTCACTGGCCACCATCGAGGATGCTATCCAGCATCGGGCGCTGCGCTACGACAAGGATGGCGAACATCACTATAACACCGTATCCGCCCTGCACAAATCGATGCGCGGCTCGGACCCGGATGCCTCATTGTACTGGCTGGCACGTATGCTGGAGGCGGGAGAGGACCCCCTCTATATCGCCCGCCGTCTGGTCCGCTTCGCCTCGGAGGATGTCGGTATGGCTGACCCCCAGGCGCTGGTGATAGCTATGGCGGCCCAGCAGGCGGTTCACTTTCTCGGTATCCCCGAGGGCAACCTTGCCCTGGCCGAGGCCGCTGTCTACCTGGCTACCACCACCAAGAGCAACTCCTTATATCAGGCATATTCCAGGGTTCAGGAAGAGGTCAGGCAGAGCTCTAATGAGCCGGTGCCACTGCACCTGCGCAATCCGGTGACGCCGCTAATGAAAGAGGCGGGCTACGGCAAGGGGTATAAATATGCCCATGACTACCCCGGTCACTTCGTTGAGCAGCAAAACCTGCCCGATTCCCTTCAGGGCAAACGCTACTACACTCCGAGCGACCAGGGGTACGAAAAAAAGATTATCGGCCGTCTCAAAACCTGGTGGCGTGACTTCGGCAAGCCGCCCGAGGCTAAAGAGACCGGAGATGACTGAACCTGACTAACCCTGCCTTGATGCTTGTTAGCATTCAGATAATAGCTTAGAGGAAGGGAATTACCAAAAACAGCATTATATTGGTGATACCATGAGCCAGGGTCACTCCGAGGAGTGACCCTGTTCTTTTAACTGCCCAGGCGAAGAACATCGCCACGGCAAAGACGAAGAGCACATCAATCCAGGATTGAAAGCCCATATGCATGGCGGCGAACAGCACGCTGACGTAGATTATTCCTCGCCAGCCGCCGATTGACTCCGCGGCAGCACGTTGGAGTACCCCGCGAAAGACGAACTCTTCGACAAAGCCGGTAGTTGCCGTGAGCATCAGGGCGATTGGCAGCACCACAGTCCAGCTGAGTTCACTAACCATCGGCTCCGGCTTCAGGATAAGGTACTCCAGCCAGCCGAAAAGGAACCCGCTCGATGCTATCCCCAGCTGCAGGGGAATCGACCTGAGCGGCCCGAGGGTAAGCCCGACCTCGCTCCTTTTGTAACCCAGGAGGCGCATTACCATAAAACCCCCGACCAGCGGCGGAGCATAGATAATAGGAAATCGCAGTATCGGGGTAACCTGAATCAGGGATAAAATCAAACTTAAATCTATTATCCGTAGCAGAGGCAATATTGTCAGTGACAGGGCGAGTTGTTGGTGGGACCGGTCGCTGCTCCTGGCGGCGCGCACGATTAGCATCGCCATTATTACAGTGTGCCCGACTACTCCCCACAAGGGATGAAGGAACATGGTGACTATCTCGGCACAGGTAATCGCCGCCAGGTAGGCTACCGCTTCCTTCACTATGCTCTTTGGTTGCTCGGCTACAGCTTCCGCTCTCATTAAGACGTTACCGGTTAGCGCAGTCTTTCTATGGCAAGCTCAGCAGCCCGCTTTCCGGAGAGGAGCATACCGCCAAAGATCGGGCCCATTCTGGGGGTGCCGCAGACGGCATTGGCCGCCATGCCGGCCACAATCAACCCGGGGTAGACCTCTTTGGTATTCTCCATTATCTTCTTTTCTGCCACCTCAGCCCACATCGGCTTCTCCCCCATTACCCCACCCCCCTCTGTGTTTAGTCTCCCGCCGAGCTTTTTTACCACGATGTGACAGATTTCACTGGCATGGCCGGTAGCATCTATTACTACCTTTGACCGTATTGATAGGGGGTCGACATGCATTCCGGCTAGACTAACCGCACTCCAGTTCAGTACCAGGCCGCTTACTCTATCATGCTCCCGGATCATAACGTCCTCGATGCTAATCAGATTGAATATCTTGGCTCCCGCCTGGATCGCCTTGAGGCAGATGGCTGAGGATGCCTCTACAGAATCGGCGGCATAGTAGCCCTTTTCCCACTCTCTACTTCTGATACCGAACTCATCCAGCATCCCTTTGGCTTCCTCCTGCACCACGATAGTATTGAACATCATCCCCCCACCGGGCATACCGCCACCGGGTCGTAGGCTTCTCTCAAAAATGACCGTTTGTGCCCCCGCTTTTGCCAGATAGTAGGCGGCGGTCATACCAGCCGGCCCGGCGCCGCCAATGGCAACCTCGACATCCATCGCCCGCTGGAAATCTTCTAGGAAGTTTTTAACTATTATCCTCGATATGGTTACATCATCAAGCTGCATCCAGTCCTCCTTCTCCTGCCGGGTGAAATGCTGTCATTTCAGCTTCTTCGCTCTGTCTTCCTGGGGGCACCTCGGTGCTGAGATGCCCAGATACTTCTCCATTAGCTCCATGGCACATAGCGCCCCGCACATGCTGCAGGCCGCTCCAGCCGAGGTATGTTTTCTGTGAACCCGTCGAGACCGTTCCGGGTACAGGGAAAGCCTGGCTTGCTCTTCCCAGTCCAGCTTCTTGCGTGCTACTGACATTTGCCTGTCCCACTCTTTGGCACCCTTTACTCCCTTAACGATGTCACCGGCGTGGGCAGCAATACGTGAAGCGATTACTCCTTGCCTGACATCATCGGGGTCCGGTATGGCGAGGTGCTCGGCGGGGGTGACGTAGCACAGGAAGTCGGTGCCAGCCGCCGCGGCAATAGCACCGCCAATCGCTCCTGTGATATGGTCGTAGCCGGCAGCAACATCGGTCACCAGCGGTCCCAGTACGTAGAAAGGGGCCCCCTGACAGACGGACTTCTCCAGGCGGACATTAGCCTCGATCTGGTCTAAGGGCAGGTGTCCGGGCCCCTCAACCATTGCCTGGACACCGGCTTGACGGGCCCGCTGTACCAGTTCTCCGATGACAAGTAGCTCCTCGATCTGGGCCCGGTCAGTAGCATCAGCCAGGCTGCCGGGGCGCATCCCATCGCCAAGGCTTAGTGTTACATCAAACTCTCTCGCCATCTTAAGCAGGCGGTCATAGTGCTCGTAGAGGGGGTTCTCCCGCTCGTTGTGCAGCATCCAGCCGATTAGAAGAGCGCCCCCGCGGGATACGACGTCGGTCACCCTCCCCTGCTCTTTGAGCTTGGCAATGGCGGCTAAGGTTATGCCGCAGTGTACCGTGATGAAATCAACGCCGTTAAGGATATGTTCTCCAATCACGGTGAATAGTTCGTCGACACCCATTCCGACTATCGCCTCTTGTCTGGCTAACGTCGTAATGGCGGCTTGATATATGGGCACGGTCCCTATCGGTACCGGGCTTGAGCTGATGATAGCCTTTCGAATGGCCGGGATATCACCCCCGGTTGATAGGTCCATCACGGTATCGGCGCCGGCATCAATAGCCGCTCGCAGCTTTTCCAGCTCAGTTTCAATATCATAGAAGTCAGAGGAGGTGCCGATATTGGCATTGACCTTGGTTCTAAGCCCCTCGCCAATACCACAGGGGACCAGGTTTGGGTGTTTGATATTAGCCGGAATTACTATCCTTCCTTGAGCTATACCCTGCCTGACGAACTCAGCCGTCACTCCTTCCTGCTGAGCTACCAGCTCCATCTGCGGTGATATCGTCCCTTCTTTTGCCAGCTCCAGTTGAGTCATTGACACCTCCACAAATAAAGAAGACCAAGGGTACCGACATCTGCTGATAAACCCCCTGGTCTTTTCTACCACTTCCCTACGCTTGCATTACCAAGCTCAGGTTCCAAGAGTCGGCTTAAAAAGCCTCTCAGCCTTGGGGCACCCCTAGCGGTCTAGCCTTATTAAATTCTATAATTCAAAAATAACACAGACCCGGCGAAAATGCAAAGTGCTTATAGTGCTTAGCGAACAATAGTTGCTGTTCTTCTGTCGGCACTGACAGTGGTATAATCCTTAAGGTAGTACTCGGGTAGTGAGGTTGGTGCTATCTCTAATGACCGCTATGGAAAGCCTGGAGGCCGGGGCCGGAAGATTAGGGCTTAAGCTTAGTGCGAAGCAGCTTGAGCAGTTTCATATCTACTGGGAGGAGCTGGTGGAGTGGAACCGGCGCGTGAACCTTACCGGCATAACCGGTTATCAGGAGGTGCAAACCAAACACTTCCTTGACTCTCTCACGGTGTGCCTGGTCTGGCCGCCGCCAAGAGCTAATGCCGTTCTGCGTATTATTGATGTCGGCACTGGCGCCGGTATGCCGGGTGTGCCGCTTAAGATTCTGTTCCCCGAGATAAGGCTGGTGCTGCTTGAGGCTACTGAGAAAAAGGCGGCTTTTCTGCGTCACATCAGTGACAGGCTGGTTCTGATTGATGTTGAAGTAGTAACCGGCCGGGCTGAAGATGCTGCCCGTCAGAGACGATACCGGGAGAGTTTCGACATTGTGGTCTCTCGCGCCGTCGCCCCTCTGGTCACCCTTGCTGAACTAGCCCTGCCCTTCTGTGTAATTGGTGGCAGCTTTATCGCCCAGAAGAAGGGAGACCTTGTCTCGGAGATAAGCCGGGCGGAAAGGGCGATTAGCCGGTTGGGAGGCAGGCTGCGGGAGGTGAGGGCAGTTTGCCTTGAGGAGTTTTCCGATGAGCGGCAGTTGGTCGTAATTGATAAAGAACTGGCGACGCCTGAACTTTATCCCCGCCGCCCCGGCATACCGTCAAAGCGGCCGCTATCTTGAGGCTCATCTTGTATTGGAAGAGACTCCCACTTGACAGGGATGCTCAGCCTTATTATAATGCGTGGAATTAACATAATTTCTACATCAAGGAGGTTTTGAATCATGCAACAGAATACTGAACAATCACCCGATTCCTGGGCTAATCCAGCGGCGCTAGGGTTTATTGCTCTTGCGGTTAGTCTCTTTTCCCTTGCGCCTATCCTTTGCGGATGGGTACATCCGGCATCTTTTCCGCTCACGGCTGCCTGGGGCGCAGTCGCACTGGTAGCTTTGATTATTGTTACCATAATATTCTTCAAGAATAGAAGCATGATGTTGGGAACGGCGTTCGGCGTCCTGGGCGTCTTGTTATCCGGAGGGTTGGCTTTCAAGGCTATTCAGCTCACCGTGCTGGCATCAAATTCCATCGGTCTACCACCTGAAATGATTGCCGGTGCCACTGTAGTGGACGCAATGGTTTGGGTAGTTATCGGCGCCATCCTTATTCCGATAGGGTATCTGGCTGGCTATATGTCAAAGCCCTTTGCTTTTCTTATTTGGCTGGCAGATGCAGGCGTATGGATGCTGGCCGCTGTCAATTTTGGAGTTGCCGGACAAAACGTGGGTATTGTCGGCGGCTACTTTGTATTCATCTTAGGTATATGGTTCCTTTATATGGGAATAGCCCAGCTTGTCAATGGTACGCTAAACAGAGCTGTTGTTAATATCGGCAGCCCGCTGTTCAAGAGTCCGACACCACCTCCTGAGGCGTGACGTCGCTATTAATCGCAGCACTTAGAGAAGAAGGACTCTCATAACCACAAAACGCCGGTGGTCTACTAGTGATACGGTGTGTATGGGGGACATTTTGTTGCGTCTTCCTTGAAACCTCACCTCTCTATCTGAATCAGCTCAAACCCCCGGGCCTGGTTTGCCGACCGTTAAGAGGCTAAAATATGCTACAACGTACTGGACGCAATTCCCAATTATACTGGCAGTGCCAGTAGAGATGGTGTCTAAGGAACAGGTGGGGGCAGCAAGCGGGCTGGTACTGAGTGTTGGTTATATCGGTGGGCTTATTGGCCCCCTGATAGGTGGGCGCATCTTGGGTGTCACCGGGAGCCTTAGCCTATCACTCGTAGTTCTTATTGGGATATCCATAGCCATGGCTAGCGTCGCTATTATGCTGCCAGAAACCGGCTCCGCTAAGAAATGTCTACGGGAATAACTTAGCATGCCAGGCAAAGAAGTGGTCTGGAGTGAACCCCTGAAACTGGTCACATTAGGTTAAGAAGGTCCGGCAGATGAAAAGATGCTGGATAGGCTACAGCCGATAGATACCCCGGATGTCAGAGAGGTCTCAATTCTCAGATGAAGTCGTGGCTATTACAGATATGCCTGAAAAGAGTCCGACCGCACGTGCCACCAGGCTGCTGAAAAACCGTAATTTCGTATTTCTACTCGCCATTGTGCTGGCCCTGGCTGTCGGGCTGGACGCACGCTGGACCGCGCCGCTGCTGATGCCGGCCCTGGGCATTACAATGACCCTGTCTGCCCTTGACATAACGAATCGGGATATCGCCTCGATGAGAAGGGCACCCCGTCCGGTACTCGTTTCCCTCCTGCTTAACTATGTTGTCATGGGCGGTGTTATGCTGCTGCTGGCGAGGTGGCTGATAAGCGATGGCCAGATATGGGCCGGCTTCGTTACCCTGGCGGCGATGCCTCCGGCCATCGCCGTGGTACCCTTCAGCTATATGCTGGGCGGAAATATGGTCTTTTCCCTGATTGGCACCACCGGGTTATATCTGGCCTCGCTGGGGATTAGCCCGGTTATGATGGTGCTGCTGCTCGGTGCGGATTACGTAAATCCGCTACGGTTGCTTACGGTACTGGTGCAGTTGATTGTGGTTCCGCTGGCAGTATCCCGGCTGCTGCTCTCTAAGGGTCTGGCCGAGCGTATGGCCGGATGGCGGGATACGGCGGTGACCTGGAGCTACTTTATTGTCATTTTCACCATCATCGGGGTGAACCGTCAGGTCTTCTTCGCCCACCATGATATCCTGTTCGAGGTTGTTATCATTGCCGTTATCGTTACCTTCGGCCTGGCTCATATCGTTGACCTTGCTGCCCGGAGGATGCACATCGACCGGCCGACTACCGTCAGCTGGGTTGTCACCGCCACCGCAAAGAATACCGGCCTGGCCAGCGCCGTTGCCATTACCTTCCTTGGTGAGAGGGCGGCTTTCCCTGCCGGTGTCATTACTATGTCGGGGATTTTGCTGCTCTTGTGGTTGGGTTTCTACTATAGGAAGCTGGCCAGGTAGACCGGTAAGCCGATAGGTCCTGTTTTAAGTACGCAGGTTGAGCTGTTGTTATGTCCCTGGGGCATAGAAGCGCCTCTCGCTGTTATGAGGGAGCTATTGCCGGGTCAAGTTTCAGAGACAATTAACATCACTTCGTTTTTTTAGGGGGTATTGACAAATAAACCAATATGCTACAATAGAGCTAAATTACGGGTGGTAAAAAAGTGAATCCTTTCAAAAGGCTGCGCCAGGGGCTGATTATCCTGGCCAGCATCGTAGCCGCCGGTACTATCGGCTATATGTACCTCGAGGGCTGGTCGTTCGGCGAAGCCATTTTTATGACGGTAATCACCATATCCACGGTGGGCTACACTGAGGTCCACCCCTTAAGCGCCGCCGGACGGATTTTTACCATAGTGCTAATCGCCGGGGGCGTCAGCGGGGCAGCCCTTGTCTTAGGCGCCTTTATCGAATACCTCATCGAAGGAAAATTTCGTACCACCCTGGGGAGGCGACAAATGAAAGCTAAAATAGCCAAACTCAAAGACCACTTTATTCTCTGCGGCTACGGGAGGGTCGGGGAGGATATCGCCCGCACCTTTAGCGAGGAGGGTATTCCCTTTATCGTGGTTGACAGCCACCCGGACATCATTGCCAGGGCGGAAGAAGCGGGCTATCTCTACCTGCTCGGTGATGCTACCAGCGATAAGGTGTTAATTGAGGCCGGCATCGAACGGGCCAAAGGCCTGGTGGCTGCCGTCGACAGCGATGTTGACAATACCTATATTACCCTCTCCGCCCGGGGGATGCATCATGACCTGTTTATTGAGGCCCGGGCCAGCAACGAAGAGGCGGAGATAAAGCTAAAGAGGGCCGGGGCCAACCGCGTGGTGTCGCCGAATAAAATCGGCGCCCGGCGTATGGCTATGCTCGCCATACGCCCGGGGGTGGCCGACTTCATCGACACGGTAACCCACGGCCGCGGCCGAGAGATGGATATGGAAAATATAGTCGCCGGCGACACCTCCCCACTAGTCGGTCAAACGGTAGAGGCAGTCCGCCGACAGAGCAGAGCGATTATCCTGGCGATAAGCAAGAAAACGGGCCGGCTCCTGGCCAACCCACCCGGTGAAGTAGCTATTGAGGTGGGAGACCTCCTGATTGTCATCGGTACCAGGAAGCAGCTGGCCGCCCTGGAGTGTCTTTGTGAAGGAGGTAATCACAGTGAGTAAGGTCAAGGTAGGTATTATCAATGTTACCGGTTACGCCGGCGTTGAGCTGGCCCGCCTCCTCTCTCAGCACCCGGCGGTGGAGCTTACCTCAGTCACCGGGCGCAGCCTGGCGGGGAAGCCCCTTGGCGAGGCCTTTCCTCACCTGGCCGGCATCAACCTGAGCATTGAAGCAAAGCTGGGGGAGGTTGAGCTGGCATTCTCCGCTATGCCGCACCAGGAGAGCGCTAAAGAGGTGATACCGCTTCTCGACCGCGGCATTAAGGTGGTTGACATCAGCGCCGATTTCAGGCTAAAGGACGCCGCCGCATACCTTAGCTGGTACGGGGCCAGCCACCCCCGGCCCGAGCTGCTGGCCCACGCCGTCTACGGGCTGCCCGAGCTACACCGCGCCCAGATTAGCTCGGCCACCCTGGTGGCTAACCCCGGCTGCTACCCCACCGGGGCTATTCTGGCGCTGGCCCCGGCGGTCAAGGCCGGGCTAATCGGGCCGGAGGTTATTATCGACAGCAAGTCCGGTATCTCGGGGGCGGGTCGGAGCTTAAGCCTAAAGACCCACTTCCCCGAAGCCAATGAAGACGTTACCGCCTACGCCCTGGGCGGACACCGCCACCTGCCCGAGATTGTCCAGGAGCTTACGCAGCTTGCTCCCGGGCCGCCGCCGCAGGTAAGCTTCGTCCCTCACCTGATACCAATGACGCGGGGGATACTGACTACCGCCTACGCCCCGCTGGCACCGGGCAGGGTCTCCGCCGACGAGAAAGGGCGGTCGGCGGTGCTTAAACTATACCGTGACTTCTACCGGGATGAGCCCTTCGTCAGGGTGGTCGAGGCGCCCCCCCACACCAAGCATGCCTGGGGAAACAACCTCTGCTTCATCCATCCCACCATCGACATAAGGACAGGAAGGTTAATTGCCGTCAGCAGCATCGATAATCTGGTCAAAGGGGCCGCCGGACAGGCCATCCAGAATATGAACCTGATGCTGGGGCTTGAGGAAACGTCCGGGCTTAACGCCCCGGCCGTTTATCCCTGAAAAAGCTTCCCTTTATAAGCTTACTTATGCTATAATTAAACAAGATGGTTACCTTGACATCGTGTAGAATTTCTTCCTATCGGGTAGCCTCTTTTTGTTCCCGTAAGCTACCCTGCTTGAGGGTTTTTGTTCAACCGTTTAACCTTCCCTTTCCCCTTTATTCAACACTAACGCGGAGGTAGAGACCAGCTGTGACTGAGGGCAGGCTTAAGTCAACCAAGCCGCAAAACAACGGATATACCGCCGAGGATATTCAGGTCCTGGGCGGACGGGAAGCGGTGCGCAAGCGACCCAGTATGTATATCGGCAGCACCGACCAGCGCGGGTTGCACCACATCGTCTATGAGATTGTCTACAACAGCGTTGATGAAGCTATGGCCGGCTTCTGCTCCAGAATCGTGGTCACCCTGGAGCAGGACAAATCGGTTAAGGTTGAAGACAACGGGCGTGGCATCCCGGTAGACATCCATCCCACCACCAATGTATCCGCCCTGGAGACGGTAATGACTACCCTGCACGCAGGAGCAAAATTCGGTGGCAAGATCTACCAGGTATCCGGCGGCTTACACGGTGTAGGTGCCTCAGTAGTAAATGCCCTCTCCTCCCAGCTCAAGGTCAATATCAGGCGCGACGGGCGGCTCTACGAACAGCGCTACTGCCAGGGGATACCCCAGGCAGAGGTATCCGTGGTCGGAGAAGCCGATGGCACCGGCACCACGATTACCTTCCTTGCCGATGAAGAGATATTCGGCCAGGTCGGCTACGATTTTAACACCCTCTGCGAGCGCCTGCGGGAAGTAGCCTATCTCAATAAAGAACTGGAGTTGTGCCTGTACGATAAAGAAAAGGACTTGGAAAAGACCTTCTATTTTGAGGGTGGGATTAACAGCCTCGTCCGCCACCTTAACCGGAACCGGGAAGTCCGTCACCGCTCCCCCATCTATATCGCCAAAACAATCGACAGCACCATGGTCGAGGCATCCCTCCAGTATAACGACGGCTTTTCCGAGTCCATCTTTAGCTTTGCCAACTGCGTCAATACGGCAGACGGCGGGACCCACCTGACCGGATTCCGCTCGGCGCTGACCCGGGTCCTCAATGACTATGCCCGCAAGAACAAGCTTATCAAGGAGGATGGCTCCAACCTGACCGGTGAAGATGTCAGAGAAGGGCTTGCCGCTGTCATCAGCGTTAAGCTCTCCGACCCGCAGTTTGAAGGGCAGACCAAGGGCAAGCTGGGTAACGCCGAGATTAAGAGCATCGTGGAGAGCATCGTAAGCGAGGGGCTATCCCTCTACCTCGAGGAACACCCCCCAGAGGCCCAGCAGGTTATAGACAAGTGCCTCACCGCCGCCAGAGCCCGGGAAGCCGCCCGCAAGGCCCGTGACCTGGTTATCAGAAAGAGCAGCCTTGATACCGGCACCCTGCCCGGGAAACTGGCCGACTGCTCTGAGAAAGACCCCTCTCTCTGTGAACTATACCTGGTGGAAGGCGACTCTGCCGGCGGCTCTGCCAAACAGGGACGGAACCGCCGCTTTCAGGCAATCCTGCCCCTGCGCGGCAAAATCATCAATGTGGAAAAGGCGCCCTCAGACAAGATGCTGGCCCACGCCGAAATCCGCGCCATCATTACGGCCCTGGGCTCGGGACTGGACGAGGAGTTTGACCTCGCCAGGCTCCGCTATCACCAGATTATCCTGATGACCGACGCCGATGTTGACGGCTCTCACATCCGCACCCTGCTCTTAACCTTCTTCTTCCGGCATATGGTGGACCTGATCAACCACGAACACCTGTTCATTGCTCAACCACCGCTGTACCGCATCAAGAACGGCAAGCAGGAGCAGTGGGTCTACTCAGAGGCAGAAAAAGAAGAGATTATGACCCAGCTAAAAGGGTCGAGGAAGGTTGAGGTTCAGCGATACAAGGGCCTGGGAGAGATGAGCGCCGAGCAGCTGTGGGAGACCACGATGAACCCCACCTCGCGCACCCTGCTCTGTGTCACCTTAGAGGATGCCGTCAGGGCGGACCACATATTCCATGTGCTGATGGGGGGCGAGGTGCCGCCTCGCAAAGCCTTTATCCAGGCCCATGCCAAGAGCGTCAAGAACCTGGATATCTAGTGGACGACCTTCAAAATGGCGGTGAAATCATAGCCCGCCTCTCTCAGCCGGTCGCTGCCGCCTTCTTGCCGGTCAACCAGGGCCATCACCTTGATTACCCGGCAGTTAGCCGCTTCCACTGCCTCGATGGCTTTACATACTGAGCCTGCGGTGGTCAGAACATCCTCAACTATAGCCACCCGGGAACCCTCTTTAAGGTGCCCTTCAATCTTTCTCATCGTGCCGTGTTCCTTGATCACCTCCCGGACGATAAAAATCGGTACCGGCTTCCCCTCCAGGTGGCTGATTACGGCGGCTGCGGTCACCATGGGGTAAGCGCCAGTCGCCACACCACCAATAGCATCAACGCCGGTGCCGGCCAGCACGTCATATATCACCCGGCCCACCCGGTAGGCCCCCTCCGGGGACAGGGTCAGCCTCTTCCCGTCAAAGTAATAGCTGCTCTTCTTCCCCGAAGTAAGGGTAAACTCACCCTTAAGGAAGGCCCCCGCCTCAACGGCAATCTCCCGAATCCTTCTGGCGCTCTCCGTATCGAGCCCCAACTCCAGGGTAGGATATACTCCCATAATATAACCCTCCCGCCTGAGGCCAACCGACCTAGTCTATAGTAGCATATAAGCCCCGCTCCCGAATATAATCAGCTAACGGTCCGGGAACAAGATGGCGAACGGGCAGTCCCTGAGCGACCCGCCGTCTGATTTCCGAAGCGCTGATATCAACACGCGGCGCCTTGAGCAGAATAACGCTCCCGGTCAGCCCGGGGACGAGAACCTCCAGGGAACGGAGGTCAGGAAGCGGACAGCCCGGCCTGTGGACCGCCACCAGACGGCACATACTGACCAGCCGGGCCGGCTCCCGCCACCGGGGCAGCTCAGCCAGACTATCCCAGCCCAGAATGAAAAACAGCCCGTCCCCTTCTCCAAGCTGACTTCTCAGTTGAGCAATGGTATCGACGGTATAAGAAGATCCGGCCCGCTCTATCTCCACGGTAGATAACCGATAGCAGGGCTTACCGTTAATGGCCAGACGTATCATCTGGACACGGTGTTCCCCGGCCAAAGCCGGGCCGCCTGTCCTGAGCTGCGGTTGACCAGCCGGCACAAAGAGAATCTCATCCAGAGCGAGCCGGGCCGCTACCTCTCCGGCAACCGCCAGGTGCCCGTTATGAACCGGGTCAAAGGTACCCCCCAGCACCCCTCTCTTCATAACGACTTCACCCCCATCCGGTCTCCCGCGGCATTCTTCACCCTAGCTCCAGTCCCACTCTAAACTGCCGCAGCGCACCTTATCACCGGGACTTATCCCTAATCTCCTTAAATCCCGGCCGATTCCCCGCCGCTCAAGGTGTCTTCTGACATACCAGTAGACCTCAGCCTCAGCCGTACCCGTCCTGGCTATGATACGCTCCAGCTCAGGCGCCGTAATAACAAAGGTGTCGCCGTCCTTATGTACGCACAGGTCAGTACCACGCGGCAGGGGGCGAAAGACCTTCTCGCTAACCTTCTCCCCTGCCTCTCGCTTAAATGCAGCCTCATCCAGCATCTTCAGCGTTTCCGCTATAAGCTTAGCCACCCCTTCGCCAGTTGCGGCGGAGATGAAGAGGGTTGAAGTCCCCACAGCACTAAAGGCACTGCCAATCTCAGCCATCCTCGACCTGACCTGGGGCAGGTCAATCTTGTTCACCGCTACCAGCTGCGGCTCCCTGGCCAGAGCCGCATCAAACAGGCCAAGCTCCGCATTCACCTGAGCCACGTCTTCCGCCGGAGCGGCAGAGCCGCCGTCAACCAGGTGAATCAGCACCCTGGTACGGGTAATATGACGCAGGAAATCGTGACCCAGACCCCGACCGAGGTGAGCGCCCTCGATTAACCCCGGAATCTCCGCCAGCACCAGGCTTCGCCCACCGACCTCAACAACACCCAGGACAGGTTCCAGGGTAGTGAAGGGGTAGGCAGCTATTTTGGGCCTGGCCGCTGACGAAGCCGCCAGCAGGGTAGACTTACCACCATTAGGATAACCGATGATGCCGACATCGGCGATAAGCTTAAGCTCCAGCACTATCTCCTTTTCCTCTCCCGCCTCCCCCCCCTGGGCAATCCGCGGGGCCTGGTTGGTAGAGGAAGCAAAGTGGACATTGCCCAGTCCCCCTACCCCACCCCGGGCGGTGACGCAGTGCACGTCGCCATCAGAGGCTGTGGGAGACGATGA
>SDBT01008337.1_pt1 | contig 16937 bp, 35 predicted proteins | sample 2277101 | NCBI WGS metagenome assembly SDBT01 (sample SAMN10404973, study PRJNA504765) | marine sediment metagenome | isolation source: marine sediment core GS10_PC15, 103 cmbsf | place: Arctic Ocean: Southern Knipovich Ridge | collected 2010
GGTTAGATTCTGACAACGGGTACTCTCGACCTACGTAGAGACAAGCAACGAATGCGTGCTATACGCAGGGGAGAGTGGACATTAGAAAAACTGGAACGCTGGTTTACCAAGCAAGAAGAATATCTTGAGGAGTGCTATCAGAAAAGTATGCTACCGCACAGACCGGATGAAGAAAAAATCAAAGCTCTCTTAGTAGAGTGTTTGGAGATGTGGTGGGCTTGACAAACCAACCATAGTGTGGTATAGTTCTTGTGTCAGTCAACACAAAGCAGAACCGAGATGTTCGTTTGTAGAAAGTTCAACTTTCCTAGTGGCGGAACAAATTTTACTGTCTGTGTCTCAGAATCAAAGGACAAGATTATCGCAAAGTACTTGTCGGATCACATATCCAACGGAGACGGTACTTACAGAAACGCAGAGGGTACTGAACTGTGTACTCTCGAAGAAGCCGAATTTCTTAGTTGACAAACCAGTCATAATGTGGTATAGTTCTTGTGAGTGAGAGAACGCTGACAGTGAGAGGCAAGCAAGCTGGTCCAAGCATAAGGGCGCGTCTTGCATCTAGACAACGGGCTATGCGCTCACTTTATGATCTTGTGGTGGAAGGTTTACCAATTTCGAAAGGATAGCACACAATGACTATGTGGGTGTGTAGTACAGTAGGTACAGTGAGTGGGGAACACGGTGTGCTCTGCGTGTCTAGGCATGAGCATAGAATTGTTGCCGCTTTCCCAGAATCTTTTGTAGAAAATAGCGATGGGAGTTTTTATGATCCAAAGGAGAAGCTCTTATACCTCCTGCAAGAGGTGAAGTTTATGAGTCACCCTGTACTGGATAGGTACCCTGTTGACTGGCCCATCGATATAATCAGTGTCCGCGAACAACTGGAGGGGGCGGGCCAGCCCTGGTTGTTCAGTGATGGGTACCAATGGAGTGATAAGCCACATAGAATCTTCAGGCGTGCTTTTGATGAAATTCTTGAATACCGACGCATATTTGACGCTAAGGGCTCTCTTGATATAGCCAGAATGGGAGAGGAAATTTTTATCTATTGCACACTCCCACGCTCTGAAAACGATAATGTCATCCTCGAAGCGATGAAAGAAATAGAAGAATATCGGGAGCGCCTAGGACTCCCGCTAACTCCCCCGGAGGAATAGGAAATGATTAAGGCTAAAGTAAAGAAATCAAGAATTAAACTAGACATGAGTCGCAGGGATGCAGAACTTCTATACCAGATCCTACACGCTGTGCAGTGTAGTGATGAAGAGTCGAATATGAGAATCTGCAAAATGTTCTATGCTCTAAATTCTGTTTTGGATCCAGAAGGATATCTTGAGTACCAGGGCGACTTCTCATTGTCGTAGGAGTACCCAAGGGCCTGTGGTGGAATGGCAGACACGCTGGTTTTAGGAATCAGTGCCGCAAGGCGTGAGGGCCTATGTCGTTGAGGAACTGGCGAGGATGTTGTAGGTTCCGATTCTAATAACCCCCCGGAGGAATAAAAAATGCCAACCCTAAACAAACAAAGTGACGGCGGCGTACAACTTACTTTTACTGAGTTAGAAGCAAAGATCCTTTTTGGACTTGTCCAGGGTCTCTTTTCTTCAAACGATGAGGTTGACTTTGTTTTAGATGATATATATCAATCATTAAATTCAGTTTATGAACAGGAGTGCGAGGAACAAGAGAAAATGTTTGGCACTCTTTCTCTTGCAACAACACACGAAAAGAAGGTATGAAATGAAATTCGATGACCTAGATAAAAAAATGCGTGAGTACGAAGTATTGCATCCCAATGGGCAAGTTCATTGTGGCTTGTCTAGATGGTCGCGGCTTCACAAAACTAACGAAAGAGTTCGTCGATAAGCCTTTCAGTTCTCTTTTCAATATGTATATGGTAGAAACCACAAAGCACCTAATGTCGTGTGGGTTTAATATCGTGTACGCTTACACTGAGAGTGATGAGATTTCCCTTCTGTTCAACGAGAATGAGAACAGCTTTAACAGGAAACTCCGTAAGTTAAATTCTGTCCTGTCCGGAGAAGCCAGTGCAAAGTTTAGCACCTTGTCCGGGAAGATCGCATGTTTCGATTGTCGTATTTCTGAACTTCCAGACACCGAGTCGGTAATTGATTACTTCCGATGGCGTCAAGGCGACTCCAGGCGCAATGCCCTAAACTCCGCTTGTCATTGGTCTTTGCTTGCCGCAGGTGAGCATACTCCAAGAAGCGCCACCAAGTTTTTGAATGGAGCAAATGAAGCGTTCAAGCGGGACTTCCTCTGGGATAGTAGCCCATTATCCTGGGGTGCTATGCCCTCTTGGCAAAGGAATGGCGTGGATTTCCACTGGGAGAAGGTACAACGACCCGGAGTAAACCCTATGACAGGTGAGAATGTCATTTGCTCCCGCAAAGTAATAAAAGAACAACGAGAATTGCCCTCTAGAGAACAGTACGGCGATTATCTTAAAGAACTCTTGTTTGAAGGAAACAAAATGATGACCTTTGAGTTTACAGAAGAACAGGCGCAGTCCGTCTGTGTCGCCATCAACTGCATGACTTCTAGAGACAAAAAAGTAAACAAGCTCATCCAAGAAACTTTTGACATATTATACGAACAACTAGCCCCTTGGGTGGACACTGACAAATTTGACGAGGTTGAAAACACCCTTTTTCATGAGGTGTAACCAATAGCCGAGTGGTGGAACGGTAGACACATCTGGTTTAAGCCCAGATGCCCGTAAGGGCGTGAGGGTTCGAGTCCCTCCTCGGCTACCAAAACATTGCCCCAATAGCTCAGTGGATAGAGCACCGGCCTTCTAAGCCGTAGGCCGCAGGTTCAAATCCTGCTTGGGGTGCCAATATTATAAGGACATTGTGATGAATGAGTGGAAAGAGATTGACAAGTACAGATTCAAGAAAACTAGGCCCGACGGGATTAAGTATTCCTTGGTGTACTATACAGATGGTTGGTCCCTAATAGCACAATTGCCGGAGCCAAGAGGAGAGTTTTTTAATCTCCTTTACAAGCACTACAGAGTGACTGATTATAAACTGGGGAAGATGCACGCAGACGAGGAAATTTTAGCCTTTGAGGAAAGGAAAACGTTCTAATGACACAAGAACTAAAAAACCTAATGGCACAAGCATCTAAGCTGCCTTATACCAAGCCACACGAAGACGACTTTATATCTAGTGGTGGTGATGAACACGTAGTTGTACAGATAGACAGATGGGGATGTTTTACTAGACAGGGCTCTCTCTCGGATGAAGAAGCTATTAGAAGACAAGAAGCCAACATCGCGTTCATCATAGCAGCATGCAACGCTATCCCTGAGCTACTAGAAATTGCGGAGAAGTGGGAGGATCATTTAAATGAAAACATTTAAGAACAAAAAAATCCCCGTCATCAGGGGGCCAGGAGTTTACGATATGTGTGACTTTTCCTCCCCTTCCTTCGAGTGTTCTGATATCTCTGGGTCTAAATTTATCGCCTGTGAAATTACACACGCAGATTTCGAGAGGATGGCGGTTCGAGAAGTTCAGTTTATTGACTGCTCCTTAGACTGGGTTAATTTTAATGAGTGTGACCTAAGGAAAACTATGCTTGTTCGCACTGATCTTAGATGGGTGAACTTCAATAATTGTAAATTGTTGGGAGCGAGGGTAGAGGGACTAGGCTCTAGGCACTGCGTTGAAGGATGGCCCGCTTGCCTTTCTTAGATTATTATGGTATAATGACGTTAACTTAGGTCTGCACACACCCTAAAGGAGGACTAGTGAAAGTTTTTAAATCCAAGAACACTACCATCTCAAAGTACGTGTTCGACAACCCCGTGACTGAATCGGTCCTTTATCAATATCAAGACAGGACTGTTATCTGCTGCTCTGTCCAGTCAGGTTGCCCCGTTGGCTGTTTGTTCTGCGGCACCGGAGCCGCATTCATACGCAGTCTTACAGCGGATGAAATAGTCAGCCAGGTAGAACAAGTACTGGCGACCACTCAAGTTTCAGAACGGTTTCAGATAATGTTCATGAGTATGGGGGAGCCTTTCTTAAACTACAAAGAGGTAAGGGAGGCCATAATCAGACTCTCAGAGTTGGATGCAGAACTCCTAGTTTCTACGATAGCCCCCAGAAACATGACGGCCCTGCAAGATTTTATTTCCCTGTCGGGTCTCTACCCAAAGATAGGGCTCCAATTCTCTATCCACAAATCCACAGATGCCGAAAGGGATAAACTGATCCCTTTCTCTGCAAAGCTAACGCTTCGTGAGATAAGAAACTACGGTGTTCAGTGGGCTCTGGAAACAGGAAGGGCCCCCTTCCTGAACTATTGTGTTGACAAAGGCAACTCAACGGAAGCAGACGCTGACAGGCTGATGACTCTGTTCCCCCCGAGCATTTTCAATTTCACTTTCTCTGTCATTTGCCAAAAAGATGAGGCAGCCCTTACCAGTCCTGATGTTTCCATAAAAGAGATCAAGCGCTTTGAAGCTCTATTTTCAAATGCTGGCTATAACACAAGGGTTTTTAATCCAGAAGGTCAAGATGACATTGGCGGCGGATGCGGCCAACTTTGGTATACTCAGAAGAAGCTCAGGGAGAGCAGGGCTAAGCCTTGACACCACCAGCCCATTATGGTATAGTTATTTAAAGGAGACACAGAATGGTCGAGCCAACACAAGAAGATTTTCTTGGTGCCCTTGTGGGTGGTGGTGGGGATGTAGAAGAGGTTGATAGTATGACAAGGGTACATGGAAGCACAGTAGGACAAGTGTTCCATAGACTCAGCGATGACACTTTCTGGAAAACCACGTTCCAACTCTCAGAAGGTATAGGGAGCGGGATCTACGAGTGCCGACAAGTGCAGCGTAAGAAGATTACAACCTACGTTTACGAGGACTAGATATGGTCGGCTATCGCCGAGGTCCTGTCCCCAAAACAGGCAAGCCAGGAGCTTATACTCACTATAGGTCTTTTAAATACAGACACTTTGCAGACCAGCACTGCCTGAGCAAACAATTAGACAAGGAGCTTAGGAGAGAAGGTTATTATAGCCTAAGGGTTCATCGTCCCGATGGGAACAGAGATTTCTACCAAACACGAGTCGCTTCGAGATGTTGGAAAGACGCAACAAAGAAAAGGAGGCAGTATGAATAGTGTTGGTATGAACCACATAGATATCATAAGGGCACTACAACAGAATAACCACCAGGCTGTTCTCGTTGGTGGGTGTGTCAGAGACAAGATCATAGGCCGGACAGTCAAGGATTATGATATTGCAACGAGTGCTACCCCTGACAAAGTCGAGAGCCTGTTTGATAATACTCTGGCACTGGGAAAGAGCTTCGGTGTCATCGTCGTCCATGGCCATGAGGTTGCAACCTTTCGAAGCGACGGCGCGGGTAGAAAGCCAGAGGTTTCCATTGGCGTCAGCCTAGAAGAGGACCTAGCCCGACGCGATTTTACCATGAATGCCATTGCCTTTGACCCTATCTCAGGGGAGACCTTTGACCCCTTGCTTGGAGAACAGGATATTGAGGCGGGAATTATCCGAGCCGTTGGAAACCCAGAGGATAGGTTTTCAGAAGACCCGCTGCGCCTAATTCGCACTGCACGTTTTTCCTCTCAGCTTTCTTTTGAAGTGGAATTCAAGACGCTGAATTCTCTGTTCGGGGCTAGCCTTGAGGGTGTTAGCTCAGAGCGCATTAAAGAAGAAATGGACAAGATTCTCTTGTCTGATACCCCACGTCTGGGCCTCCACATTTTGTTTAACACGGGTCTCATGAGACAATTTCTTCCTGAGGTGGCCCGCCTGATCCTTACTCAACAGCGCCGGGACTACCATCCAGAAGGGGATGTGCTAACGCACACATTCAACACTGTGGTACGTGCTCCTAGTAACCTTGTTCTGCGATGGGCTGCACTCCTACATGACGTAGGGAAGGCTACTACGACGGATGAGGAAGGTAAGGCTAAGGGGCATGAACGCGAAAGCGTTAAGATGGTCCAGGACATCTTTAAGCGGCTCAAGTTTAGTAACAAGGAAGCCAAGGGAGTTGAATGGATTATTTCTAATCATATGAGGATTAAGCAGTTCGACAGAATGCGCATTAGCAAGCAACGTCTTCTAATGGCACACCCCTTGTTTCTAAATCTGGCTACATTCGCTGGTGCTGACCGTGAGATAGGCCCAGACCCAACACCTGGGTTGGTTGAACACTTCGACCAGTCCCCACCGTTTCCCAGCCCCTTGTTGAATGGGGATGATCTAATGGAGATTACAGATCCCGGCCCAGTATTCGGTCGTGTTCTGGAGCATGTTTTTATGCAACAGCTTGAAGGCAAACTAACTGATAAGACTGCTGCGTTAAAGCGAGCCGAGCAACTAATAAAGGGATGGACAAATGCCCCTTGACAACACCGGCTGACTAAGGTATAATGATTTTAGTCAATAAGGAAACTGGTCTATGAAAACCCTATACGTTGGAGATGTCCACGGTAATTTCCATTATCTCAAGAGGGCCATTAAGTATTATAACCCCCATAGAGTTATACAATCAGGCGACTTTGGCGTATGGCCTGGGATGAGACAATGGGATAATCTACAGGGATTTGAAGTACCTGTGTATTTCTGTGAGGGCAACCATGAGAATCACCATTCTCTTCCTAAAGTGGTAACAGAGATGAAAGATAACCTGTTCTACATCCCACGGTTCGTAGAACACGAAGGTATCCTGTACATTGGGGGAGCGAACTCTATTGATAAGGCCTTTCGTACTCCTGGTTTTGATTGGTTTCCCGAGGAGACAATAACATCTGTCCCCGAAGGGTTGAAGCATGTGGATACAATAGTTTCACACACTTGTCCTCAAGTAGTGTATGACGACATTCTATCAAAGGATATGGTATCTGACCGCGACCCATCTAGGCGGGCGCTGAACATTGTCCTTAACGATGTCAAGCCAAAACGATGGTTCTTTTCACATTTTCATATCGACTTTCGCACTACTCTAAAGGGATGTAATTTCACTTGTCTAGATAGAGTTGACCTTGGAGGAAAGTTGGGATTCAATAAGAGAGGGACGTATTGTGAATCGGAATAGAATTAGAGAGCTTTGGTTATCCATTAAGAACACAACACCAGGCCCATGGAGTGCGTGTCCTTGCGGTACGTGCCAAGCAATCTATGGGCCTAGGGGCCATGATGACATTGCAAAGGCCTTCTATAAGGGAAAAGATACGCTGCGATCCGAGCTTATAGATGAGTCTGAGGCACAAGCCAATGCTAATTTCATGGCCTTGGCACGGGAGGCTATTCCCGAGCTTCTTTTGGCCCTTGTAGAAGAAAAACACAAGGCGACAGAACTAAAAAACGACCTCTGGGATATACAAGATTTCCTGTTCTGCGGCCATGAAAAAGGGGTAGATAAGCTATGACCAATAAATTCGATATTCTTCTATACTGTCTGACTATTTTTTCTGTTCTATTCCACCGACTATGTCCAGACATTGAATTTCTAGAACCGACATTGAATTTCTAGAACCGACATCCGGTATTCTAGTTCTCTTTTCTTGTGTCTACATTCTTTCGTCTGTGTTTTTTTCAATGGTAGGAGCAGGTAAAAAGAAATGATTGAATTAACAAAAAAGCAAACAAATCTTTGGGAGGTGACATGGGACAATTATCAAAAGAGCGAATAACATTATACCACAATGTTATTAGAATGCTAGACATCGGTTGGGACAGACGACTTTATGTTCTTACCATACACCTAGCAGTTTGGCACAATTTCTTTCCCGACCTTTGGTTTCTATAAGGTCTTTCTCTATTCACAAACATTTGTTCTTTAACCGTCATGCTCCTAATGGGATTCCCTAAACTAAAGGAAATTATCAATGAGTGAATTTGCAGCAGAAGTAAGAAAAATTGACAAGGTTTGGGAACATCCAAACGCAGACCGTCTGGCCCTTGCGAGTGTAGAAGGTCTTGATTACCAGTTCGTAGTAGGAAAAGACAGTTATGAAGTTGGGGACGAAGTTGTCTACATCCCTGTGGACAGCCTTCTGCCTGAGTCGTTGATTGCGTTCTTGGGTCTCTCAGGGCGGCTCTCAGGTAGGCTGAAGAACCGAGTTAAAACGGTAAAGCTACGTGGTGAGATTAGCCAAGGGCTTGTTGAAAAAACGGGCGCTCTCTTCATCGGCGGTTTTCTCCCCCTCTGTTCCAGACCCAACGATGTAACTGAACTCTTGGGCATTGAGAAGTACGAGCCTCCGGCGGGCAGCATGAAACATGGTAATGGCTCCTCCTTACCCGACATGGTTGAGATTTATGACCTAGAGTCTTGCCAACGACGTAAGAGAGAAACAGAGGACCTTATGGACCAGGTTGTGTATATCACAGAGAAGCTTGAGGGTACCCACGTTTCCATCACCAAACGTAGAGACTCCAATGAGGCCGTAGTATCCTCTAGGAAGCACGCACGGGGTGAGGAGAGTGATTATACCACCCTGGCCCATAAAGAGTGCCTACACGAAGTGTCGGAGGCTGTACGCGCCTCTCTAGATGCGCAGCAAGTAACTTTGCGAGGGGAGATTATTGGCCCTGGCATCCAAGGGAATATTTATAAGTTCCAAGACCGACACATTTTCCTCTTTGATATCAAGAGTGACGGGCACTACGTTCCCCCGCATGTGTTCTACCGCGTTCTAATGGGTCTGGATGTCCTTCTAGCGCCATTGCTATGGGAGGGAGTCCTACAGACGTACCTAAACGGTCGGACAGCGCAGGAGGCGTCTAATGGCACAAGCAAATTAGCAGACACGCTACGAGAAGGCATTGTCATTAGAGCATCAGAGGGCAGGGTTATCCTGAAACAACGTTCACCAGAATATCTGGTTAAGGAGAAGTAATATGTCTTCTGACTACAAGAGAATTGTGGATGATATTGAATCCTCGATGGAAAAACTGTTTGAAAACTTGGGCGTGGAGGATACCTGTGCAGCCGTTAAGTTCCAACTAGCGATGGAAGTACGCGTCTTCCCCCAAATTAAACAACTGAACGACCGAGCTATTCAGTTACAAGGAGAACGTGACCGGCAGTATGGCTACAACACCGGAGCGATAGCTAAGATAGCAAAATTGGAAGCCCAGCTAGCAGAAGCGCAAGGAGAGCGCGGCACAGTTCTTTTCATGCTCCTGAACCGTCTCAGAAATCGCGGGTCGGAAGGCTTCGACATCCATGAGGTGATACAAGAGTGGCTTGAGGGCGACGGTCACGACGGGCTGTGTCAAGAGGATATCGAGTGTGGATGTTCAATTGATGACCTAGGGCCATGCTCCAACATAGGCATGGATTGCGCTGCGGCAAACTTAGAACCCGCGCCCGAAGGAAGCGAGTGTGATTTGATGTACGTACGGTGGACGGAGAACGAATTTTGAATAAAGACCAAGGAATTGAAGAAGAAATCAAGGCACTTAATTTTTTATGTGATACAGAAGGAAGGACAACAGAAGAGAGGGGAGCGGGGGAGCTGATAGTAAGGGTACTTTATTCCATCCAGTGCCTACGGGACGAGAATGATATTATGTCTCGGTGGATTGGCCTACCAACTTATTGTCCCCAGTGCCGAGGGCATGTTTGCCACTCCTTTCATGAGGAACTTGATCACACAAGTTCCAGAACGCTCTCCCGGACAATCTCCCGTATTAGTTGTTGTGAACATGATTGCGACTATTGTATAGAAAGGGGGACACGTAAGGAAGCATACCTGGAACTTTTCTCTGACTGCGAAGAGTGGGCTAAAGAACACAGGGCAAGCCACTCGATGTCCAGAGTGTAATAATATCATAATGGCATTAGAAGACAATGACGCATGACGTGGGGGAGCAAAAGACAATGGCTAGCATGTTTGACTTTGACCAATATATACACGAAAGTATGCTCGACTGGATTCACGAACAAAATAAGAAGCTCTCCTACCTGACTGTACAGTCTGCACCCGATACTATTGACGGTCTCCGTCGGCATTTTTCTATGCACAGGGTCGCCTACGAAAGGGTAGATAGGGTAGATAGGGTAGATAGGGTATGCTAACACAGTGGTTCAGTTCTGATAATCACCACGTTGAAGTTAGAGTTTATGGGTCTAGGAGCAGTATGTTCCGTGGGGCAAGGAGAATGAGTAAAGAAGAAAAGTCAGATTATAACGCCCTGTGCGTATGCTATTCCTTAGACGAAGAGGGGACAATAACAAGACTGCTATTCCATGGGTCATCTATACCCCTAGGCAGCGTAGTACATGAAGTATCACATGCAGTTAATTGGTTTATGTTTCAGAACCATGGTTTTGATTGGGTTAAGGAGCAGGAGCTTGAGGAGCATTGTGCAGAATCAAAGGGCTCTCTCTCCGAGGTAATTTGGTGTTGGCTGTGTAGTAAGGGTGTAGCTGAAAATGAAAGGAAGAAAGAGACATGATAAAAGATTGGATAAGAAGTCCAAAGAGTGTGGACGATCCAAGGAACCATTGGTATCTCCCAATCTCTGAGCCCTTTATTGACATATATAAAGAGGATGGTTACTATCTTCTTGAGATTCATGGACATACTACCCCCTGGTATTCTAAACGGATCTATGCTAAAAATATCTCTCAGGCTAAAAGGGAAGCAGAGAGGCACATCAAACAAATTGGTCAGAAGATTTTAAAAGTTGGCATGGCCTTGTCAGGGGAGGTGTAACATGAAATCAAAAATAGAGTTTCACATAGAACATGATGGGGTCTACTGCTATGGTATGGACGGCGTGTTGAGATGCCCATTTTTGGGCACACGTAAGTTTGGGGGCGTGTACCTTTGCCGTTTGTTTTTAGGCAAAGACGTAAGGGACGATGGTCGGCTACATCGACTGCCAGAATGTATTGAGGCGACTGCCCCATGTCCCGAATGCGGGGGGCCTGTTGAAACGTTGTCCGTGGAGAACTACCGACTCGGAACTATGGACTACGCCACCGGGTGTTGTCAATGTGACCTTTATGGTCCTTGTGGTACGAATACGGATGAGGCCATATCGCTTTGGGTAGAGGGCGTTGCGAGGGGGGACGCCTCGGAATGGTAGTACGCTATGTTTGGGGCTATAGTAACCTAATAGACTCAGTACATAGTGAGATTAGGGTACTATGGGAACAGTATGCAATGGAAGACGATAATCTAACTCAGGGCGCATTGAAACTTAAATATTATCTGTTGGAGAATATTAGCTGTGTGGACTAAATGTTATTCTGACCCGGATGGAAAGAGAATAGCCTGGTACCTGTCATGGGACAATCCCATAATTCTCTTATATAAAGAGAGGGCAGGAGAATTTACTCTTTCAATTGGGGACAGTTTTAATAACCTGTCACAATTCCATACTATAACTAAAAGGACAGCTCGTGAGGCGAAGAAGGAAGCTGAAAGGCTTTCAGAGGAGGCAGGATATGCTAAGCAATAGATACACGTGTCAATGTAAAGGGACAGGTGAGGAACGAAGGGGCATATGTGCAGCCAGCCCAGGAGACGCAGCCGAGATTTTCATACGGGGTGCCTATGAACAAGATATCGACCAAGGGCAGATATTTTGTGTCACTGTAATAACACCAGATGGAAAAACAGCCAACATACAAGTTGATATTGATGTCTCATATACCTATACGGCAAGAGTAGTCGAGTAGTACAAAATAGAAATTTCACCGTGTTTTTCGAAAAGCCCCCTACGTACCGCAGATCCACCATCCCGGTTGGATTTTTGATGTACGTAGTACAAACGAAAAATCTATTCATGCCCGGCGGGCAGGAGAAATAAAAATGGCAATTCAACTAGGCAGCTTGAGAGTAAAAGAGATAAATGACAGTGTTATTTCCGTAGAACAATTGAAAGAAGCCCAGGACAATAATTTTGACAGTATATTAACGTGGAAGGTTCTGAATAACAGTACTTCTCTTGTAACTAAAAACTATGAATTCGAATTTCACGCTGTCAGAAGAGGGGGCTACTGGTCTATAGTACTGAAGGAAGGTTGGATAAATAATGTTGAGGTTCGTATAGACGGTAGTCAACAACCTTCTCTACGGGCATTGAATAGAGCCGTTCAGGTATCTTTTTGTTTAGACAGTGGATATACAAAAAGCCCCACTGAAAACTTTCTTACAGAGATGTCCAAGCACATCAAAGATTTGAACTATCAAGGGAAGAATAGTGCAACATTCTACTTACAAGGAGGATTTTCTATATCCCGTAAAGACTGCTTAATTGCAGATCGGGAACTCAAGGTGGCGCTGGGGACATTTGAGGGCTTGGGTTATTCTGTCAGCCAACCTAAGATCTGGGTATCACCTGGGAACGGCTATCCGGCAAGTGTGATAGTAGAAGTACAGTGGGGGCTAACAGGATACTCCTCAGACGTTATTTACATCCCGACGTAGGCTCTCTACCCAAGAGACATCATAGCCCTCCTTTTCTAATGACGCTAAAACGCTCTTCATAGGAGAGATGCTTTCCTTGAGAGAAGCCCATTTTATAATGCCACTATACCCCTCTTCCATATAAGCGGCATATACCTCCTCTACCTCCTCCACTGTAACAAATGTAGAGTCAGCAGCACAACAGAATATGTCGTTCATTGTAACACAGAAATGTGTTCCTCCGTTCTTTACATAATGGCAGGCCACATTTTCCTCTATGAGGAACTGTTCTTTTTCTGCTATGCTGCTGAGGTATTCTTTCCTGTCCTCTAGTTCTTTCTGTTCTTCCTTAAGTAGCATACCCTACCTCCCATACTTGTAGAATTTAAATGCAACACCATCGCTTGAGATATGTACCTCCGCATTATAAAAAAGTATCCTTGCGTTACCAATTTCATCTAGCCGAATATCGACTATATCGTCTAGGTCATACTCCTTTAGTCCATCTAGAATACCGGGGTGGCCATCTAGTTTCTTTAGCAACGTCTTGGTGAATCCCTTTTCTTCCCAGTGGTGATCCCAGCACACAAAACTGGGGTCTCTATGAGCAGTGTGTTTTACATGCTTACAGAGACCCTTTGAATAGTAGTTGCAGTTTCCACAGCGCATGTGACCCCATTTAAGAAAGCTCATTGTACCCTATCCTCCTCCTGGTCAAAGATATACTCTCCCTCAACATACTGTTCCCAAGCACCCAGGTATGTATCCGATTCCGGAGTATCATCGAATCCACAACCCAGACAAACCACCTGGTATGTACCCCTATACCCATGAGCATTGCGGTGGTCGCATGTCTTTTCCTACACCTCTTGCGTAGTTACCTGATACGAGCCGCACTTTGGACATGGCATAGGGACGCCTGCATGGGATTCCATTCCGACGGGCTGGGCTTCAGTTGCATGTTCTAACCTATTCATATGCAGCTTTTCTTTTACCTCAGTAAGCTCTGCTTGAAGGTTGCGTGCCATTCCCTTCTCTTCCTCCACCATTTCTAACATGCGGTCCATTGACGGGCAGTCAAAACAACGAGGTCGTATCCACTGCCATAGCCCATTCCAAATTTTCATCTCTCGTCCTCCTATACTACACCTACGAAGCGGCCATAACATTCACCAGAACAAAAACAATAGTTGCTCTGAATGTGCGCCTCTTCTTCCAGCATTTGTTTTCCGCATTCAGCGCATTCCACCATTCCATCGAATGGTACATATTCTCCTAGCCCCTTGGATGGGAATTGACGGGCTGTAGGGTCATGTACAACACCGTCTGTCCGGACTGTCCACCAATGCGGCTGCTTACCCCAAATGGGACAAAGGTAATGTCCACGAACTAATGTCAGAGACGGATTTTCTTGTATAGCCCTTTCAGAGAACTCTTTGCACCTTCCTCGAAACCTGGCGTAGTCGGTAGGCATAGCCTCCCCTTTCTGTTTAATCCGACAGTGTAATCCAACAATCCTTCATTAGCTTATCACATATTCTTATTACCTGATCGTAATCCAAATTTAGTTTTTCTGAAATTTTGCTGTAGTAAAGCTCACCGTTCATCGAGCTAAACATTTCCATAACCTCTGGCTCTGCTTCCTCATCAGATATGTCTCTTATTTCTACAACCTCCTCAACCCCCCCATAAGTCATCTCAAAGATGCCGGGCTTACAAGCAGACACCTGGCCCTTGGCACCCGTTACAATCCAATCTCCTGGGCATACAATCTGCGGTCCTTCTATTATCCCGTGGTCTTCCCAGACAGACTGGCAGCAGGGGAACATTCTGTGTACCACCAACTCATTCGGCTCGGCTTCTTCTATGTCCCGCTGTTTTACAGCCTTGTGGTCGCCATCACAGAACCACCTAGTAGCCCCAACAACAACAGGTTTTGCTATGAATTTCATCCAGCTCTCCGGTCTTGTAAACTTTAAACCTCAGGGCATTCTGGCCCAACAACACCACACACCTTCTCTTGTCTCTTCCCAAACTAAGGAGGGTTTCTTTGTAAACAGTTTGGTTTTAATAAAATTCCACGTTTTCGTTCTCCTTCACGGCTTCCCTAAGTCCAGCAATAAACTTCTCTGTTGTTACCTTACAACTACCAGTTCGGAACGCGCGATCACTATCATCTAAATGGGGGAGAAGCTCTTCAAGCCTATCAGCCAACGGAGTTGCTTGTTCTGGTTTAATATGCCCCTCACAATCTGCGTGGGCTAAGAGATAGAGGAGCGGGTCGCGGATATGAATTGACTTCTCCCAATCTCCGTTTAGATTATCGGAAGAAAACTGTTCCCAATCTAGTGCATATATTGGCGCTCCAAAATCTGTTTTCTCCATACCAAAGCCCGCTGCTTCCGCCAGCGTATTCCTCCATCGCAAAAAGGATGGGTATGCTCCACTCCAACAATCGTGTGATGTGTCCAAGCCCATTTTATTCCAACTCCTCTGCCCAGCGTCTTAAGTCCTCTTGTACCTCAGTGTTCGGATTATCTGGGTACATACCATCAAACCAATCTGCAAGAACTCGTAATCCAACTACTACATTCTCTGGTCTTTTAGACATAGATACAGATGCCATTCGGTCATTGTGGTCTTGTATCTTCTTTTTAAGTTCCTGCACTTGTAACGTTAGTTCTAGGACCTTCGCTTCTGCTTCCATTCTTTTGGTGAGGTACATCACTCCATCTCCCTCAGCCTACCACTAATATCGGGCCCCTCAAAATCCGGAGGCTTCATCCATTTACCGTCATCACGTCTATACGACCCAGGGCCAAACTTGGTCATGTTGTTGCGGTCAACCTCAAGCAAAATAGGCGCGTCTTGGATACCACAAGCACTTAATGTCCCAATGGTTACAACGCTGATGTCCGCGCAGCCATCGGCGATAGCTACTAGGTCTGGTTCTCCACCGATATCAAATTCCATAAAGATACTATAACCGTCACCATCTGTTACAACGACACCCAGGGCCTCGACAGTCTCCAAGGCCTCTTCCATAATAAGCTTAGCACGTAATAGCCTTGTGGCCTCATCGGGGACCATCGGAGATGTCGGCACCTCCTGACCCATCTTCATCATCATCTCTTCAATACGTTTCTGGTGTTGGGTTTTCATGTATACTCCATAATTTTTTCTAAGGATCTTGTTTGTCTCTTTTGCTCCTCAAGCCAGTCGGGAAGGAGAGTTATAATAGCATCAACTACAGGGTCTAAGAAGGATAGAATAAGACCGCCCTCCGGGTGGCCCAGGTAGAAAGACCCTCTCGTCGTTGTTCCTCCTCTCTGGTCTACTGTATACTCAGTGCCATTTATCTTTAGGGATATGGTTCCTCCATCGCGGTAAGCGCTTATTCGGGGGTGACTATACCCAAGAATTTCTCTGGCCTCTGGTCTAGTCATTGTGCTCTATATTCCTTTAGCGCTACGCGCAATAGTTTTCTTGCCTCATAAAGATCCCTAGAGACCACACACCGGTTTTTCCCTAGGTGTTTTGAAATTGTCTTCTCTCTCCAACCCTCAAAATACCTAAGCCGAAAGACCTCCGATAGTTTTTCTGGTAGGTTTTTCATCTCCTGTTCCAGGTCTATAAAAAACGGAGTAGGTACTGTGGCCTTGGGGACAAGCGGTCCCATTTCATCCGCTACCCTTACGCTCTGCCTGCTCCATTTCCTTATAAAGTCAATCCTGGAATTTATTAGTACTCTTCTAGCCCACGCTCCCTTATTCTTTGGCTCCCAATTCAGGTTTATGTATTTCAGGAACACTTCCTGAATAACATCATCTCTATAATGGCATAATGGCATTATGAGATTAGCTTCTCTATTCAGAATCTCTAACATCAAATACTTCATTAAATGCCTTCGCGGTTCTTCGGCCTAACCACCCATCAACCACAAGGGGCAGGTTATAATCCAACAACGTCGATTGCAAAGTTATCACTTGGGGATGCTTCTGCCCTAAGTAGTATGGGGTTTTAGGAGGGGTATTCCAATACCAACGGTCAATCAATTCCTCAAGTACTCGTGCAGCACCTACTTGTTTGCTGACTGCTCGGGAGTCAAAGTGACCGTCCGACACATACTTCCCTTTCGTATACTGGTTGGTCCCAGACCAGATATAGGGAGAGTTAATTCCATGCTGCCGGTAGCCCCACCCATTGTAACGTTCTAGAAAGTATAGCATGCCTGGTATAGACCAGTCAACCCATCTGGTAGTAAGTGCGTCACAGGCGCTGTCAACCCAGTTAAACGGGGGCTCACCGTCCTTAGGACGACCCCTAGGCACATGCGTAGTCCGCTCTGTAAGGGGGTCACCATTGTGCAGGTGAGTATTGAAATCCCCGCCGCTCTCTAGGCCATGTATAGCAGCAATAACAACATCAGGTACCCCTGTTCTCTTTTCTACTTCAGCATAGGGCGTGATAGAAGGACTAAAATCTAAAGAGTTA
>SDBT01008338.1_pt1 | contig 16935 bp, 11 predicted proteins | sample 2277101 | NCBI WGS metagenome assembly SDBT01 (sample SAMN10404973, study PRJNA504765) | marine sediment metagenome | isolation source: marine sediment core GS10_PC15, 103 cmbsf | place: Arctic Ocean: Southern Knipovich Ridge | collected 2010
TTGCAAAGGCGGCAAGCAGGTTACGCAAATCGTTAGTTTTTAATTATGAATTTATAGCCCGGTAGGAATAAAGCCGTTATCCGCCAAGCCGCAGGCTGCAGGTTCAAATCCTGCCGGGCCCACAAATAACACCAAAAATAGGCCTATTTCGTACCTCGGAAGGCCTGTTTTATTTTTTTATTTAACCCCTGCTTAATTTTTTAAGTTATTGATTTATCTCCAGATTCAAATTTGGAAAGTGATAGATGTGGTTATCAGATCCAATGTAGGATAATTACTTATCCATTATCCGGCGTTTTACAGATAATTAACGTTAGTAGGCAAATAAATGTCAAAGGAAGATCTGAAGTCTTCAGATCACAAAATATATTTATGGCAATATATACAAAACTATTAGAAAATGAAATACAAGAGATAATGGGAAGATATGAATTTTCAGTAACCAGTTATGAGCCAATAGAACAAGGTGCTGGAAATTCAAATTATTTGCTGAATACAAATAATGGAAAGTTTGTTCTCACAGTTTTTGAGATCGAACTCATTCGGGCAGTTTATAGTAGTAAAGTATTGTTGCTGTTGGAGAAACATGAATTTCCAGCACCACGACTACAAAAAACGGCAAAGGGAAAAATGTTAACGAAATATCAAGGAAAACCTGTATTGGTGAAGCCATATATAACCGGGTACGAAGAAACTGAAATAGATGATGAAAAAGCAAAACAAGTGGGGACAGCACTGGCGAAATTGCATGAAATACCGGCACCTGATTATTTGCCGGAGAAACATTTTTATGAAGAGATAACCTATCCTATATTTATGGAGCAAGAAATTGATCAAAATTATAAAAATTGGGTGGAGCAAAGATTCCGTTATATCAAAGAGAAATTACCATCTCAGTTACCAGTTGGGTTGGTTCATGGTGATATTTTTTACGATAATGTATTATTTGAAGATGGGAATTTCAAAGCCATCCTTGATTTTTCAGAAGTGTGCCGGATCTATAAAATATATGAACTGGGGATGGCAGTTGTAGGAATATGCGCAGAAGAAACAAATATTGTTATTGAAAAAGTGAGAGCTTTAGTAGACGGGTACCAAGAAATTAGCCAGCTAGAAGAGATAGAAAAAGATAGTTTGCAATTGTGTATTGAATGGGGTGCAATCTTGACATCGGCATGGCGTTTTTGGAAATACAATATTGATAAGCTGGATGTAGATAAGTCAGAAAAATATATGCAAATGGTTCATATTGCGAAAAATATCAGTGCAATTCCAAAAGAAGAATTCAAAATGGCAGTTTTCTCTTGATTGAAAAGAGCAACCTAACCCTGCGTGATAATTGAATTTTTATAATTTAAAATATAGCCGAGTAGGATTTATGCCTTTATCCGCCAGGTTATGAGTGCTTTAGATAAGAGTAGTTATCAGAAACAATATTGGATAATCACCGTCCTGTTATCTCGTATTTGAATCATAATTAACGTTAGATTTATAAAAGAACACAGGAGGAAATATTAATGGTCAAAATTGCAGTTATACAACAGGCCCCTGTCTTGCTCGATAAAGTAGGAACTATTCAAAAAGCTGTAACATTGATTGAAGAAGCAGTCAGCTCAGGTGGAGAACTTATTATTTTTCCTGAAACTTTTATTCCTGGATATCCAGATTGGATTTGGCGGCTCAGACCAGGGAATGATCACGATCTGACTACTGAAATACATGAAATTTTATTAGCTAATTCAGTAAATCTTAACACTGATGACTTACGTCCCCTATATCGGAGTGCAAAAGAACACCAGGTTACGATTGTTTGTAATATCAATGAGCGAGATTTTAAGCACAGCCAAACAACGATTTATAACACCAATATAGTGATAAGCCGAGACGGGGAACTGCTTAATCGCCATCGAAAATTAATGCCTACTAATCCCGAGCGAATGGTGTGGGGATTTGGTGATGCATCTGGTCTAAAAGTTGTTGATACGCCTCTTGGAAAAATAGGAGTTCTTATTTGTTGGGAAAATTATATGCCCTTGGCAAGGTATGCTCTCTATGCTCAGGGTGTTGAAATATATATTGCTCCGACATGGGATTCGGGTGATACATGGGTTGCTACCATGCGACATATCGCGAAAGAGGGTGCGTGTTGGGTTATTGGCAGCGGTAGTGCAATAAGGGGAAGTGATATTCCCGATAATTTTCCTGGAAAAGATTCCTTATATCCTGATCCTGATGAATGGGTGAATGATGGTGATTCTGTTGTTGTTGCCCCAGGCGGGCAAATAGTTGCTGGACCGATGCGTAAGGAACAAGGAATACTTTACGCTGATATTGATGTTGAAAAATCTGGAATAGCACACAGAAAACTTGATGTAGCTGGTCATTATGCTCGCCCTGATATCTTCACATTACACGTTAATACTGAATCCCAAAGCCCTGTGAAGTTTGAATGATAGACTATACAAAATAATCTATTCCTCGCTCAACCGGATTGCTAGTTAATTATTCAAAATATAGCCGAGTTGGTTATTAACCTTTATCCGCCACCTCTGGGCAGGTCCGCCCTTTGGTCCTTGACCTCAGGATTCAAGGCGAAAAGGGGTCATATCCCGCCATCGCCTGATCCATGTGCAGGAGCATATGGGATAGCGATAGGTAAACGGATGTCACCCTCGCTCTTAAATCACCCCGGGCCCACCTTTCCTCCCATTTTTCCCCTGAGAATATACCCAAATAAGTACCGTACAGGATATGGGCTTTTATCCCGTAGGTCGCAGGCTCGTATCCTGCTGGGCCTAAAAAGAAGATCCTATTAACAAGCATCCTTTTTACTTGAATGGCTTGTTTTATGTTTATAGATTCAATTTTGAATTATGATAGAAGTAGTTATCAAAAACCTTATTAGAAACACTTATTCGTTTATCCTGCGTGTGATAGATACTCAACCTTAGCTGTAGAAACCCGAAATTGAAAGGAGAAAAGAGATGAATAAAGAAAGCAAGTGCCCGGTAACAGGCAGATCTGGTAAACCCACAGCTGGCAGTGGCACGTCGAACAAGGACTGGTGGCCAAATCAGTTGAACCTCAAGATTCTTCACCAGAACACTCCCTTGTGCAATCCAATGGAAGAGGGATTCAACTACGCTGAGGAATTCAAGAAACTCGACCTTCCAGCCCTGAAGAAGGACCTCTTTACGCTGATGACCGACTCGCAGGATTGGTGGCCGGCAGATTACAGTCACTACGGGGGGCTCTTCATCCGGATGGCGTGGCACAGCGCAGGTACCTACCGCATGGGCGACGGCCGCGGAGGGGCGGGGTCCGGCAATCAGCGCTTGGCGCCCCTCAACAGCTGGCCCGACAACGTGAATCTTGATAAGGCTCGCCGTCTGCTCTGGCCAATCAAGCAGAAATACGGCAGGAAAATCTCCTGGGCCGATCTTATGATCCTCGCTGGTAATTGTGCACTTGAGTCTATGGGATTCAAGACCTTCGGCTTTGCCGGTGGTCGCGAGGACATTTGGGAGCCGGAAGAGGACATTTATTGGGGTTCTGAGGATGAGTGGCTTGGCGATAAACGCTACTCGGATGACCGGGATCTCGAGAATCCCCTTGCCGCCGTGCAGATGGGTCTGATTTACGTAAACCCAGAGGGTCCGAATGGCGAACCAGATGCGGTCGCCTCCGGCCGTGACGTTCGAGAGACCTTCGCCCGCATGGCGATGAACGACGAAGAGACCGTCGCTCTGGTCGCAGGTGGCCATACTTTCGGTAAATGCCATGGTGCTGGTGATGCGGCGCTTGTCGGTCCAGAACCCGAGGCCGCCGGTATTGAAGAACAGGGCTTTGGTTGGAAGAGCAGTTTCGGTAGTGGAAAAGGCGATGATACGATCAGCAGCGGCATTGAGGGTGGGTGGACGCCAAATCCAACCAAATGGGATATGGGCTACTTCGACATGCTGTTCGGCTATGATTGGAATTTGGTGAAAAGCCCTGCCGGTGCTTGGCAATGGGTCCCGGTCAATCCGGATGAAAAGGATCTCGCGCCTGCCGCTCATGATCCGTCGAAGCGTGTTACGACCATTATGACCACAGCGGACCTTTCTCTGAGGATGGATCCGATCTATGGACCGATTGCGAAACGGTTCCATGAGAACCCGGAGGAATTCGCGGACGCGTTTGCCAGGGCTTGGTTCAAGCTGACCCACCGCGATATGGGTCCTCGTTCGCGCTATCTCGGCGCAGAGGTCCCGACAGAGGAACTGATCTGGCAAGACCCGGTGCCCGCAGTTGACCATGAGCTGATCGATGAGCAAGAAATCGCGGCCCTCAAGGGAAAGATCATTGCCTCAGGCCTGTCTGTCTCCCAACTGGTCTCGACCGCCTGGGCGTCAGCATCCACTTTCCGAGGCTCCGATAAACGCGGCGGTGCGAACGGGGCCCGTATCCGTCTTGCGCCGCAGAAAGATTGGGAGGTCAACCAGCCGGCCCAACTGAAGGCGGTGCTGCAGACTCTTGAGGGAATCCAAAAAGAGTTCAATAGCGCGCAGTCAGTTGGTAAGATGGTTTCACTTGCCGACCTGATTGTCCTGGGCGGATGCGCAGGTGTTGAGTTGGCTGCGAAAAATGGCGGTCACGATGTAACTGTTCCCTTCACGCCGGGACGCACGGATGCGTCGGAGGAACAAACCGATGTGGAATCTTTCCACGTACTCGAACCAGCTGCAGACGGGTTCCGTAACTACCTCAAAGCGATTTATACCGTAACGGCAGAGGAAATGCTGGTTGATCGTGCCCAACTTCTGACGTTGACCGCTCCTGAGATGACAGTTCTTATTGGTGGTATGCGCGTGATGGATACGAACTTCGGACAATCCCAGCACGGTGTCTTCACCAAGCAGCCAGAGACTCTCACTAATGACTTCTTCGTGAATCTGCTCGACATGAGCATGATCTGGAAGGCAACCTCGGAAGACGAAGACGTCTTCGAGGGTCGTGATCGCATAACGGGCGAACTCAAGTGGACCGGCACCCGGGTTGACCTCATCTTCGGTTCAAACTCCCAACTTCGGGCATTGACGGAAGTTTATGGAAGTGAGGACTCCCAGGAGAAGTTCCTGCATGACTTTGTAGCGGTGTGGAATAAGGTAATGAACCTTGACCGGTTCGACATTGACTGAATGATACATAAACGTATTTGAGAGATTCTGACAGGACGGCAAAATATGATCAGCTAACACCTTGTTCCAGCAGACAGCTTAACGCTTCCGTTATGACAGGGTGTTAGTAATTAAAATATAGCCGAGATGGATATAAGCCGTTATCCGCCACCTCTGGGCAGGTTCGCCCTTCGGTCCTTGACCTCAGGATTGAGAGATAGGTAAACGGATTTCACCCTCGCTCTTAAATCCTGCCGGACCCATATAATAATCTGAAAACAAGCACACTTTGTAATAGGAGAGCTTTTTTTGTTTTATTCAGACCTCATTTAGTAGTAAACTTTGAATAGGTTTATTCTATGCCTTGTATTCCATTTGATCTGGCTGGTTTGGCTATGATCTAATTACATCATTCGGGTCTGGATTGTCCCACAAAATTCTCTCGTAGTTTAAAGATTTTCTGAATCCAAATCGATTTATTTAAGATCTATATTTGGAGGTTCATAAGTGAAATCATTGAAGTTTGTGTTTCAGTACACACGTAAATATTCTGGCGTGCTGGTATTAACTATACTGAGTATGCTTTTGCTTGTTGGCGTACAATTATTCGTGCCCTGGATTGTCAGATCAATGGTTGATACTGTTACCAATCCAGGAGTAAACCCGGATGACCTCCGGCATATCACCCGATTGGCGCTATTGGTATTATGTGTATATGTTCTCCGGGCGGTCCTTCAATTTGTAAGAAGTTATATGGCACATATAGCAGGATGGAGTGTGGTTGCGGATGTGCGCGCTTCTGTTTATGAGCATTTGCAGCGCTTATCGCTTCGGTTTTATGAAGAAAAACAAACCGGTCAGTTGATGTCGCGCGTGGTGAACGATACCGATTTGATCGAAAGTTTAATTGCCCATGCAATCCCAGATCTGGCTGCCAATACACTGATGTTGATAGGGGTTATTGCGGTTTTGTCCAGAATAAATTGGCAACTGACGTTGTTGAGCATGATCCCGGTTCCATTGATTGTGTTAGGGATGCAAGGATTTGCCAAATATGTCCGCCCAGCATTCCGGACCCGTCAATCAGAATTAGGCAAACTCAGTGCGACCTTGAATGATAATCTCTCCGGAGTTCGTGAAATCAAGGCTTTTGCTCGCGAAGAAAGCGAGGCGACCCGCGTTATGGGTCACATCATCCTTTATCGAGATTCAATGCTCCGGGCGCTGCGGTTGATGGCAACATTTCACCCCTTTGTCGCTTTCTCATCTTCACTGGGTACAATTATATTGATTTATTTTGGAGGTCGATTCGTTCTTGGCAGCACTTTGGCTATCGCTGATCTGGTTGCGTTTTTCCTTTACCTGGAATTGTTGTACCAACCTGTGCGCGAGTTGAGCGGAGTTTGGGAAAACGTGCAGCTAGCCCTGGCCGGCGCAGAGCGTGTGGCCGAGTTATTGGATGAAGCCCCGGATATCATTGAAAAGCCTGATGCGCTTGTATTAAGAGGTAGGGCTAGAGGCGCGATTGAAATGAAGGGTGTTGGCTTTCGCTATTCCAGCGGGGATACTATCCTGGAAGATGTTAATCTTAGTATTGCCCCTGGAACCGTGGTTGCCCTGGTGGGACCAACCGGAGTTGGAAAAACCACCCTGGCAAATCTTATTCCGAGGTTCTACGATGTATGTGAAGGATCGATTACCTTAGATGGGCATGACATTCGAGATTTAACCATCAAAAGTATCCGCCAACAGATCAGCATCGTTTTACAGAATATATTTCTATTTCACGGTACTGCGCGCGAAAACATTTTGTTTGGGCGAAAAGATGCGACCGAAGAAGAAATGATCCATGCGGCTAAAATCGCGAATGCCCACGAATTTATTACCCAATTACCAAATGGTTACGACACCGTGTTGGGAGAACGAGGGGTCAGGTTATCCGGGGGTCAAAAACAACGGATGGCGATCGCCCGCGCGGTTCTCAAAGATACCCCGATCCTGATTCTGGATGAAGCCACATCTTCGGTGGATACCGAAACCGAACTATTGATCCAGCAAGCCCTGGAGCAGTTAATGATCGGAAAAACGGTCGTTATCATTGCTCATCGTTTATCCACCATTCGCAGCGCAGATCTTATCGTAGTGCTGGAGGACAATGGAATTGTCGAAATAGGAACCCATGAAGAATTATTAGCCATGAATGGTCTGTACAAACGATTAAACGATGTTCAGGTGGATAATGCATTTGATTGGCATGAGGTGAGGGAGAATCGCCAACGCTTGAATTATTAATACTTTCAGGCAATGGGTTCGATCAGTAGCAGTCTAATCCAAACCTGTAAAAAAAGTATGTCACCAATCTCATCTTCAAGATAATCCAAAGATTAAAGCCAGATTGGATAATAACCTTTTTCCGCCAGGTCACAGGTTCGCCCTTCGATCCTTGACCTCAGGATTGAGCGATAAGTAAACGGATTTCACCCTCGCTCTTAAATCTTGCCGGGCCCATCATTGTGACTGAAGGATACTTGTGTTAAACACGGGTATCTTTTTATGTTCAATTGCGGTGGAAATTAAAATGTAAGGCGTAGTTTTGTAAGCCGATTAAATGACATATGGATCGAGATTGTTCCAAATACTTATACAGCTGATGGGATCGAATCGCTTTTCGCCTTATGCTTTACGACTTACTGCATTTCCCGCCATCTCTGGGCAGGTTCGCCCCTCCGCTCTTAACGCCGGGATTCAAGGCGAAAAGGGGTCATATCCCGCCATCGCCTGATCCCTGGGCAGGAGCATATGGGATAGCGATAAGTGATCCAAAATCACCCTTGCCTTTAAATCCTGTCGGACCTATAAAATAACCTAAAAACAAGCCCCCTTTGTACCAGGAGAGCTTGTTTTATATTTTATTTAAGCCCTACTCATTAATAAATTTTTGGTTATTGATTTATCTCTAAATTCAATTTTGGATTATAATCGTGTAATTATCAGGACCAATGATGTATAAATACTTATCCATTTATCGCTCATTTGAAAGATAATTAACTTTAGCTGGCAGATTAAGTTGATTGAAAAATATGGTTGACTACAAATGGATACTCTTTGAAATCTTATTGATAAAGGGTGGATAATTTTCAATGGTATCCAATTATCGTGAGTGTGTATGGTTCGTGAATAGTGGGCTTCCACAACGTTCTGGTAACTGTTCAAATATGGCTGATCGGTGCAGCAAATCACCCATCGACGAGTTAGGTTAGATGGTATACAACTTATTGGTAGAAAGGAGTGTATTATGAGTAATCAGAAGCGTGAAGAAAGCCTGGATCTGAAGAAGTTACGTCAGGCGATCCAAGAAGAGTATGAGGAAGTAGCGCTGAACCCTGAACAGGGCTTCCACTTCCACACAGGTCGTCCTTTAGCCCAAATGCTGGGTTACGCCGATCAGTGGCTGGAGGGCATCCCCGAAGCCGCAATCAAGTCCTTCGCCGGGACTGGCAACCCTTTTAGCCTGGGCGAGATCAAGCCTGGCAATCACGTGGTAGACATTGGCGCCGGTGCCGGTTTCGATAGCCTGATCGCCGCCCGTATGGCGGACCCCGCCGGACATGTGATTGGAGTGGACATGACTCCTGCCATGCTGGACAAAGCCCGCCTCGCGGTCGATGAAGCCAGGTTGGACAACTGTGAGTTCCGCGAAGGTCTGGCTGAGGCGCTGCCAGTTCCGGATGGCTGGGCCGATGTGGTCATCTCTAACGGCGTGCTCAACTTGCTGCCGAATAAATCCATCGCCCTCCAAGAGATGGCCCGCGTGCTCAAGCCCACTGGTCGCCTGCAGATCGCCGATATCCTGGTCCAGAAAGCGGTGCCCGAGGGTGCTAAACGGGATATAGACCTATGGACAGGTTGAATTGCCGGTGCTCTGCTGGATGCAGAGCTTAAAGCCACGGTAGTGGCAGCCGGTTTTGTGGGTTTTGAGATCACCTGGCGGGCCGACGTCTTCAGCGGTGCCCCTCAGGAATCCAGCGCGGCCGACTTTGGTACGCTGGGAATCAACTTCCGGGCTCGCAAGTCGAGGGACGACAAAGAGTGGGAAGCGGCATTGGCTGAACTTACCTGTGAAGTCCCCACTTGGCCCATCTAGCCGAATTCTTACAGGAATACCCAGTTCGTGGCGAAGAGTCGCCTGATGTTCGCTGAAGCGGTCGTATTTAAAGCGCTCCACAGACTTTGCATTTGACAAGTGAGTACTTCAGCCCGAGCGAGCCCGGCTTCTTGGGCCATGCGGCAGCTTAGCTCATCAGTTAGTAGTCAAATATATAGCCGTATTGGAATAAAGCCTTTATCCGCCACCTCTGGGCAGGTTCGCCCTTCGGTCCTTGACCTCAGGATTCAAGGCGAAAAGGGGTCATATCCCGCCATCGCCTGATCCATGTGCAGGAGCATATGGGATAGCGATAGGTAAACGGATTTCACCCTCGCTCTTAAATCACCCCGGGACCATCATTGTGGCTGAAGGATACTTGTGTTAAACACGGGTATCTTTTTATGTTTAATTGCGGTGGAAATTAAAATGTAAGGCGTAGTTTTATAAGCCGATTAAGTGACATATGGATCGAGATTGTTCCAAATACTTATACAGCTGATGGGATCGAATCGCTTTTCGCCTTACGCTTTACGACTTACTGCATTTCCCGCCAGGCCGCAGGTTCGAATCTACCCCGGGCCCATAGAATAACTTAAGGTTATTGATTTATCTCTAGATTCAATTTTGAATTATGATAGGAGTAGTTATCAGAACCAATGGAGGAGAATTACTTATTCTCTTATCTCTTATTTGAAAGATAATTAACGTTATGTGGTTAGTCAAAATTAAAAGGAGATATTTGCTATGGAGAATTTAAATGAGAAAGTAAACATTGAGGCAGAAAAAGAAAGTATTCGACCAATTTTAAATCAATATGCCAATGCTTGGAAATCTTTGGATATTGATAAGTTTTCGAAAATCTTTTCTCATGATGGAGATTTGGTGATTTTCGATACACATAATAAATTCGATGGATGGGAAGCTTGGAAAGAAAGGCTGAATAACTCATTCGATTTAATTAATGATGTTAAAGTCACTTTCAGAGATTATTCAATAATAGTACCTCCTTCAGGAAAAATAGCATGGCTTTCAACTCTTCAAGATGTTACTTGGATTTCTCAAGACCAACCTGCTGAACTTAAAGGAATGCGTGTAACATGGGTATTGGAAAAAAGAGAAGGAAGATGGGTAATCGTTCAAGGACACTGGTCAGTTTCAGAAAATGAAGAATAAGATTAAGTTTTTGGGCGCCACATAACAATCCAATGCACCTGAACAAAAACGAGTTTTGGTTGCCTTTAAGTTCGCTAATCTGGGCAAGGTAACTGGTTCATCAAACTTACTGACCGCTCTGTTTTTGTCAGGTGATCGACCGCCCGTTAGTCGTTTCACTTATACGATTTGTAGCCAAGCAGGGAAATAAGCCGTTATACGCCAGGCCGCAGGTTCGCCCCTCCGTCCTTAACGTCGGGATTCAAGGCGAAAAGGGATCATATCCCGCCATAGCCTGATCCATATTCAGGAGCATATGGGAGAGCGATGGGTGACCGGAATTCACCCTCGCTCTTAAATCCTGTCGGACCCACAAAAACCATCAAAAACAGACCTATTTCATTCCTGAAAGGGTTTGTTTTGTCTTTAATTAAAGCCCCTCTTTTTAATCAACCCTCTATTTCCAAGACTTTAAACTTGATCGTTCCACCAGGCGTTTTTACCGTAACCTTATCCCACGCGCGGCGCCCCAATAAGGATTTTCCAATAGGGGATTCATGGGAGATATTTCCCAATCTGGAGTTAGCTTCGTTGACATCTACCACAAGGTATTTCTCCGGCGCACTCCTGCCTTCCTTGATCGCAACAAACTAACCAATTGTTACGATATTTTCGTTTCCCATGTTATTTCCGTGTTTACTCTTAGATGCAAAGTTTGGATGTTTTTATCAGAGGACAACAATTTTCTTCGAGTTCTTGTTGTATTCATTTTGTCTCAATGGGTTTGACTTGCTGCAGGAATGACTTATTTTAATTATTTTCGGGATTTTAAGATATTTGTTGCTCTAATAAAATCTTTTCTTGTATCAATTTCAACCCAATTCAATCCTGTAATATCCAAAGCATAAAAAGGGACATTCTTTTTAATTAGTCTTTCATAGGCGGTTTCATAATATGCTTGATTATTTATTGAGTCTTCCATCATCGTTTTTAACTCCTCAAACAAGAGTATCGCAGTTCTACCATCGATTTTTTCAATCCCTATTGATTCACCAACCGCATCTTTAGGAAGAACAGCTTTGTTAGCTTTAAGTATCTGGTTATTGTCATCAACAATGATTTTAATTCCCTCCGCATCAAGCTTGATGTTTTTGTCAACACATAAACAATTTGCATGTTCGCACTCAATCAACTTTTTAAGGATCCTTTTATCAAAAACCACATCTGCATCGAACTTAATAAAAGGTGCTCCCTTAATCAAATCCTCTGCTAGCATTAAAGAATATCCAGTGTTTGTCTCAGCATATTTATGGTTTATTACGAAGCGGGCATTTAATTTTGGAAAATTTTCCCCCACATAGACTTTTATCTGTTCTTGTAAATAGCCAAGGACAAAAATAATTTCGTTTATTCCATTATCCTGTATGTGAGATATCATCATCTCAAGAATGGTGAGGTCTTCAACTTTTAACAGAGTTTTGGGAGAATTATTAGAAATTGACCTGATCCTGGAACCAATTCCCGCCGCTAAAATTACTGCTTTCATACTTTTTACATCAGGGGTTTTTTCCAGTGTCATAAATCAAACCTTTGTTTAATCATTCCTGCAGTTTTTTTAGCAGTCAATCTTGTGTTATCAATCTTAAAATAATTTTTGTTTTGAAATTCATTTGTTCTTGAGTTTAAAATATGGTTTCTATCTGTTTCTTGCAGTTCTTCTTCTGAAGCTTTAAAATTCCTTTTTGATGGTTTATGTTTCAATCTATTAGCTGATGTGTTTCGCCTAAGTCTTTCTTCTGCGTCAGCCTCGAGTTCTATATAGTAGACACTTGCATTTTCCTTCTCAAAGATTTCCACAATATGGTCTATAAAATCACAATCCTTTTTTTGATCTAATTCCCATACATAGGTAAAAATCAATCCTGCTAAATTACTTTTGGCAACTTCTTCAAACATTTGTATGCGATATGAAGATACAAGTTTCTTAAAGCTCTCAGTTTGCATTTCAAAAAATGGCAGTACCATTTCTATAGTCATATGATTATGAAACAATTTCAAGTCTGTTAATTTTTCCAACTCCTGTCCAACAGTCATTTTCCCAACCGCTAACGGACCAAACAGGATGATAAATTTCATTATTATTAACCTAGCCTACAATTTCATTTATTGACGTATTTATTGTTTTTGTTATGGATTCATCAAACTGATTTTATTTTTATCTAAAAGCATTGTTTGGTATTTTTCTATTGAAAGCAGTTATTTTTTTATCAGGGTTTGCAGATTATGCTCAAGTTGGAATCCTTGTTGCCAGACACGAATAAAACCGATAAAGATCTGGCTTATCGCAAATATCCAAAGTATCATCGTTAATTGATTAATAATTAATCCAAGGGATAACATAAAAATAAATACGCCTTCGTTAAATAATAGGATTTTTCTCTGTTCCTTAACAAACCATCTAAGGAATGCTGCAAAATTGAAACCATCACTTGAACCATCAACTGCCTTTCTCTCTCGCTGAGATAATTTTATTAAGTACATATTGTCATTAGACATTTCTGAATGAATGGTGACATACTTTATATATCCCCGCAAACCATAGAATGCAATGCCTAATAAAGCCAAAAAAACTGGGAGTGCGTTTTGAGTTTGGGCATAAGCAGCATACCCTACTGATCCAAACCAAATAGTAACCTGTATTTGGTCTGTTACTTTATCATAAAAACTTCCCGATCGCGAGAAGCTGTTTCGGTAACGCGCCATTTGCCCATCCATACAATCTAGAACATGACTCATATGAATCAATAAGGCAGCTGCTATAAAATTATTTTTACCGCCAGATACGATAAACAAAGCAGATACGATTGCGACGATGAAAGAACACAACGTGAGAAGATTAGGCGTTAACCATTTTAGGTCCACAACAAAAAAATTTATCACAATTGCCGCGGGAGCGGTTACAAAAGAGGACCACCACTCATCATCTTTGTTTTTTGTGGCTAACAATCGGGTTAGCTTTTGATTCATGAAACTTCCTCCGGAAGCAAAGCTTCGTTTTTCATATTTTCCTTTGGATAATCTATAACCTGGATATATTTATCAGGAGAGACATGTTTAATTGTTTCCATGTTGTTGAAACTTTGCAAAACTTCTCCCAACGAATCTATAAAAAACTGAATATCATCTGAAGATAGTTCGCCAATATTCCCAACTTGAAAAACCTTGTTTTTGAAGCTTCCTTTTCCTCCATATGTGAAAATTGATTTGTCGTGAAGTTTTCTATTAAAGACATCAGCATTAATATGAGATGGCAGTAAAACGGTTGTCAATACACTGCTCATCTCTTTTTGATCGATTAAAAATACCAACCCCAACTTCAACATTTCTTTTCGAAGAAAACGTGCTCGTTCTTTGATGCGAGAATGATAATTAGAAACCCCTTCACTAATGATATTGATTAACGCCTGCTCCAATGCATAAAAAAGGTGAACTGCTGGAGTATTGGGTGTTTGTGAAACATTTTTGGTAAATTGGTAAAATTTGTCCAAGTTTAAATAGGTTGTTTTTATTGGAAGATTTGCTAGTTTTTCAAATTCTTCCCTATTGCCAATTACGAAGGATAATCCCGGATAAGAAGAAATTGCCTTAGCACTAGAGCTTGAACAAAAAGAGATCTGCCATTTTTCCATATCAATAATCTCCGCTCCAGCACTACTTACACAATCAACAATAAACATTGCCCCATTTGCTTTTGATAGTGCTCCAATTTTTTCTAAAGGATTTAACATTCCAGAACTTGTTTCATGATGAACCATTGCAACAATGTCAATTTCATTTTCCTTAAGGTAGGCTTCAATTTCCTGCAAATCCAATTTTTTACCCCAGTCAAATCTCAATAATAAAGTATTCTTATTATGGATTTTAGAAATTTTATGTAATCGCTCACCAAACTCTCCATTGGATAAAATAAGAATTTTCTTATTTCCGACCACTGAAGAAAGCATTGATTCGTTTGCAGCCGTTCCAGAACCAGTAATTATTACGGCCCGGAAAGCTTCTGTATTTTGGATATTGACGAGTTTGAGCAATTTGTTCTCAATGCTCCGTAATAAATTTTCAAAATCGTTTTCTCTATGGCAAATGTCTTCTTGGCAAATTGCATATTGCACGTTTTTTGCTACATTTACTGGACCGGGTATAAATAAATATTTTTTCTTCATTAACTTTCTCCCTTCATTTATTGCTTAGATACTAATTAGTATCTTATTGAATACTTCTGAGTACGGTTAATTCTTACCAGGATTTTAGATGGTTTGTCTAATTGACAAGAATATTACAAAATATATTATCTGCAGTTAGTACCTTAAAATCATAAATAAGCTGAACATAACTCGATAAACAAGAATTTCATCGCCGTTCAAGATGATAATCTATCTAGCGTTTATTTATTCCGATAATATTTCATTAATATTATTGGAAATCAAATTGATTACATCTGGATAGCACAGAAACCTAAACGATATTTAACCCGCCTAAGTGCACTTCACTTTTATGGCGATACTATTCGTTAGAGGTAATTGCTTTCAGAGCTTTTTAGAGAAAAGAGACCCCGCTGTCCATATCTTTCTCTTAAGCTTTGAATCGCTACATTCATGGAGATTCAGCAGGATGTAGAATTATTATACCAGAGTGACGTGCCCCCATTATTCGTACCGCTCTTTATATTAGTACAAGTTGCCTAAATTGGATAGGGGGAACGGTAAGTCCATCTGCTGATACAACAATATCCGAAGAACTTCAGCTAAGATTCTTTTTACGGTTCTCAGGCCATTTACATGCAATCGATCATTTCACGTATTACCACCTTTCTTCCATTCATGTTGACTCGGATCTCTTATGTTATAGTTTTTCAGCAAACTATAGCCGGGTTGGATTAAAACCGTTATCCGCCAGGTCGCAGGTTCAAATCCTGCCGGGCCCATCATTGTGGCTGAAGGATACTTGTGTTAAACATAGGTATCTTTTCATGTTTAATTGCGGTGGAAATTAAAATGTAAGGCGTAGTTTTGTAAGTCGATTAAGTGACATATGGATCGAGATTGTTCCAAATACTTATACAGCTGATGGGATCGAATCGCTTTTCGCCTTACACTTTACGACTTACTGCATTTCCCGCCAGGTCGCAGGTCCGAATCCTACAGAACCTAAAAAGAAAGACCTAATCACAAGCATCCTTTTTGCTTGGAGGGCTTGTCCTTTTTTAATAGATTCAATTTTGGATTATGATAGGAGTAGTTATCAAATCCATGAGGATGAATACTAGTTCATTTATCCCTCATATGTAAGATAATTAACATTAGCATGCTTATGGTGATTAATGCTTATCAACATGTCAATATTAAGAATCGAAAGGAAAACGAGAATGAGTCATAATGAATCCTCTGAAATAGCACAACAAAAACAGCGTGTGTCGAAAATCTTTGATGGAGCTGCTCCAACTTATGGTCACATTGGTCCTCTAATTTTTTCACATTTCGGCCGCCGATTAGTTGAAATTGCGCAGATTCCGAGTGGATCTAAAGTTCTCGATGTGGCGACTGGAAGGGGAGCATTGCTTTACCCTGCTGCCGAATCAGTCGGATCAGACGGCAAAGTTACAGGAATTGATTTATCTGAGAAAATGGTGCAGGAGACAAACAAAGAACTTGCTCGCCTGAAGTTGTCGACGGACATCGAAGTGGTCCAGATGGATGCCGAAAACTTGCAATTTCCTGACGATTTGTTTGACTTTGTGCTGTGCGGATTTGCAATCTTTTTCTTTCCTCAACTTGATCAGGCGATGGCAGAGTTCCGCCGTGTTCTAAAACCCGGAGGTTTCATTTGCGTATCAACTTTTGACAAATTATTTGACGATGAGTGGATTTGGTTAGATGAAATTGTCTCAACTTATCTTCCATCCGAACCTGAAGTGACTCAAGCAACCGAATCAAATTCTGAATCCGAGCCAGTGTTCGACACCCCCGAAGGATTAAAGGCTATTATGAACACTGCGGGCTTTGAGTCAATTCAGATTTTCACAGAAACTGCTGAATTCATTTATGCTACTGAAGAAGAACTCTGGTCTACACTCTGGTCACACGGATTTCGTGGAACACTGGAAAGGATAGAAAACGAAAGGGGCCCGGATGGGCTGCAAAGCTTTAAGTTAGAGGTATTCAACAAGGTGAACTCCATCAAAAAAACCGATGGCCTTCATCAAGTAATTCCAGTGCATGTTAGTTTGGCAACTAAAACAAAAAACTAATTACGACTATATTCAATCCGGCGATACACTTCCCAATCCAGAAGCTGGCTAATCCCCACTCCAGCGGACCCTTCGGTACGCCCCTGCGGGACTACTCAGGGCCGCTGAGCTCAACCGTTATGTGGCTAAATTCAAAAATTAATAGATGGGGGAAAACAATTGGAAAACAAGAG
>SDBT01008339.1_pt1 | contig 16934 bp, 16 predicted proteins | sample 2277101 | NCBI WGS metagenome assembly SDBT01 (sample SAMN10404973, study PRJNA504765) | marine sediment metagenome | isolation source: marine sediment core GS10_PC15, 103 cmbsf | place: Arctic Ocean: Southern Knipovich Ridge | collected 2010
ATAACGTCCTTAACGGATACCTTTCTTCCTATAATCTCCAGCGCTCCGTACACACAGGCTTCTTCACATTCGCTGCAGAGATCACACAGGCTCAAATCGACTTCAATCGAGCCCTTGTTTCTTCTGATGGCTCCATTTGGACAGGCGGAAATGCAAAATCGGCATTCGGACGGACATTTTTCATTCCTCAGAAATATTTCAGGTTCCGTGTGAATCCCCTCCGGATTGTGACACCACTGGCATTGAAGGGAGCAGCCTTTAAAAAAAACTGTCGATCGGATTCCGGGGCCGTCATGAATCGCATAATGTTTAATATCGAAGATAATTCCAATAGCCATTTACAAAGTCTCTTATTAGTATTTTAAACCATTCGCTTGCTCTTGAGAAGAGGTGAAAAAAAATGCCCTTATTTTATGGACATCATGATTTTTTCGATTTCTGCAATCGTCTTTGGGGCTTTGACGGATAGGTTTTCATACCCATCCTCAGTGACCAGGACATCATCTTCAATTCTCACGCCAATGTTATTGTATTTTTCGACAACAGGTCGAACCGCTTTAACAAATTCATTGATCTGTTCCTTGGACACTGATGATCCAACAATTTCTTGAAGATGGTCTATAGTGTCCATCCGGATATACAGCCCCGGTTCGATTGTAAATACCATTCCAGGTTCAAGAACCCGGCTCGAATCTCTCCGCCGTTTATAATCACCCACATCATGGACATTCAGCCCTATCCAATGATTGATCGTATACATGAGCCAGGCACGCATCTGCCACCGGCTCTCTTTATCCGTGATTAAACCCAATTTCAAAAGGCCATCTGCAATAATGGACACAGCCAAGTTGTGAACGTCATTAATCTCTACTCCGGGAGCTATAATGCTCAAAGCTTTTTCCTCTGCCTCAAGAACAATATTATAGATATCTTTCTGTTCCTTTGAGAATAATCCATTGACAGGAATGGTCCGGGTTACATCGGCTGTGTACCGTCCCACTTCCGCACCGATGTCCATAACGATTAAATCTCCATCGATCGTTTGACGGTTATTGATCTCGTGATGAAGTACCGTCGAATTCGGGCCCGAACCAACAATGGAGGGAAAGCCCGGCCCTGTTGCCCCTTGTTTGCGAAAAACGTATTCAATAACAGCTTCGATTTCCGCTTCATTGACTCCTGGTTGGGCGGCTTTCATCGCTTCGATATGGGCTTGACAGGTAATATCCACGGCTTTTTTGATGAGAACGATCTCCTGCTTGCTCTTAATGACACGCATTTCATAAATTTCTTCTGTCAGATCAACAATCTGCTTAGCATAATTGTTCCAAGGCCGTCTGACCAACTGAACCAGAGAAGTCGTCAATTCCGAATTTTGAAAACTGCAAAATACCTTTTCTTTCCCCCTGAGCGATTGCGCAAGGATTCTTTCAAATTGATCGAGGGGATAGGCTTCATCAGCACCGAAAATTTCTCTGGCTCCGTCCAGCCCGGTGACATCGCCCGTCCATATACTGCGAGCCGGATTGGCCGGTCTGACAAAAAGAATGAATTTCTTATCCGACCCAGGGATGAGCAGCATCGCCGCATCGGGCTCTTCAAATCCTGTCAAGTAGAAAAAGTTCTCACTGCTCTGTCCTGATGTTTTGAATACGGCGACTCCATTACCCATAAAATCCATGAGTTTTTGTCTTCTCCATGCATAATCGCTATGGACTTGGGAAACTGCAAAGAGATTTAAAAAAGAACAGGCCGCCATGGTTATAGTCACAAGAAAGATCGTTCGAACGAAAAAATTTTTCATACAAGTCTCCTTCTTTTAACTATGCCTTCTTTATTTTAATTATTCAAGAGGAAATGATGGGGATGTTTTAAGACTTTTGACTTTCTTATCGTGTATCCATTACATTACATCTTGATGGCTTGTTGTCATGAAAAAAAATATCATCTTAGAAATCCGCGACCTTTCACTCCATTTCAAGTCAAAACGTCTTTTCCATAACTTATTTTTATCTCTTGAAAAAGGAGAGAAAACGACAATTACAGGAAAATCAGGTTCCGGTAAGACGTCTCTACTAAAATGCATTCTTGGATTTTTCCGTCCTGACACAGGAACCATCACTATCAATGGAAAAGTCCTCACAGAACATTCCGTATGGAGAATAAGACAGAGCATCGGATTTGTCCCCCAAGAGCCTGATTTAGGTGATTTATCTGTCCTCGAATTCCTCCAGCGTCCTTTTTTTTTCAAGGCCAACAAATCACTCCGTTGGGACGAATATTTTTTGCATAAACTCATGCATACATTCCATCTGGAAAAAGATCTTCTTCAGAAAAAAACGACTCTTCTCTCAGGTGGAGAGAAACAGAGAATCTCCCTGCTCTCCTCCTTGTTATTGAAAAGAGAGATTTATCTCCTGGACGAAGTGACCTCAGCTCTAGATGATGAAACCCGGATGGCCGTTATTGAATATTTGAGACAGCAGGAGATCTCCACTTTTTTATTCGTTTCCCATGACAAAGACATTAAGGCTATGAGCCACAAAACATTCACATTAAGAAAAGAACCTGGAACGAGGACAGAACTATGAATACGGCTGCATTCGATATCCGGACAACCGGCCTGATACTCGGTTACCTTCTCCTCATCATTCCCATCGCCATCCTTCTCATTTACCGAATCAAGCTGATGAAAAACCTGACGATATCCCTTCTCCGTTTGACCATTCAGTTGTTGTTGGTGGGACTCTACCTCCAATTTCTCTTCAAGCTGAATGCCTGGTGGTTGACCGTGCTGTGGCTCCTCTTTATGATTTTTGCAGCCGATGTTTCTCTTCTGTTTGCCAGCAAATTGAGTCTCCGTCGATTTCTTTTTCCCATTTTTCTCTCTCTTCTTGCAGGAACTCTTATCCCGCTTGTTTATATGCTTGGGATCATTATCCAGTTACCGAATCTTCTTGAAGCACAATACTTCATCCCTATTGCCGGCATGATCATAGGAAACAGTCTGAGAGCAGACATTATCGGATTAAGTCGATTTTATGATTCAATCCGGTCGGATGAGAAATGTTATTTTTTGTCTCTTGCCCAGGGGGCGACTCTCCGTGAATCAGTACTTCCTTACCTCCAAAGAGCCTTCTCTGCTTCCTTGGCACCCTCTCTCGCCACAATGGCCACTATTGGGATAGTCTCTCTACCGGGAATGATGACCGGAATCATTCTGGGAGGGACAAATCCCGTTGTCGCTATTAAGTATCAAATCGCCATCATGATCGCCATCTTTACCGGGACAACTCTGACTGTGATTTTAGGAATCATTTTGACCGTAAAAAAGAGCTTTTCAAAATACGGAGTCCTCGATCCCTTAATCTTTAAAGGATAAGGATTCGAGGGGTCAAGGGTTCGAGGATTCAAGTAAAACGCTTAAGAATTATAAAGAATTGAAAGTTTGGCAAAGAGCTTATCAGCTATGTTTAGAGGTTTACAAAATAACAAAAAGATTCCCTAATGAAGAAAGATACAGTCTGACATCGCAAATAAGGAAAGCAGCAGTCTCAGTTCCAAGTAACATAGCAGAAGGATATGGACGAAAAACAACTCCGGAATATATTCTAGAAAAAAAACACTCGACCCCTTGAATCCTTGAATCCTTTTCAAAAATACATCAACTAATCGGGAGAAGAACTATAATTATTTACTCATTTCTACAAACTTATGCAACTCTTCCCAATCTTCATCCACCTGCTTCTGGTATTCATCTATAACCCATGCATTTTCTTCTTTAAAGAGATGGCGGAATCTTCCCTGAGGTTTTAGCCAATCCGTGACAGGCTTTTTTTCCTTGGGTGTGTAGTTAATTTTATACTTGCCGTTGTCCACTTCATAAAGGGGCCAGACACAAGTGTCCATGGCTGTTTTTGCCAGCTTCACACTCAGAGCCTCCTCATATTTCCACTCCGTGGGGCAGGGACAGAGAACATTGAGAAATGCCGGCCCTTCGACTTCGAAAGCCTTTTTGGCTTTGTTGTAAAGGTCCTGCCACCGGGCGGGATTGGCCTGTGCCACATACGGGATGTTATGCGCGGCCATAATTTTAGTCAGATCTTTTCTCCGCTGAAGTTTTCCCGGGATTTTTGAACCGGCAGGAGAAGTTGTGGCGGAAGCTCCGAAAGGAGTCGCAGACGACCTCTGTCCACCTGTATTGGCATAGGCATTATTGTCATAACACAAGTAGACAAAATTATGCCCACGCTCCACAGCTCCGGAGAGGGATTGAAGCCCGATGTCGTATGTCCCTCCATCTCCTCCAACAGCCAAAAACTTGATCTCTTTATCCTGAGGAATTTTCCCGTTTCGTTTCAAGGATTTGTACATGGCTTCGATGCCGGCCATTGTCGCCGCCGCATTTTCAAAAGCACTGTGAACCCAGGTCGTATTCCATGCCGTTCTCGGAAAAATGGTGGTGCACACTTCGAGACAGCCTGTGGCATTGGAAATGATCAACGGATCTTCCGTAGCCCTAAGAGCCACTTTAAAAATGATAGGAATGCCACATCCCAAGCACATGCCGTGACCGGCAACCAACTTGTCTTCCATTTGAGCTATATCTTTTAATTTTGTCATTTTTATCTCCTTCAAATTACTCTCTCAAATTGATGTACCCGCAAATTTCTTCCACTTTACCAGTTTCGGCAATCTTCACGAGTTTATTTGCCACATCTTTAAAATGATCAACTTGGATATCCCTTCCACCCAGACCAAAGACATAGTTGACAATTTTGGGTCTATCTTCCAGGTCATAAAGTGCCGACCGTACTTCGGTAAACAGCGGAGCTCCAAAAGCTCCGGGACTGGCAGAACGATCCAGGACAGCTACCGCTTTTGTCCCCCTGAGGGCTTCGGCAATTTCATGATGAGGAAACGGCCGGAAAACTCTCGGTTTAAGGAGTCCGATATTGATTCCCACATCCCTCAGTTCATCAACAGCATCTTTGCATGTTCCTGCGGCTGAACTCATGACAACTATACAGATTTCTGCGTCATCCATTCTGTACTCTTCGAAAAATCCGTATTCGCGCCCAAATGTCTGGCCGAATTCTTTGCCGACGTCCAAGATAACCTTTGGCGCATTCTCAATGCCTTCCATCTGGTTTCTCTTGTGTTCAAAATAATAATCTGTAAAATCAATAGGACCGACTGTGAATGTCTTGCTTGTATCCAACAAAGGATAGACAGGTTGGTATTGCCCGACAAACTCTTTGACAGCCGCATCCTCCTCTGTTTTGACGACTTCCATGGAATGGCTGATTATGAATCCGTCCAGTCCGACCATAACTGGAGTCCTGACATCTAAATTTTCTCCTATCCGGAAAGCCTGGATGAAGTTGTCATAGGCCTCCTGGCAGTTTTCAGAATAAATCTGGATCCAGCCTGAATCTCGTGCTCCCATGGTGTCGCTGTGATCACCATGAATGTTGATGGGAGCACTCAGGGCTCTATTGGCGATGGCGGCTACTATCGGAAGTCGCAGGCCGGCCGCAATATACAACATCTCCCACATCAGGGCCAATCCTTGAGATGCCGTGGCTGTCATTACACGGCCTCCGGCCGATGCCGCTCCAATACAAACACTCATGGCACTGTGCTCACTTTCCGGACAGACAAATTCTCCTGAAATCAAGCCATCTGCTTTGAACTGCGCAATGATCTCTACGATGGCCGTTGATGGAGTTATAGGATAAGCGGCCACGACATCCGGATCGATCTGTCGGACGGCCTCAGCGATTGTCTGGTTTCCATTTAATGTTTTTTTAACACTCATTCTTCTTCTCCTCCTGCAAGCTGGATATCCTCTTTGACCATGATGATTGATTTTTCCTTGGTTGGACACTCTTCAGCACAGATTCCGCATCCCGTACAGTAGTCGTAGTTAAAACCTTTGACTTTGTCTCCATCGAAAACAACAGCAAAATGGGGACAGTAAAGCCAACAGAAAAAGCAATGAATGCAGTGTTCTTCGAGGAATTCCGGTCTTGTTCCAGAGCGCCAAGTACCTGTATGATTTTGAACGGAATTTCCTGCATTCGGATTAATGGTTCCAATGGTTAATTCCTTCCACGTTTCTTTTTTCATCCTTCCTTTACCTCCTCGAAAGCTCTGCTGATCGTTTTCAAGTTCATCTTTACGATATCTTCCCGTAATTTTTTACTGATAGACATCTTGATTCTTTCCTCGATTTTGTCCGGCTCTATAAACCCGGCCACTTTCATCAATGCGGCCACCATAGGAACATTAGGGATGGGTTTCCCTAATTCCTCCTGGGCAATAGTGCTGGCATCCAAAAAAAAGATTTTTCGCTCACCCAGAGAAAGCCTTTCTCTGATGAGACCGATATCAAACGTAGTATTCATAAGGAAATATGTGTCTTTTTTTGCCCCACTGCTGATATCCACAACCCCGAGTAAAGAGGGATCTGTAACCACAACGATATCAGGATAGTACACTTGGCTGTGAGTGCGAATGGGTTTATTACTAATACGATTGAAAGCTAAAATCGGAGCGCCTCTTTTTTCGGCTCCAAATTCAGGGAAGGCTTGCACAAAAATACCTTTTTCGACCGAGAGGGCGTCAGCAAGAGTCACCGCAGCTGTGACTACACCCTGCCCTGCCCGACCATGCCAGCGAATTTCAATAGTTTCTTTCATTCATCCTCCTCGTTATAATAATTGGAATTGAAAAATGTAAAATTATTAATATTTTTATTCTGTAAATTCAGTCCTTCCTTCCAGTGATTTTTTTATGGTGACTTGATCGGCAAAATCTATATCAGATCCGACAGGAAGCCCCATGGCCAACCGCGTCAGCTTGAGTCCGAATTCCTTTAATATTTTTGCCAGATAGAATGCCGTAGCCTCACCTTCAACCGTAGGATTTGTGGCAATAATCACTTCCTTAAACTGACCATCCCTAATCCGGCTAATGAGCATATCCGTTTTCAACTCATCAGGACCTATGCCTTTTAATGGGGATAGAGCTCCTAATAGGACATGGTAGCGGCCCTTGAATATCCCCGTTTTTTCGATCGATGCTATATTAAATGGCTCTTCAATAACACAGAGAGTATCATTCTCACGATGGCTATCGGTACAGTAAATGCACGGATCAACATGTGTCAAACTGTTGCACTGAGAGCAGTAAAACACTTTCTGCTTGGCATCCTTGATGGCATTGGCCAGCCTATCTGTATCTTCTTGAGGAAGACTGAGAAGATAAAAAGCAATCCTTTGAGCCGTTTTGGCACCGATACTGGGTATTTTCTTAAGTTCTTCTATAAGCTTGTTTAGCGGGTGATCTTGTTCAAACATCAAACCAATCCAGGAATTTTTAAGCCCGCTCCCAAAGTGCCGAGTTTTTGAGATAATTCTTCATCGACTTTAGTGTTCGCATCATTAAAGGCTGCCAGGACAAGATCCTGAAGCATCTCGACATCGTCTTTATCTACAACTTCCGGATCTATCTTGATTGAAATCAGGCTTTTAGTACCATCAAGAATTACGATCACCATCTCCCCGCCGCTCGACCCTTCAATCCTCATTTCCGCAGATTCTCGCTGGATTCTGTCCTGCATCTCTTTGGCTTGCTTAAGCATTTTTTGCAAATTACCCATTCCTTTCATCTAAGCTTCTCCTAATATTTAATTTCCACAACTTCTAAGGTCTGTTTTTTTTCAAGGACTCGACTGAAATAATTTGTGCCTTGAAGGTCTTCATGAAATTCTGAACCGTGGGATCTTTCAAAGCCACCTCGGCATCTTTTTCCTTTTTTATAGGAGTATCAGATGGATTTGGAGAGGTTTTTTCGGAATAACCAGGCTTTATTTGGGGAGGCACAGTTTTCAGGGGCTCAGGAGCATCAATAGGTTCTCTTTTTGGAGTGGAAGAATCTAATCCTTTTTTGAATGTTTCGAGATCCTGAAGCAGGGTTTTAATCGGAGTGATCTTTTTAAAATGACATAATTTGATAAGTAAAGTCTCTAAATAAATCCGAGGATGTGATGAAAATTTCAGTCCTTGCTCTCCCTGTTGGAGAGCCACAAGAAACCGCAGGATTTCTTCTGACGAAGCCAGGTCGGCCTGGGCCTTCATTACGGCCAGATCCTCATCGGTCAGAGGGACTAAATCCTGAGGTGTATCTACAGTTTTTATCAACAACAAATTCCGGAAATGGGAAACAAGCTCTTTGAAAAAAAACCTGAGATCATATCCGTTGGTGATCACCTTCTCCACAAGAGAAAAAACTGCACCGGGCTTGTCATCGAAGATAATGGACGCACACTCCATGAGCATTTCCCGGTTCATGACCCCCAAGATCTCTTTGAGATCTTCATCCCTGATGTTTTCACCCGAAAATGCAACAGCCTGATCAAGCAGGCTCTGAACATCTCTCAAGCTGCCTTCTGCGGCTTTGGCAAGCAAAGTGAGACCGAGAGAAGATATTGTGATTTTTTCTTTTTGTGTAATGTCGAGAAGATGATTGATGATTTCTTTTTGCGAGATTTTTTTAAACTCGAAATGCTGGCATCGGGATAGTATGGTAGCGGGGACTTTATGAAATTCGGTTGTGGCAAATATAAAAACCGTATGTGGTGGAGGTTCCTCGAGGGTTTTTAACAGCGCATTAAAGGCTTCTTTTGTCAACATGTGCACTTCATCAATAATGATGACTTTATTGCGGCTGTGTATCGGTTTATATTTAACGCTCTCTCGAAGTGATCTTACGTCATCGATGCCCCGATTCGATGCCCCATCGATTTCGAATACATCGATTGAGCGGTCTTCGTTAACCTCCCGGCAGAACTCACATTTATTACAGGGAGTTGGAGAGGGGCCATGCTGGCAATTAAGGGCTTTAGCCAGAATCCTAGCCGCCGTAGTCTTCCCAACACCTCTCATTCCCGAAAAAATATAAGCCTGGGCTACCCTATCGTTCTTTATGGCATTCCTTAAGGTCTGGACAATAGCCTTCTGACCAATCATTTCTTCAAAAGTCATAGGTCGATATTTGCGTGCAAAGATAAGATAGCTCATATTCTTATGGTTTTTGAAAAGGAGAAGGCTTTAAAAATCCTTTTTCTTTAGATTTTATTTTAGCATACTTCCTCAGGAATAGACAAGAATAAAACAAAGATTTGACCCGGAATAATTTTATGGTATATGTTTAACACATGCAAAAAAAGAGAAGTCTGGCCGAAATCCATGTGGCCGTTGTCCTCTTCGGGATCGCCGGGCTTTTTGGCAAGTGGATTGCCTTAGCTCCCTCCATAATCGTCCTCGGACGGGTTTTTTTCGCCAGTATCACACTCGCCTTTATCTTGCTGATATTAAAACAAACCATACTTTTCCCAAAAAAATCCACCTATTTTCTTCTTGTGTCCTTAGGTTTCCTTTTGGCTGTCCATTGGACTGTCTTTTTCAAATCCATTCAAATTTCAACAGTGGCTGTGGGCCTTCTCTCCTATTCAAGTTTTCCAATATTTACAGCCTTTCTTGAACCTCTGTTTTTCAAAGAGAAAATTCAAATTAAGAATCTCCTCTATGCCGGCGGGTGTGTCTTTGGAATCTTCCTGATCATCCCAAAATTTGATCTCAGTGATGCTATCTTCCAAGGCGTTTTATGGGGAGTAGCCGCAGGATTTACCTTTTCTCTTCTCACAATATTTAACCGGAAGCTCTCCAAACAATATTCCAGTTTGGTTATCGCTTTCTACCAGGATTTTTTTGCCACACTCTTCCTCCTCCCCTTTTTTTTTATTCTACGCCCTACATTAGATCTCAAAAACATCATCCTTTTATGCATTCTAGGCATATTCTGTACAGCCGGCTCCCACACACTCTTCATTAAAGGGATGAAATACATTCGTGCTCAAACAGCGGCGATTATCAGTTCTCTCGAACCTGTTTACGGAATTGTTATTGCTTTTTTTTTCTTGAATGAAATTCCAACACTCAGAACAATCCTAGGAGGGGTGATCATTCTTTCGGCAGCTTTTTCAGTCACATGGAGCGGAGTTAGACAAATCCAATCCGTAAGGAGACAGAATCATGCCACGAAAATTTGAGACAGAAATAGCTGTCCGCCCTCATGAAATCGATTGGAACAGACACGTAAACCAGTCTGTCTACCTGGATTATCTCCTTCATGCCAGGGTGGACCAGATGAAAAGAGGCTACAAGATGCCGATTGAATCATTTTTTAAGAGAGGGTATTCCTGGATCACTCGGTCGATCTCTATTGAATACCTCAGCTCTGTCTTTATGGGGGAAACGATTATCGTACGCACCTGGATAGAATCCGTGGATAAGAAAGGTGTAACGGTTAAGTTTCAAATGCTAAAAAAGAAAGATATGTCTCTCGCCACCGAGGGAACGGCTGTTTTTGTTTTGATCAACGCGAAAACCGGACAGCCGGAAGTCATTCCTGACGACATCCGGAACAAATACTCAATCTAGGTTGACTCTTATGCCGATTTCTTTTTTTTCTTTATCACCTTTCTAACTTTAGCTTCTTCCTCTTTATGTCTTTCCTTCTGCTTGGCTTCCTCAATTTTATGCTTTTTTAAGAGTACGTCAATTCTAACTTGAGTTTCTTTCTCAATTTTTGCTTTCTCAGCCACACTTGCTGAGTTCTTTTTATCATCTTCACTCTTTTTTTTGACCATGCTGATTTCTTTCGTTTGACTTCTTTTTAAAATCCTGACTTCCCGCATCTGATTCTCTTTGAGTGTCGGCTCTACGGTTTTCTGAGAAATTCTCCCTGTCCTTTGGATCCTTGTTTTCACAAGAGTGTCCCTGATGTTCTCTCTTTTCAAAACCGTTTTTGGCTTTGCCGTTTCATTTTTTTCGATATTAGGCCGGAAGACCTGAAATTCATCGAGCCTGACGATTGATTTCATCGGCTTAGCAGCATCTTTCAAAATGTGTTTCATTATTGGTTTTTCGATTCTGTTTTGAACGTACTCTCTATCGATTCCCTGATTGATAATACGCCGATCACGCTGGATAATGTTCGTTTTATGAATGGTGGAACTGATGATCGTTTGATTCCGTTCTACTGGCAGCATATAGCGATAGATTTGCGTTTGATAAAAATAAGGGTATTCGACAAAAATCCAGTGCCGGCCGGACAATCCAAAAGTGATAGACCTGATTCCCACTCCCGGTACAAACCGTGTCCCCGGAGGTAGAGGTGACCAGCCGATGTACAGACTGCTTCGTCTCCATGTCACCCAGGCAGGCCCCCAGACAGTATCCGGAACCCAATACCAGCCAAGATAATTATCCCAATCCCAGCGGCCGTAGTGAAAGGGGATCCAACCCCAATCCCAATCAGATACCCAAGTCCATCCAAAATCGGTCCATATCCAGTTCCCATTCGAGTATGGCCGCCAACTATATCTGTATACACGCGGAATCCAGACATATCCATGGGGAGAATGATGAACCCACATTCCATGAGGAGAGAGATGGTCATAGAAATAAGATGTATCATATCGAGAAGGTGTGTCTCTGTAGTCCTCTTCGTAATAAGGATCTTCTTGAGTGGGTGGGGAATCTTCCGGGAAGGGCACATAGATAATACAGCTTGAAAGAAGCAAAATGCCAAAGAAAACAAAAGAAAAAGAAAAAAGCGAAAGCTTATTTTTCATTGTTTTCCTCCTGTATCAAGATTTCCTTAAATTGTTTATTCCTAATCCAAGGCTTTAAAAACCTTTTTGATTTTTTTGAACGCCCATTGAAGATCTTTTTGTTTAATGACAAGTGGAGGAGAAAAGCGGATCACGTTATCGTGGGTCTCTTTGCACAGAAGCCCCTCCTCCTTTAAAGCCTCACAGAAACGCCTGGCACCGCCGGCTTCGGGTTTCAATTCAATCCCGATCAACAATCCGATTCCTCTGACTTCTTGGATATGGTGACTGCGGATAGTCTTCAGCTTTGTTAAAAAATATTCCCCAAGCTCAGCCGCTCTTTCAACGAGTTCTTCCTCTTGAAGAACCTTGAGAGATTCTCGGGCTACTGCACTGGCTAAGGGATTGGCCCCAAATGTGGAGCCATGGGTCCCAGGCGTTAAAAGTTCCAGAACTTCCCTGTCAGAAAGAACGGCAGAAATGGCATAGACTCCCCCACCCAGGGACTTCCCAACTATGAGCATATCGGGTTTAACATCCTCATGTTCGCAGGCAAAAAGCTTACCTGTCCTCCCCAGTCCTGTCTGGATTTCATCCGCGATGAAGAGGACGTTATTGTTCTCACATATCTCTTTGGCTCGTTTTAAATATCCTTCAGGAGGAAAAAAAATTCCAACTTCTGCCTGGATCGGTTCAATGAGAAAGGCAGCGGTATTTGGCGTTATTGCTTCCTCAAGATCTTTTTCATTTCCAAAAGGGACTTCAACAAAACCGGGTGTAAACGGGCCAAAATCTTTTCTGTACAGGGGTTCGGTCGAAAAACTGATGATCGTGATCGTCCGGCCGTGAAAATTGTCAGAACACACAATGATCTCGGCCCGGTCCTCTGGAATACCTTTTTTTCGGTACCCCCACATCCGGGCTGCCTTCAAGGCCGTCTCGACAGCTTCGGCCCCTGAATTCATTGGGAGCACCATCTGGAAACCCATAAGATCACACATTTCTTTAGCCAGAAGCGGCCATTGATCGTTGCGAAATGCCCGAGACGTCAAAGTCACTTTCTCTGACTGTCTTTTTAGCGCTTTGATGATTCTGGGATGACAGTGTCCCTGATTCACCGCCGAGTAAGCGCTGAGAAAATCAAGGTATTTCCTCCCTTCGTGATCCCACACCCAAATTCCTCTGGCTCTGGTGATAACAACATCCAGAGGGTTGTAGTTGTGCGCTCCATATAAATCTTCAAGATCGATATAGAATTTACTGTTTATCTGTTCAACCATTTGTCTCTTCCTCTCTTCATTTATAGCAGAAATCGTCTGAAAACAAAACAAGGGAGTTGGACTAATCAATAAGGATTCAAGGGGGCAAGGATTCTAGGGTTCGAGTGTTTTTTTAAGATTCAATCAGTTCACTCGACCCCTTGAATCCCTGACTCCTTGAACCCTAGAAACCTCGAATCCTGAATCCTTTAGGCCTTTAAAGCACTAACCTGAATTATTCACGAGTTGAGAATGCCGCAGATGCGAGGCGTCGACGTATGAAGCTGTACTCTTGTACCGCAAACCGTCCCAACCTAACCCGCGTCGCAACAAAGTAGATGGGGTATTATCGACTCGCCTTTAGTGTAAAAAATGTCATTTTTGTATAAAAAAGTCTAACGATAACAAAGTTTTCAAATTGTTTTCCCAAAAAGCAAAGGAACTTACTGAAAATACTGAAATTAAAGTAAACATAGACATTTTTTATGAATTATTCAGGTTAATTCAAGTAGCGGTACCAAGTGTATTTTAGGACAAATACAGCAGACAGAGACAAGGCCAGACAGAGGAGAGACCGTCCATACCAGTGCCCCACAAGATACATGGGAAACAGATAGCCGGCAGCAATCGCGATCATACCAAGAACAACGTTCAACACAGAACGTGACGTTTTTTCGGCATTATTATCACGTTCAAAAGCCGTCAGCCCGGAATCCACCCGAACCGGTTTCCACCAGCCAAAGGGACGGATGGACAGATAAAATTCCTTTAACACCTTTTTTTCAACAGGCCGGGTGACCAGGGAACCTATTACGCTTAATAGAAGTGAGGCTGTAACAATCAGCGGGAAAATAACATAGTCCGGAACCGTGTTGGCAAAGAGGGAAACGAGAGAAAGAAGAATTCCTCCAAAAGTTCCCAGCGCATATCCCCAACCGTTCATTCTCCACCAGTACCAGCGAAGGACATTAGGGATTATAACTCCCCCGCCAAGAGCCATCATCATCCAGCTCCAGATCTCAGCGATGGAGCCGGTCTGAAATCCTATGAGAAGACCAAAAAGAACAAGCAGAACTGTGGCAAAATAGCTGAAATGCACGGACTGCCGTTCTGTGGGCTGTTTCTTTTTAAAAGGCTGCCAGAGATCACGAACGATAAATGAAGCCCCACTATTCACGGTTGAGCTAAATGTGGACATAAAAGCTGCCAGCAGCCCGGCCACAACAATTCCCCTTACTCCAACAGGCAAAAAATCTTTCAAAACCAGGGGCATAATTTTTTCAGAATCAGTCACTCCGGTGACTCCTGTCAAGGCCAACAGCACTATGCCCATCACTAAAGCCCATCGTACAATCAAAAACACACTCCAGGCTGCTCCAATTTTTGCGGCATCACGTTCGTTCCGTGCCGCAAGAAAGCGTTGAAAGTCATACATTTGTGCCGGCCCTCCGGCATTCATCAGTAATCCCTTCACAATCCAGACAATAACGAAAGCTCCAAAAAATTCAAATTGGGCATTGTCCGTACCGCTCAACTCAGGCAGTTTCCAGGGAACACGTAAAGAAGTAAAGCCATCAGGAATTTTAGATAGGCTTTCAGGGGTCAGCTTTAACCAGGCGATAAAAGCGATGATGAGGCTTCCAACCGTCAGGACAACTGTCTGGATAACATCGGTGACGACCACACTGAATAAACCTCCCAGGAGAACATACATGGTGGTCACCAAAATGATCAAAACAGCCAGTACGTTCGGTTCAAGAGGAATATAAACAGAGGCGAACTTACCAATCCCCTGGAACGCATATCCGACAAAACTGGCCAGTGTAAGAACAGCCATCAATGCATACGCCGTTCTTGCCAACCGGCCGGCCGAATCGTCACCAAAACGCGTTTTCATCCATTCTGCAGCGGTCAAAACTTTTGAGCGGCGAACCCACTTGCCCATATAGGACAAAAAAAAGGCCCCCATCAAAAATCCCCACATCCAATGATGCCACATGGATTTCATGCCAAGGGCAAACAGAATGGAGACGATCCACATCGTGCCCGTGATGTCGAAGTTGGATACCGAACCCGACATGGCCAGAGCCAGCCAAGACAGCCTTTTGCCACCCAAAAAATACGACTCTAAACTCTGAGAAGCGCGCTTTCTGTAAAAGAATCCCAGTCCAATAACGGAGAGAAAATAGAGAATAACAATCGCACTGTCAATTCCATTCATGTTTTTTTCTCTGGGTTCACGATGACTCGATAACGGCATCAAACATCGCGACGACATTGTCGAGGGGCACATCGGCCATGATGTTGTGCACCTGCTGGAAAACAAATCCTCCATCTACGCCAAATATCTTGATCTGTTCTTTCACATGCTTTTGAATGTCTTCCTGCGTCGAAGAGGGCAGCATGAATCTCGTGTCACAGCCCCCTCCCCAGAAAGTGAGCTTTGTTCCAAATTGAGATTTCAACCTGGCAGGATCCATTCCGGGACAGGAGATCTGGACAGGGTTGATAGCATCTAACCCCGCCTCAATCAGATCGGGCATTAGGGAAGACACATCTCCGCAGCAGTGCAGCATAACTTTTACATCAGCCAGTTTTTTGGCACGATTCCAGAGCTGTCTGTGGAATGGCTTGAAATACCGACGGTACATTTCCGGAGAAATAAGGAGGCCGTTTTGTCCTCCAAGATCATCTCCAAAAACAATGATATCGATACATTCACCAACGGCATCCAGCCATTTTTCGAGATTTTCCAGATGGAGAGCACAGAGTTTCTCGGATAATCTCAAGACATCCTCAGGGAAAAGTTTCAGTGCTGCAAAGTAATTGTCCATCCTGTACAACCATTGAGGAAGCTCAAACATGTTCCCGCCGAAGAGACCCACGACAGCTCTCTCTGTAGAATTCCTGAGAGCTTTCGCCTTGTTTTTCATCTCGGCAAGCCCTGCCGGGTTAAGGGGAAGATGGCCTCCGGGAGACGGCACGCCGGTCCAGAGTGTACGTTTTATAATATCTTCAAGGTCACTAAAATCGTCATCCGCTATCCGTCTATCTATAAGAGGAAAATATGTCTGTTCAAAATAAAGCCACCCCTGTTTCTGAACTCCTAGTTCGAGGCCGTCCGCAGCAAACACATACCAGTTATTGTCTCTCTTCTCGAGATGGATATAATGAGGGATCTGACAAGGGCTGCCATCAGGAAGGACCCAATCCTTCCAGTCCCCCGGCTCAAGTAAAAAACCCCGTCCCATCTCAATTGTGTCCACCGAGAATCGATCCAACACATCATCATCCACAACAGCGAGCTGCTGGACCATGTCATAAATGCGCACCGGTTTCGGCTCCAATCCGAGATGTGCCCGCAGTTTGGGATAGGCCAATGCGGCAATTCCAGAAGAACGATGGGCAGAAAGATCGATGGGAATGCGGTCAGGCTGACAATGGTCCATAGCCGCAAGAACTCTTTCCCGTGAAGTCATTTTAAATGGAGATGGCGGAGAGGGTTGCAACCAATTCGAACCGCTGCAGAAATAACGGCTCAAATTAAAATCTACCCTGTCCGTCGCGTTTATATGTATCAGAAATATTCCCAAAAAGCAAAAACACTACGTTTGTTGGGAATGTCTTATCAACAAATAGCTAAAAGCCTGAATGTCAGTAGAAAAACCGTTATAAGCGCTTATAAACATAAAAAAAATAAGCTGAAATTATGAAAACCTTAGATGGGGTTTTGATCATAAAAGTCCTATATTGAATGAAAATATGATTTTTAATTATCTGAAGATAATAGAGATACCATCACTGCTGTCCTGTTAAAAAATGCAAAAGTCTTGTAAGTCATTGAATATAATAACGAAAGCCGGAAAAAAGGTAAGTTCTCAATAAGTTGAGGTAAGTTCCAATAATGGGATTCACCAATAGCAGAAACAGAATGTACAGAACCAGAAAAGACATTCCCAACCGGTTCTCATAACAAAGCGGGAAAACCAGTT
>SDBT01008340.1_pt1 | contig 16933 bp, 16 predicted proteins | sample 2277101 | NCBI WGS metagenome assembly SDBT01 (sample SAMN10404973, study PRJNA504765) | marine sediment metagenome | isolation source: marine sediment core GS10_PC15, 103 cmbsf | place: Arctic Ocean: Southern Knipovich Ridge | collected 2010
TGAAGTCAGATATCATCAATTGCTCGAAGTTATCGGGTTGGTAATTCATATCTTTCCGTTGCGGTATCGGATAACTCATTAAATCGCTCCCGGAATCTTTTCAATTTGAGATACGAATACGTTAGCTGCCTGCTGTCTTATAACCTCATATTCAGCGTAAGCACCGTTGGCCTGTCCTGCGTCCCTGTCCTGAACACGGCAAAGGAAGATAATATACTTTACAAGTGCCATAACCCATTCGTCAGGGGTCAGGATAGCAGCCGCAGCCGTAGCCAGGTCCGTTGGTACGAACGAGCAGGAAATAGTAGCTGTGAACGAAAGTGTCGTCCCCGGTTCGGTATCGAAAATTATCTTTTCTGCAAAGAGAGAATATCTCGTTGGAGTTGTTTCACCAGTAGCAAGCAAAGCCTTCGCCTCAGACATAGGGGCTTTATACAACGGCTGCCAGTTATCGCCTATCTGAGGCGTTACCTTGATAGGGTACAATATGCCCTCAGCGGAAGCACCTATCGCAGAAACTATCGAAGCGTAAGTTATCGTATTGCCGGTTACCGCTATATCGACCTGGCTCTGGCAGCAGTGTGTTCCTACCGCAAATAATTTCTGCCCTTCGTTCAAATATGCCAGCATTGGCAGGTTCGTCGTAATATCCCTGTAAGCGTCATCGTCGATGTCCAGACAGATATGTTGGGCCAATGTCATAACATCTGCGGCGGAATATGCCATAATAAACCTCTCTTACTCAGAAATTCTGCTCTCTAAAGACGTGACATTTCGACGGTGGTAGTAACTTCTCTGAACATGCTTCGGGCCATCTTCTTCGTACCCGTCCTTTATCTGTGCTATTGATTGTTCGTATTCACTATCGAAACCCAGTTTGTATTGAGCTAAGCCAAGGCCGAGGCAACTTAGGGCCTTCGCTTTATTCTTGATAGCGGACATTAAGTCTGTCGGGAAATTGGTTATAACGTCCGTTGGGAATTGCAAAACCTGTAAACTTATGGAATACGCAGCGTCAGGGGTAGGCCACAACCTCACGCGGATTATATTCGGGTCAGTTGAATTCTTGTAAGCATAAGACCTGGGCGGTCCGGTCTGTTCATCGTTGGGGTCAATCTGGAATATAGCAACCTCGTCAATAAGACTGAGTGTTATATGCTCTGCCGGAATACGAACCGAACCAGGGACTATCCGGTAGATATACTCGTCAAGGTCAACATAGTTCGTGCCGGCAGTTGTTGTTGCGGTAACATCCTGTTTATGGAAGCGGAAATCGGTAACGCCGTATTCGGTAATAACCTTCTGGTAAGCATCTACGATAGCACTGTTGACAATATCGGCCTCTCCTGCCGTGAAGCTGGGCTTGCCTGTTATATTACGGTACAGTGTTTCCATTTCGGAACGAATCGTATTGACGGTGTTATAAGTTCTCATACGGCCTTTCTCCTTGGCGGTGGCGGGGTGAATATCTGCCTGCCTCTCGCTACACTCCTTAAATGACTCCTGCATTCGTGCATTGCATCATCTTCTTTGTCGGTTACGACCTTTTCGTTATGTTCATCAAGCTCCGTCAGAATATCTCTCGCCCGCCTCTTATCGAATTCCATCCGGTCTTTAATAATTCGTATTGACTTTCCAAGGCTCGGATGCGCACAAACCATATAAGGACTGCTGCTGGCCGGTGTAAGCCATATCTCGCATCGCTGGAATTTCACATTGAAAACAGCGTGCATTTCCTTATCGTGAAATTCCCTATCCAGCTGTTCCTGATTACTCTCTACCGGCCTGAGCCAGGGATATAACTTTGACATAATCTACCTTTCAGTATGGGGCCGAGCCAGGAGGAAAAGACTCGGCCCCAAAAACCAGAAACCAAAAACCCAAAATTCTGTTATTGCGTTGCCTCAATACCTACACGGTACGTCAACCGCACCCCGTAGACATCAAAGTCATCTTCGTCAGCTATTCCAGTGATTTCGATCATTAAGATGTCGTCTGCGTCAATATCAGCAACTCCACCGATACCACTCGACAATGTAACCAAAGGTTCCCACTGACGAGCATCTGTATCAGTAATTACCAATTGGTCGTCAACAATCGGAGTTGTATTCCCGTATTCAAAGACACGAATACCGATATTACACTCTACGCCACCTTGTTCGTGAACGTCAAACTCCAAGACAAGATCACCAACAGCACCAGCGTCAATAAACGTCGATGGAATTGGCATTGTGACATACAGCATATCAGCGAGATCGTCAACCATCGTATAGCCTTCAACCGCTAAGGATTCAGCCACACCAGCCGCCAAACCAATACACGCAAATCCACCAGCATTTGCCCAACCAGTTGCACTTATCTCCGTAGCACTAACATATCCAATCCCACCGTAAGCAAACTTGTGAGTCTTGTTCGTGCTTGTGGTAAACAGAACACCTTCGTCAGTTGTTGAGAATGCGATACCGGCAGTACCACCCTGAATGGTCACTTTAGAAGCATCGCTCGTACTACCAACTGTAACAAGTTGTATTGCTGTGCCTCCATCCCCGATATGAATGGTATGTGCTCCAACACCAGTTCCTAAATTAAGACCCGCCATTGTAGCAGTAGAAGCTCCGATAGAGATTACACCGGTTTGTGCAGCGTTACCAATCGTATAAGTTGTTGCAGCAACACCATCCAATACCATGTTACCAGTACCGGCCTTGATCGTTGTTGAACCGGCATCTGCGGCATCACCAATCGTAATAACCTTAGAACCAGTACCACCATCACCAATAGCGATTGATTGAGCACCTGTACCGCCTATCGTAACTGTTCCGGTATTGACCCCAGTATTAATATTTGTAGGATCGTCAAGAGCATTTACATTGATATTTACACCGTTCGAGCCACCAAGAATCGTAGTTGTAGACGAGGTAGTACTTGACCCCACAGCTACCGTCTTAATACCGGCACCATTACCAATATCAATCGCCTGTGTAGCACTACCACCGATTGTTACTGTACCAGTCGTCGTACCTGTACCAATACTAACAGGATGGTTGGTTGAAACATTGATTCCAACGCCGCCAGAACCACCCTTAATAAGAGTTGTTCCGGTATCAGCACCGTCACCAATATTAATTGTCTTTGCACCGGTACCACCAGTTGCAAGATTAAGAGTTCTTACACCAGCTCCAACAGCAACTTCAACCGTACTCGCTGCACTTGAGTTACCAAACTTCATTGTTCCTTCTTGGGCTGCCAAGCCGAGAGTAAATGTTGAAGCTGCGACACCTTCTAAGGTAAAGTTACCTGTACCTACTTTCAAATCAAGCGAAGAAGCAGTTGTTACATTACCAATTTCAATAAGCTGTTCAACGGCATTTGCACCGATATTCAAATCGCCGGAAGCGGTTATAGCAAGATCATCTGTTGATGTAAGCGATAAATTACCAGTACCAGATTGTACCGTAGTCACAGATGCACCAGCAGCACTGCCGACTGTTACAGTCCTTGCACCGGCACCAGTTCCAATGTCTACCGTACCTGTTGCACTTGACTCACCAAACTTCATGGCTCCAGTTTGAGCAGCATTACCGATTGTGTAGGTCGTAGCTACATCACCGTCAAGAGCCATGTTGCCCGAACCAGCTTTTATTGAAACCGATGAAGCACCACTGGCACTTCCAATAGTAATAATCATGTCACCAGTGCCACCGTCACCCATATGGATCGTGTGATCTCCAACACCAGTACCAAGACTAAGGTCCGTCATAGCAGCGGTTGAAGCACCTATAGTGATTGCCGCGGTCTGTGCAGCGTCTCCGATAGTAATTGTCGAAGCAGCAACGCCCTGCATGTCAATGTCGCCAGTACCAGCTAAAAGATGTAAAGCTGTTACGCCAGTTTCATTTCCGACAGTGATAAGTTGAGCAACGCCATTAGCACCAACACCCAAAGTGCCAGCAGATGTAATAGCCAGGTCATCAAGTGATGTAAGTGCTAAGTCGCCTTCACCGGATTGTACCGTTGTTGCAGATGACGTAGTAATAGAGCCGACCGTTACGGTTTTAATGCCTGCACCAGTACCAACATCGATGGCCTGTGTACCGGTTCCGCCAAGAGTTACTGTCCCTGTTGTAGTGCCGGTTCCAATACCAGTTGTGTTCGTAGAAGCATCGTTATTGATAAGGGTCGAAGGCGATATATGAGTTAAAACGCCTGCGGCATCAACAGTAATATCACCATTAGTACCACCATTAGCATGAATTTGAATACCACCATCGGTAGTCTGGAAGACAATAGCGAAACCAGCCACTGTTCCAGTTGCATCAACTTTAAACGGAGCATTCGCAGTTGTACTGGTTTGAGTAAACAAAGTTTTATCACCTACAACATGAAGGTAATCCAAACTTGCATCCCACTCAAAAAACTCATTAGTAGTAGCACCAAATATCTTCAAGTCGCCACCAGCGGTATCAGCACCTATATCAATAGCATAGGTTTCATCACCAGCGGGTGTAAACGTAAGTCTTTTGGTTGTAGTTGAATGTATCTTCCAGTCATCGTGGTCGCCAAACCCGATGTAATCAGCATCCTGCATGCTTATATCATAAGCATCGAAGATGACTTCATCGCCGGAGGCATCAAAAGTTACCGTACTTGATGTTGCACCAAAAAGAGCAAGGTCAGCGGTATATGTTGCATCACCAATAGCAAATATCTGGTCATGAGTTGTTTCAACGGGCATAAATGCCAGTGTTTCATCTGTAGAAATATCAATCGCCCAATCTGTAAAGCCATCGCCGATATTAACAAACTCAATCTGTGAACCTTCTGTAATCTTCAGGTCGGCAAGAATAAATACCAATTCATCGGCACTGGCATCCCACTCTGCATAAGTCGAAGTTGTAGCACCGAATAATCTGGCATCAAATCCATCTTGGTCTGCACCAAAATTCATCGCTGCCGTATTATCTGTCAAAAGAGTGGCCCATGTCAAAACGCCGGTAGAACCAGATGTTGCTGTGAAATCATCGTCGTCACCGAATTTAATCAAGTCACCATCTTCAACAGTAAAGTCAAAACCATTAAGCGACATATCTTCTTCTGATGTATCCCATTTGACATAATCCGATGCTGAATCACCATAAATGGTAATATCAAAGTTTGTAGTTGCACCGATCTTCCAGTCATCATTGGCAGTAGCGGCTTCCATTAACAAATCTGTCCCGTCATGGAGAAAAGTAATATCGGCAACTTCAGTAGTTGCACCGCCAATACCAAGAATAGCATTATCCAAGAAGTGTAATGTTTCTCTTGAATCGTCCCATTCTATATCTTTGCCTGCATCTGTAGTGCAATCAAAAGTAACGTCAGTTACGAAAGTGGTTACTCCTGTAGGTGCTAAAGTTGAAAAGATGGCAGCACCAGCTGCTGATACACTCCAGGTATTGCCTGTTCCCTCGATGTCTGAACCGCTTCCAGTGTTTTCAAACTCTATACCATCGCCAGAACCAACTGACATTGTTATAGTCAAACCGTCACCTGTTGAATTGCCGCTGTAAGTAAGACCCAACAGCGATGTAGAGTCATTATCAGTGTTTGTTATTTGAACGGCACCATCAGTTGCCGCTATGGTTCTGCCACTTCCTGCACCGCCAAAATCGTAAGCACCGTCAAGGGTTGTACCGCCACCTGTAAACGCAGCCCAGGTCGAGCCGTTGTAAACCGTCATTGTGTTGGTAGAAGTATTCCACCAACCGTCACCGGCAGTAGGTGTCCATACGCCACTTGGAACAGCATCGCGTTGTGTTGAAGTCCCAGAGAATATCCACCTAAAACCGTTACCTTGCCCTTGGTAAGTAGCGTTGGGCTTTAACTTACCAAAAACAGGAATCGTCATGCTCAGAATAAGCAAGTAAATTAACAATCTTTTAATCTTCATAATATTTGCTCCTTTCCTGAGTAAACGATTAAGAGTAAGAGAGTCCGGTGATTTTTGCCTGGCCCTTGGGGTCCTCGCACACGAACTGCATGTAATTAACAGCCGTTGCGAACATTGCGTCAGAACCTTCTTTCGGACGAAGTATCTGTCCGCCGCTTTCAATCCACTGGAAGCCATTGGTTTTCGGTGACTGGAGGAACTTGAAGGCGTTCGTGTTCAATATGAACATCGTACCGGGCTTAAGGGTAGCCAAGCTCTGTAAAAGAAGCGTGTAATTGTCAATCACAACACTTGCACTTCTGAAACCGAATGTGGTATCAATCGTGGCAGTAGCAAGGCGACGGTCATCTTTCCGATTAGAGAAGAACTTCAACCGGCTCTTGGGGTCAACCACAACGGCGTTCGGGGTACTCTGTTTGAGATTTACCAAATCGAGCATATAGTTCATCATTAGTTCCTCATCAAGCTCAGCATCGCCTGCTGCTACGACATAACTGTCAAGAGCGTGAGCGTAATTCGCCCTTGTCTTTCCCCAACTCGTATAAGTTGTGGTATCGACAAGGTTCGTCAAGCCGTTTGGCTCAAGACAGCTATTAGCGGTTACAGTTCCTTCGGCGTCAACATCACCGTAAGCGTTTTCGAGAGTAATGTACTGAGTTGCACTATCAAGTGTTGCTGTTAAACCGGAAGCAGCTTTCAAGGTGAAGGTCCCTGCTGTGTAATCAACGTTCGAGATAATCATACCTTGGGTGTTAGCTCCGTCAACGAGAGTACCCGCCTGATCGTCGCATACATCGACTATCATACCTTCGCTTAGGAACTGGCAAGGTGAATATCCACCCGTTGCAACCAATGCTGTGAAGGAAGCGCCTGTGGATGAATCAACGGAATCACCCGTAGCCGTAAACGATGCGACCGTACCATTACCAGCACCGCCGACAATACGTTCCATTTGCTGACGAGCCTTTTTCAAGGTATCGTCCATAGCACTTGGAACTGCATCAACGTAAGCACCGGGGCCTGAGCGAACTGTTGCCGCTGCCGGGCCGGTAAGGGACATATAGGCGTTCAGGTATCTGAGGCGTTCCTCTCCCTGAAAACCTTTCTGGTGAATATTTGTCACAAAACTACCACCTTCGGGAATACCGCCGAAGCCACCTGCTCCTTGGGTCTTGAAGGCTTTGATAATCTTGTTACCTACAAAAGTTATATCCCCGCCGAACTTACCGAACATGGACAGAAGCGGTGTTGCATGGAACGTGGTATTGTTCAATGCAGGGATATAAACATCTTTCAAAAGTCCTCGCACACTCGTACTGAACTGATAGTCAGGACGATGTTGCGGGACTGCACTGGCTGTATTAACATCTGAGGTTGCCATAATAGCTTATCCTTTCTTTTACACAACAGCCCGACTCTGCTTTGCGTACTGCTTTGCCGCTTCCTGGTGATTCGTTACATCCACATTTGCATACGGATTATTCACAGGGACCGGGCTTCCGGCAGCATTCGCAGGGACGGGCATGTTGGCATTAACAGTAACATTTGCATTTGGCGGAGGATTTGGCGATGGATTAGGTATGAATCCGGCCTTCGATTGCCCTCTGCCAAGATTAGTGAAGTACTCCGCTAAAACATTAAGCTGTTTCGTGGCCTCGTTACCAAAATGCTGGTACTGTGCGGTAGTCAAGGTAGCTGGGTTTATCCCATTCTCCCTTGCCCACTTGTCCGCCATAGCACCGGTAAGTGATAAAGTTGTCTCTTCGACTGTGGTTTGTAGCGAAGCGTCCATATTCGCAAACTCTGCACCTTCACGAGCAATAGATTTCACTGCGTTCACAGACTGATTGACCTGCTCGAATTGCTTATCGGCGGCAATTTGTTGTGTAACGCCCGTCAACCTTGCGTCGTAAAGCGACCTGTCTGCCTTACGGACTCTGTCGTTAGTAGGAAGCGAGACCGAGCCTGTATCTTCTATCTCTTTGGCATAAGCCTCATCTGCTGCCTTGACCTCTGCCTCTGCTAAAGCTACCGGGTCATTGGTTGCCGGTGCCGAAGTTTCAGGTACAGTAGGTGTTTGAGGGGTCTGATACTTCGACCGTACATGGTCCCGTACCATTTCCGGAGTTATCAAACCTTTCTCCAACTGCTCGGGAATGTCACTCAATGGGTCAATGCCCACCGCCTTCAACGCTTTCGCCTGTTGAGCGTTCACCTGTTTCAGGCGTTCCTCGGAGGCCACAGGAGCTTCGGACGGCTCAGGGGTAGTAGGAGTTCCACCCTCTGGCTCGTTTGTCGGCTCTGCGGCGGGCTGAGGCGTCCCTGCGGGTTCCGTAGAAGGCGGATTAACCTCATCCGGACCAACAGGGAACCCTTGGTCTATGTTTACGTCTGCAACTGGAGTTACATCGCTAATACCAACTCCTGGTTGGCCTGCGTTGTTTGGGTTTTCCTCTGTCATAATCTCACTTTCCTTTCTTAAAAAATTTAGACCAAAAAAAGAGGCACGTCAGATTACTCCAACGTGCCTCTGTAATAGGCGCCGATGATTACAGCATCTCAGCGGTTAATTATTCCGCTTATGCCCAAGTTTTTGGTCAGTTAATTACTACATCATTTCTTTTTATCCTTATTCGATGTTTCTGCTGGCTTTGATTTCCCCAACAAAATCTGCTGGGGAGTCGCCTTCTTCAACAGCATTTGTGCGTAAAGCTGTTGCTGGAATCTGGCGTTTTGGATGTCCCTGATAATTTCATTATGCTCTTTGATGTGATTTCCCATATTATTAAGAAGTTCTATGTATAGCGGATTGCCCATCTTCTTGAACTTCCAATACTTATCTATCATATATTCGTTGTGGCACATGACGTGAATCATGTGGTCATCGAATGGATTTATAGACGGCACAAAGGTGTATTGCTGAACAATTACAGCAAGTTCTTCTTTGGACACACCTTCGGGGATTACCAGCGACTTCAAGTTCTCGAAGGCCTCAATGAATTCCCTCATAGCGAAGTTGCGGTGCTTGGAATGCTTCTGCAGGATATTTTCCTTATTGCCGAAGTGCATCTGGTTCATAGTCCAGACCCGAAGCTCAGGGTCTTGAGGGTCGCCGAGTAAGCCCGAACCCCACAGATTGAAAGCCAACCCAGCCTCAGCGTCCTTATCAATAGGCATTGACGACCGATGCTTTACGAGAACATTGAACTTGCCCTGTAACTGCTCCGGGTCCCATTCGTGCAGCGTCCATGTATAATCACTGCCAACAACATTTACCATACGGCCTTTTTCGTAATTAGCGGCCATAAGGGTCAATTCCTGATATAACACTCTTTCGTCGGCTTCCTCAAAACCTTCTACGATTGGGCCAAGATGTTCTATGTCGGACTGTTGCAATGAATTTAATGCTTTACCGCTTTCAATACCAGGCGGCGGCTGACCTCTCATTGCACCGTGGAAGGCGAACAAATCGTCGATAGCTGTCTTGATGATTTGCAGATAACCGAACACCTGAGAGTTCATTGGAACGCCCGGCTCTCTTGTCGGCTTACCAACGGGGCCGTCGTATTCGATTATATTACCCGCTCCGTTATCAAGGGTCTTAAACTTTAACTTTGCCGTTCTTGGCGTAAATATAATAGCGTTACCCATGACATCGATGTTCTCATCTATCATAGCAGCAACACGGTTGAACTTTCTCTGCAATGGTCGGGCCTGGGATATTCTTGGAATTCCGCCAAGCGTTGCCCCGTTTATCGACATTGGTGCAGCGGGAACAAATGGCAATTCTCCATGAGGATATTGTTCTATAGGGAATGGCCTGTGCAATACGACCTGAGTGCCAAGCATAATAGCGTAAGCACCTGTCGGATTCTGGCTCGTGGGCTTTTCCCAATACTCGTAATAGTCAATAAACTGGTCTGAATCGAGCTTGATATTACTGCCATCGAACTGCTTTTGTGTTATCATTCTCTGCTTGTCGGGGCCGAAGGTGGAGACAAAGCGATTCATTATATTCGTCTCGAACTGTTTCTCCTGAGACATACCATCCTGAGAGAACTGGGCGGCCAACTTATTATGTATATCAGTGCCAAGCGCAGTTAATACCCAAGCTGACGTAACGCGCTTTGCGTGTATTATCCAAGGTAACTTATGAAGGTCGTTGGCCCTGAAATCATATATCAATTGCGAGGTAGGCACTACCATAGTCTCTACTTCACCCTGTAACAGAGCAGCGCCAACAGGAAGCCCCTTGACGTGCTGGGGTATTGGCTGTCCATTCTCATCGAATTCCGGCGGGTTTATACCGAGTACCTTAGCGTTGGGATTCCAGATAGTCTTTCTCCATCCCACACCAGAAATGTCATACCACAGAACAGCCTCACCCCTCTTGAGGTCTGTGCCATTCATGCGCTGCATGTGCTTATAGCATTTTCTGGCTACAATGGCAGTTGCACGGTCGTCATCATCAGTGCCGGCTGGGACTATATCGAATGCCGGTGTTCGGCTTGTGGATATGGCAATGTCTTTTTGGACAGCAGGCAATAGAACATTAATGGTGCAGTTCACTGTACGTTCCATATCGAGAGCGAATATCATATCACCCACAAGCTCGATATCCTGTTCGCCGACCAAGTAGGAGATATTGGCCTTCACCTCGACGAGTATCCTGCGCCTATGCGGATTGAACGAGTCAATGCGTCCCTGCATGGTCTTGGCAATCAACTGAACTATCTCAGGGACTTTACCGTCATCGTCAGTAAGGACGTGTTGGCCTAAAGTCGTATTAGGATTTGAGAATGCGTCCTCAACCATTTATGAAATCTCCTCGATTGTTTGAGTATCAGCGCTCACACGGTATTTAGTGCCACAGTCGATACATTGTATAATTACTTCTTTAGCAAGCACTCTGGGTTTCCTTTTGTGTTTTATCTCTATATAAAGAGCGCCTTCATACTCTTTGAACTTGCAAAGTTTCAAAGCACAGATGGAACACCTTATATTTTTTGCTGTTTGCAGTAGCGTCACAGTATTTGCCCTTTAGGTTTGTCGGTTTTCTTTGGTTCTTCCGGCTTATCACCTTCGGGGTCATAACCGGCGAGTATCAACTCGACCTTCTGCATTTCTTCGCAGAGGTCGGGACGTCTGCTTTTCAATAAGACCCAACAGCTATGGAAATAGTTGTCTCTTTTAATCATGCCTTCGGACATGGGGACTACCGGAGCGGTATCCAAAAAGGCTGGGTTGAAATCAATGTCAATATCTTTTTTTGCCTCTTTATTGAGAAAATCAAACATTACAAAATCACCTTCTTTCTTGTGTTTCTGATTTGTTGGTTAAACAATCTCCATGAACTCCTGACGTCGGGGTCCTCGGATTCCACTCTTTTTTTTACTTCACCTTCCGGCCTGATTATCGGGTACAGCTTCGCACCGTGATAGGCCAGCATTAAGGCTATTACACGGTCGTCATTAAAGCCTGCGCCCGCACCTGTTGAACGCTTTGAATTCCTCTTCGAGGCTTGATAGACGAAGTTCCTGAACTCGTCTAAAGTTGCAACGTCATTGATGATTATATCACCCTGAGCCAAAGCCATCTGCATTTCGTTTATCAAAAGCCACTTACTGCCCTCAGTAGTCCTGAACCCGAACTTGCTTGAAATGTCGATATCTTCGTCGAGATGAGTCTCGGACTGATAGTTCCTCGGATACCTGTAGTATTGCAACAGAGCGTCCTGAACGGAATTGCCCGGGTAATTCACTTCGCAGACATTGAGGGCTTCGTTGTAATACCTGCCAAGGTCATTCACGAATTTACTGAATTGGCTTACAGGCCATTTGGCGCGGAATACAGCAACCTGCTCAAAAGGAAGGCTGTTAGCGAGTATCTGGGCACAAGAATAATCGTCACCGAGACCCGTTGCGGTATCCACTCCGAGCGTATAAATCATGGCCGGTTCACTCTCCCTGAATATCCTCAGTGGCTCATATTCCTGTTCTATAAAAGAGTATGGCATTTTTACCCAATCATTACACTACGTCAAATTCCCAGTAATACGCATATCCTACGACTTTATGTTGATATTCGAGACATTTTCCATCACGAGTGTAGTCGTTTAACTTAATCCATCCCTTATCAAACCAGTCCGTGGAACAATGTTTTCCATTATATGAGCGGCAAAATGCTTTTTTGCAATCAGAGCAGAATAAATCCAATGTCAATATATCAAACGCCAGCATTTTGCCGCATTTGTAACAGTATACAGATTCGTTCATGCCCATTTTAGCTGGCTTATTACCTTCACTTCCCCAGTTTCCCGATGAAAGCCTCGGTTTTATTGGCAGTTTAACGAGTTTTCCCTGTGTTTTTGCGTTAGCCTCTTTGGTTAGCCCTGCCATTGCTACTAAGCCCATAATTACAGCACTTGCTTTTCTTAGGAATTTTCGTCTATTCATCTCATATCTTCCTTAAAATAATCATCCAATCATTATGCAGCTACAATCATCCCTTCGCGGTAAGGTTTTACACGCTTTTCCATTTCTTCGAGCAGGTCAATATCGAATACGGGCCTGCCGCCGAAGATAAGATATTTTCCGAGAACACGGACAGCGTAATCATCTTTTGACAATGTTCTCTTCAAGGCTTTAATTTCCGATACGGGGATATAAGGATTGTCTATCATACCAGCAGTAGTATCATAAACATCTTCACGCTCCATCGTTTCTTTGAGCCAGCGAGTCCCTTCTATCGGCGTTGCCGTTAAAAGCCAGATGCCCTCAGTGTCAACGAGTCTCATTTCAATTTCATCGAAAATACCTTCTTTCGTTATTTCTTCATCTACCCACGCCCAGTCAATCTTATCGCCCTGAAATTTCTTACGCCCGGAATCGGCGGACTTGAACCAAACTTCCCAATTCCTGCCATCCGAATTGAATGTCCAGTAATTGTATTTCCCGTTCCACTTGCCATGTTCAAGGTATCTCCTCGGTATAAATTGCTCGAAATATGGTTTCTCTACAGATTCGATTCTGCCGCTGTCAAGGCCGACAATCCAAGCTCTACCTTCCTTCGGGCTTTTGTAAGTCGGATGTTCTCCAGTTACCATCAAGGCCGTCTCGAACCCACCGAGACGTGATTTCCCGGTTCGATTTGCACAAGCAACTACCCGGCCCTTCCAGTTGGGGGCTTCCCATATTATTCTATGTTGCCAGCTTGGGCCACCATCAGTTCTATTCCGGTACGGAAGTTCCCTGTAGTAAGGTTCTTTTGCGCGACTTAAAATTTCCGCTACTTGCTCCCTGTGGGTCTGGAGCCAGCTCAAAGCCGCCTTCCCTTTTTTCGTATGAATCGACATACTGGCAAACTCTGTCAGCCTCTTTAATCGCTGCGAAGAGTTCTGCATCCGATGAAATGGAAACTGCAACTGTAATATCTCGTTTTTGTGGTGCGTGGACTCCATAAATTTTGTGGACCTCCTGAACAGCTTTCAGTCTTGCGTTTGTGTCTGTAACAAATACAACTTCAATATTCGTGCTACCGTCTGCATTTTTAGTTTCTTTATTATGCGGCTTAACCGCATTAAGGCCCTCTGCCAGTATGCATGTAGCCCCTTTAAGTCCGCCGCCTTCAACTTGGTCATCGAGGTACGCGATAGCCATTTGTCTATAATCAGCAGTTCGCCGGTACTGTCGAACAGTTACCTCATGCACTCCAATTTCCTTGGCGCAGACTTCGCTGGTTTTCCCTTCAATAATGGTCTTTTGAAAGGCCTTTACCACGTTAATGTCTTTTCGGAGTTTCTGTGCTTTACTGGGCGCCATCTGGTTCCTTTTTTTCCTCTGGTACAATCGGTTCGACATCATTTTCTGGAACGCTCGCTGGTTCATTCACGGGCGGTTCTGTAACCGGCTCAGTGTCCTTTTGCTCAACAGCGAATTCCGGGTGCTTGAACTTGAGGTGCATTTTCAGTCCGTGACCGGAGAACATCTGGCCGCAATTTGGAACAGGACACATCTGGTCTTTATCGTGCTTGGGTTTTGTGCCAAGCCTTTCGTTTTCTCCGTACTGCGCCTTGCGTCTGCGTTTTGCAGCGCCAATGAAGCGGCTTTCATTGAACCTGCCGAACTTGTTTCCCTCCCCAAGGTCTATGGTCATACCGAGGCTTATCTGGACAATACATTCGAGGCATATCATAGTGTCCTTTATTTTCTTTGGCGCTTTGTGCCTTACCAGAATACCCCATCGCCTTTGACCACAAACAGCGCACTCCTGTTTTCTCGAATGGCGTTCATAAATGACGGCTTTGGTGAAAAAATCATCCGTCCCTATTTTGAATCGGATTAGTTGAGACATTTGTACCTTCCTTTCTTAAACAGAAAATTACCACGGACGGAGATAGGCTTTATGCGTTCCAGCACTGACAACGGGAAACAAAGCGACTATATGCTTAAAGCCAAGGTTATCAAATTTCAAGACGGCTTTGCCGTTTGAGAAGTTCAGTATCGTTACTGTATGCTGGGCTGTGACTGATTCGGTGAATGCGTCAACATAAAAGCGTCCACCGCCGTCAACCATTGCATCAGCTACATAAGTATATGAGCCTAAAAATTCAGCATCGCCTTTTACCGGGTATCCCCACAATTCAAGCGTACCGGTTTCGCCGTCCGCAGAAGTTGTTACGTGAATAAACGCTCCATTAGTAAGGCTTTGAATTTCAATGTCCGAGTCACTTAAACTTGCTTTTCTATACTCCTCCGTTAAATTCGTTGTATCAATCAAAGTACCATCAACTGAACCTGATGTAACAGAAGCAAATAGCCTTTCAACTGTCTGTAATGTCCTATCGTATCCGTGCATGATTATATCCTTTCAAAAAGTGTTAATTTGTTACAGAAATCTATCTCTCATCCGTCCCCAAAAACCACGTTTCGGCCTTCTGTGTTCTGTGAAAATAGCTTTTACGTCACTTGCTTTTAATGCTGTATCGTAAATCCTTACATCGGAGATAGAACCATCGAAAGTTTTGGATGTATCTGCGGAAAGATTGCCTATGGCTAAATCAACAGCACTATCATCCGGTATTGTACCAACCCCTGCGGTATTCGTTGTAAGCGATTGCAAAACTCCATTAACGTATAATTTTATTTTTTTGTTACTATCTTCATTAAAGACAAAAGCTACATGATTCCATGCACCGACAGTTAAAACATTGGAATTAATGGCGGTGGCAGCATTGGCGGCAGGAGAAACATGAAATATATCTGCACGAATACCAACACCCCCGCTTGACACTTGTATTCTATATCCGAGTCCACCAGGGTCAATCTTATCAATTATTCTTCCAAGACCACCTTCTCCGCCGCCCAATGGTTTTATCCAAGCAGAAATACTCAACGCTGTTTTGCCAAAAGCATCAATAGACGGGTCGGCGGGAACGGTAATTTTATCATCTACTCCATCAAACACCATTCCTCCGCCAGCAGGAGAAGATGCAGGCGTTATGGTATTGCTATCTGTGCCAACCCATTCGCCATTATTAGAACCAACACTATCTCGGATGACGGTTTGGCCATTAGGATCACCAAGTTTCCAATGAGCAACCGGAGTTTTCGCAAATGCACATCCTGAAAAAAACAATACCAGCAAAATTAAGAGTCTTTTCATTTTATACCCTTTCTTAAATTATTTAATTCCGGCTTCTGTAAGCCTCTTTTTGATTACTAAGTTTTCATTCGTGAAATACGCAAGCTCTGTCGGAGCAACGCCCGGAATACCTTGTTTCCCTTGTACTCCAGGATAACCACGTTCGCCGAGCCTGCCGTCCTTGCCGTCTGTGCCGTGCCTGCCGTTGGCTCCAGCAGGACCTAAGAGGTCAACGAGTTCGCCCCACGAGCCGTCCGGGTTCTGAAACTGAATCTTAGTGCCTTTCCAACGGTGGGCCGGTATATCACCTTTGAGACCCTGCAAACCAATATCGCCAGTTTCACCAACATCACCCTTATCGCCTTTGTCACCTTTGTCACCAGTCACACCCTGCGGCCCGATGTCGCCTGTCGTACCTCTTTCGCCCTGGAGTCCTTGATGCCCCTGGAGACCCGTCTCGCCCTGCTCGCCTTGTATACCGTGTTCACCCTGTATGCCCTGAGAACCGGTGTCGCCTTTGGCGCCAGTATCACCTTTGGCCCCTTGGGGGCCTTTGCCACCTTGGACACCTGTTTTACCAATATCACCTTTTGCCATCATCTCAATCTTTTGCTTGGAATCGCCACCGAAATACATACATCCTTCTTTAACAACAATCTTCGACATGAGTTGCTGAGTCATTATTTTCTGTTTGTCGAGATTTTGGTCTCCGCCTAATTTTGAACGGTCTTTTGCCATTATTGTCCCTTTCTGTTATGGTGCTATATGCCTGTGCTTCGGCGCCTGCCACCTGTTTTCTATTGAGAATGTTCCAACTACTGTGGTGACGGTTTCGCCGCCTATTGTAGCGCCACTTAACACCACGCTATAATCTTCTTCCTTGTCATAATTGGCCTGCCCCAATACGACAGATACCGAATGGATATTTGATTCGGAGCCTATATCAATATCTAAAGTTGCCTGAGCGGTAGTGAGCGGGGTGGTTTCGTTATTCTTAAAGACCCTTAGCCCATTACCTTCACTTGATAATGTTTTATTCGTGGAGAAAGTGAAATACACCGTTTCAAGAAGTTCGTAATCACCAACATACCCAGCCGGTGCCAAACCGCCAACTTCCACCGCATTAACCGCTGGCCTGTGCGTTGCGCCAGCGCCAATACCGGCCCCGCTAAGTAATGGAATCTTAGAGTCTCCTGACTCGATTGTTACGGCCCCGGGATTCGTATACAGATAAGGGTGGCCGGCATCGTCCAAAGGAACATCATCTTGGCCATCTCGGATGGTATCATCTGGTTTTCGTATCTCAGCCGTAAACGTAGCCAAACCGGACACCGGAAAAGAGACTTTAATTACGCCTTC
>SDBT01008341.1_pt1 | contig 16932 bp, 14 predicted proteins | sample 2277101 | NCBI WGS metagenome assembly SDBT01 (sample SAMN10404973, study PRJNA504765) | marine sediment metagenome | isolation source: marine sediment core GS10_PC15, 103 cmbsf | place: Arctic Ocean: Southern Knipovich Ridge | collected 2010
GTTGGGAAAGGATAACCGCTGAAGGCATCTAAGCGGGAAGCCTACCTCGAGATTAGAATTCCAATTCCCATTGGGAAGTGAGCCCCCATCAAGACTAGGTGGTTGATAGGCCAGGTGTGTAAGGATAGAGATATTCTAAGCTAACTGGTACTAACGGGCGATTGCTTGGTCGCATTTGCCGTTTGCCTCAAGCAAACGGTTGACCAATCTACTAGCTTCAATAGTTTCTTTGTGAAACATCCGCGAAATACCCTATGCATGTGTGTTGTGTCTCGTTTCTGAGTCCCTCAAATGCTCAGCTCACGAGTGACAATAGATCGTAGCGCTAAGTCTACCGACTTGGCGCTGCATTGGCGGTGTCTATACGCTGCGGGCCACACCTGTTCCCATACCGAACACAGTAGTTAAGCCGCATCGGCCGATGGTACTGCGACTGCGGGAGAGTAGGTCAACGCCGCCTTATATGAGAAGCTCCAGGTTTACAAGCCTGGAGCTTTTCCTTTGCGCACATTTCCACGTACTATGCATGAACTAAGCAGGTTATAATCCTTGGTTGATGACGGATCACCAAATGGGGCTTATCTATGCTGGGCAACCATGAAAACCGAGTCGACCGTTTCAGTAGAGATCAGCTCATCAGGCGGCTGGAACTCTATATTGCTGGCGATAAGGCTAGAGCTCTGCAGATTCCCTGGCCGGATTGTGAGCACGACCGCGCGATTGGATCTATTTGCGATCTCTATAAGGCAGATGCCGGTTTTAAAGCCAGGGATCATTCTCGTCAGGAGGAGCAAGAAGTACTTCGTCGACTTGTCTCCTTCCTGCGTACCAACAAGATATATGCATGGGACAAGGTCAGCCACTGTCAGGAAGCCTGGCCGTTTGCGACTGCCGAGGAGTTCCATGAAGCCTTACTGTCACAACAGGAGATTGTCCCCGAGTCGCTCTACAGCCTGAAGCTACGTAAAAAAGCTATTAATCTGCTGAGGCGATACCTTGATGGCGAATGTGATCGTAGCGAACTGACAAGTAATTGGCCGAAAGAGGACGTATTCTGTCCCATCCTCAGATACATTGATGGAATCTGCTTCACACGTCTTCCGCGAGGAGGGGGGATTTCGCGGATTGAAGGTTATCAGGAGCGGCGAACCATGTCTGGTGTGCTCTCGCGATGCCATTCATTTCTTGCTTCAAACGCGAGCTACAGATCTGGCCAGATTGTCAAGGAGAGCATCTGGTGGCCGATTGTTTTCATCGTCAGCTGTATCTTTGGATTATGGTCCGTGGCGAGATCTATATCGCTATTGACCTACGATAGGCCTGACATTGAAACCTCGTATTATGTCGGGATAATTCTGCTCTCAGTAGTAGTTCCATGGTGCATTTTCTTGTGGTCGGTCTGGTTTCTCTACGACAGGAGACTCGACCGCAGGAGGTGGCGGCTGATCACCAAGGGCCGGCTGCGCCACTGGCCATTTGAATCCGAGGCCGATCTCGAAGCCGCTCAAGAGCAATGACAGTCCCGAGCTTAAGACACACCTGCGCCACTGGCTACGTGAACTGCACCGCCTTGGATACTGGCTGGCGCCGATCCTGCCAGCGACATCAAAACAGATTCTGGGTCTGCTCGCGAAGTGCCCATTGCGACCCGACGGACCATTATTCCCAAGGCTGGAGTAATCCGGGCAGTGACGCCGCCTTATATGAAAAAGCTCTGGGCTAAAACCCAGGGCTTTTTCTTTGCGCACGATTAGCCGACGTCTGTAATTGAGACTCTCACAGGTAGGGCGGGCATGTCTCGAAGGGATGCCTTTAGGTGTTTGCCCTACGAGATTAATTGGCAAAGGGAAAACGCGACGGGACACCGAGCCCGCCGCGTTGGTTATCTATAGGATTTTAACCGTCAGTTATCAAGGCACGTAAGGCGGCTGCCAGAGCTTGCGGATGTCGTCGATGCCCAGCTTGGCCATCGCTAGTCTGTCCAGCCCGAATCCGAAGTGAATCCCGCCAACCGCATCAGCATCCAAGCCGATTTCACGGAAGAAGCGCGGGGTCAATAACCCACCCCTGCACACTCCCAAAGATTCGTCTGCGTGCCCTACGGTAAAGGTAATCAGGCGTTCTATCGGATGGTCTTGCCCAATCTCTTTGTGATCTGTCTCCGCTCGAATCGCCGTTTCCCCCAGGATCGCTTGTATAACAGGCTCGATGATTGCCTTTGCATCCGGCATGTCACTCGCCAATGTTATGCAGAGCAAATCGCACACATGCCCGATCTTTACGTCGTCAGCCCCGGGCCAGCCTGTGGCGTTGAAAACCCGTCCGGGCAGCAGGATCCGGATTGGCGGCGTCTGTCCCCCAGCAGCGCCAAGAGTTTGCCAAGTCAGGCTTGTTCGCAATACGGACTGACCGCTGGGATGATATGTCTGACCAGCAGAGCAGGCTGTGTCTAATGCTTCTTGAGTCATCTCGATCGGAGCCTTTGTGTCCATTACATCGTCTGTCTCGATAACTTGATATTCCGGCAAGGCAGCTTTGATGGCATTGAGCACTTGCCGTATCGGATGGCCCTCAATTTTCAATAACCTAGGTTCGCCAAGTAAATTGCCGATTACTTTCCTGCTGAATCGCTCGTTGGGAGCGTTGTTGTGTAATGTTTCGGTAACCATGTTCAACATCCTTTCCTTCAGCCGGGTTCGGGAACTGTGCAGGCGACTTTTTACGGTCCCGGCAGGCACTTCCAGGAACTCGGCGATATCGTTCTGTGAATAACCATTAATGTAGAACAGCGTCGTCACTTCGCGTTCACGGTCCGGCAGAGATCGGATGGCGGCTAGCACTTTCTCTTTCATTTCACGATCCTCTACCTGTTGGTCCGGCTGGCTTTCCGTCGATGCTACACCCGCCGCCGCTGCCAGTGAACTCGGCCTATGGGCCTGGCGTCGCGTCATGCGATCACAATGCTTGAACACTATCCGCCTGAAGAAGCCCGGAAACGCAGCCGGCTTGCGCAGATTGCCCAGGCAGCGATACGCCTCGATGAACGCTTCCTGCGCTGCATCCTCGGCCAGGTGAAAATCGCCGAGGACCGAGTAGGCGTATCCATAAGCCATATCCTGAAACCGCCGGACGATCTCGCCATAAGCGTCCAACTCACCCGCCTGCGAGCGGATTACCAATTGTTTCAACTCGTCCATAGCAGTCCCATTGCGAGTGTTGCTGAAAGCTGAGAGCTAATAGCTTCCTTGAAGGTCCTTCTATCATAATGTCCCAGTTGCCAACCAGAAGGTTCACAAGAAATGAGAGGATACAGTAAGCGGCCACTCCTATCTGTCGCGCGAACCGCTCTATCTGATCCAGCGTACCATAGTTATGCAACCCTCGATAAAGCAAGCGAAGCGATTACTCGCCGAAGCAGCCGAGCGCAATCCCGGGCCCTGGGTTCAGCATTCCATCTACACCGGCCGGGCCGCTGAGGCAATCGCCCGGGCATGCGACGGGCTCGATCCGGAAACCGCGATGGTGATGGGAACGCTGCACGACATCGGCCGCGGCGAAGGCGTTACTGACTTGCGCCACGTGCTGGACGGCTATCGCGCGATGACCGACGCGGGATTCGATGCAGTTGCTCGAATATGTCTGACACATTCATTTCCAGTGCAGGATATCGGCTGCTACGCCGGCTCGCACGATTGCCCAGTCGAGGACGTCGCGTTCCTCCATGACCAGCTGACCAGCGTTGAATACGACCAGTATGATCTGCTGATCCAGCTATGCGATACACTGTGTCTTCCCACGGGATTCTGTCTGCTCGAAAAGCGCATGATCGACGTCGCATTGCGATACGGTGCGAACGAATTCACCATAGAAAAATGGCGCAAATCGTTCGAGCTCAAGGCTCGCTTTGAGGATAGCATCGGCCATTCCATCTACGATCTGCTGCCTGGTACGATTGCGAATACCTTCGCCTGAGAGAATTATTCGTCGCGATGGGTGGGCATGTGCGATGCATGAACTTGGCAGGTTGGGTGAGCATCTCTTGAACTGTTTCTAAATGTCTGGTGCGTCGTCGTCGATAGCCGGGGCGATATCCTGGATTTCCTCGTCATCGGGGCGCGGCGTTATGACGCCTGTTTCCTCTGCCCATTGCACCATCAATGAGATAGTTTCACCGCTGGACAGGTCGTCGTCGCCATTGCGATCGTGCTCTGCCCGTCGGGCGTCGAGTTCCATACGCCAGCCGTCGAGCAGCGTCTCCCGCTCGGGCTCGGATATCCGCCCGTCAAGATCGCTGTCGAACGCGTCGACGAAGTCGCTCATCCACGCTGCGGTGTACTCCTGCATTCGGTAGGAGAAATCCATCCGCTCGGAGAAGCTCACGGTTCCGTCGCGGTCGGTGTCCATCTCGCTGCGGAAACGCAACATTAAGTTCAACCCTATCATTTGTTGCTTGCGGCGGTTGCGTCGGCGTTCATCGTCGGATACTTCGCCGTCGCCGTCGATGTCACTGCGAAAAATCGCCTCGTTGAATGCAGTACCGAACTGCTTGTCGAAATCCTTGAGGGCGGCTTTCTCTTCGGGGGAGATTTCACCGTCGCGGTCCTGATCGAGCAGCTTCAGCCGCCATACATCGTGGGCATCCTTCATCGAGTTGCGTCGCTCTCGGAAGGTCTGGCGCATTGCCTCGCGTTCGGCCTCGGAGAGTTCACCGTCGCCGTCGGTATCGAATCTCGCGAGTCTCTGCTCGCGGCGCCGCCGGCCCATTTCCTTGAACGCATTCTTCCGTTCGGCGTCGGATAGCTTTCCGTCGCCGTCTTCATCGTATTGTTCGAGCATCCTGTTGCGATAGGCCGATTGAGGAACCTCGGCGGGCGGCATTTCCGGTTCCGGCTCGTTCTGGGGCTGTGCCTGCTCGGCGGATTGTGCGTCGTCGCCATTGTTTGTGGCGGGCTGCCTAGCCGGCTGGGTCGCAGGCAGCAGCACGTTTGCGTGGAGCTTGCCCGTGAAAAGTGCGTAATTAGCGTGATATCGCTCCGGGCCTCGCAGCCTGCCGTCGGAATTCTTGTCGAACCGTTTCATGACGACTGCGCGAAATGCGTTGCGGTACTTCTCTGCTTCGAGCCAGTCGATTCGGCCGTTGCGGTTGACGTCGAAATGCAGCATCGCCTTCCAGCGGTCGAAGACTTGCACGAACCGGTTGGGATGATTGGCGTCTGCGGCAAACTCCCTGGCGGTCATTTCAACATCGTGGCCGCACGCTCGCAGAAATGTTATGCGCTGCTTCCCTTCGAAGTATGGCTCGATGGCGTCGCGGCAGATATCTGGAATATCGACAGGGCGGCTGGCCGGTGCGGATGTAGGCATACTCGTCGGCCTGCTCGCGGGCCTGCTTGTTGGCATCGTCGACGGTCGGGTTGCTGGCGCTTTGGCGGGCAGCTTGGACGGGCCGGCGGGGCTGGTGGATATCCTGGCCGCCGCCAAGCTGGCGAGCGTCGCAAGCAGCATCGCAAGGATAACTGTGCCTCTCATAATGTCTCCCCCAAAGTGGGTCTGTACGGACTGTCTGATTATTCCGATAAACCGGCAGAAATTTCTGGAACATCCTGCCCGTTTCACTCGTCTAAATTCTATCATTAACAGCGAATTATGGAAGCTTCTGTCCGCACTCAAAATCGGCCGTAAAGCATGTTTATTAACGCTGAATTACATACAATATTCGCTCCGCAGTAACGTTAACCATAAAGGACCGCACGAAACATGCCGAAACTTCCTTTAACGAGGAAGCTTACGGTACGCATCCGCACACGGTGAGCCTTACCGGCTAACCGACCGAGAACGCTATATGAGCATTGTAGAGATATTACTGGAAAAAGGGCTGATTACGCCCGAACACCTCGCCCAGGCGATGGATCTGCGCAAAAGCAGCGGAGTGCGTCTGGACAGGGCGCTGGTGGAACTCGGCTGCCTGGACGAATATAAGTTGATCGAGGTAATGAGCGAGCAACTGGCGATTCCGATGGTAGATCTTGCCGAGGTCGAAATCGATCTGGAGACTCTGCGATCCCTGCCGCCCAAACTCGTCTATCGCAAGAACCTCGTTCCGGTCTCGCAGGAAAACGGAACGCTGACGGTAGCCACAAGTGATCCGTTCGACCTGTACGCGTTCGACGAATTGCGGCTGCTTACCGGGCTGGAGATTCGCCCGGTTCTGGCGCCCGAGGACGAAATTCGGAAGATCATCAAAGCCAATTACGGCGTCGGCGGCGACACGATCGAAGAGATGATGACGACCGACGATCTCGAGATCGTATCCGAAACGACCGACGACAACGGCGACCTGCTCGAAATGGCGCAGGAAGCGAGCGTCATCAAGCTGGTCAACGAGATTTTCCTCGAAGCGCTCAACGAGCGTGCGAGCGATATTCACATTGAGCCCTACGAGACAAACCTTGTCATTCGATATCGCATCGACGGCGTGTTGCACGAGACATCCGTACCGCCGACGATTCGCAAGTTCCAGGCCGCGATCATCAGCCGCATCAAGATCATGGCGAACATGAACATCGCCGAAAAGCGCCTGCCGCAGGACGGACGCATCAAGATCCAGGCCGGCGGGCGCCAGATCGACGTTCGTGTGAGCGTGATCCCGATGCTCTTTGGCGAAGGTATCGTGCTGAGAATTCTCGATCGTTCGACGGTGCTCTTCACCCTGCCGGAACTGGGTATGGACGCCGAAACGTTCGCCACGTTCCAGGATATGATTACGCGTCCCCACGGTATTCTGCTTGTCACCGGTCCGACCGGCAGTGGCAAGACCACCACGCTCTATGCCGCGCTTCAGGCAATTGTCTCGCCCAAGATCAAGGTTCTCACCGTGGAAGACCCGGTCGAGTACCACCTCGACGGCGTGAACCAGATTCAGGTTCAGCCGAAGATTGGCATGACGTTCGCCCGCGGACTGCGTTCGATTCTGCGTCACGATCCGGACGTGGTCATGATCGGCGAGATCCGCGATCTCGAAACCAGCGAAGCGGCCATTCAGGCATCGCTCACCGGCCATCTTGTTTTCTCGACGTTGCACACCAACGATGCATGTTCGGCCGCTACACGCCTGCTGGACATGGGCATAGAACCGTTCCTGGTTAACAGTACCGTCGCCGGCGTTATGGCCCAGCGGCTGGTCCGAACGATCTGCCTGGAGTGCAAAGAGCCTTACGAGCCTGACCGCGACAAGCTTCCGCGCGATTTCGAACTCGAACCCGAACAGGTACTTTACCACGGAGTCGGATGCCGCAAATGTCGCGGAAGCGGATACTACGGCCGAACCGGCCTCTACGAACTGATGGTCATGAACGACGACGTTCGCGATTGCATCATGGAGCGGGGCTCGGCGAACGACATTCTAAAAGCTGCGCTCGCAAATGGCATGAGACTGCTACGCGAAGACGGCTGGGCGAAGGTACGACAGGGCGTCACCACGCCTGAAGAGATAATGAGGAACACCAAGTTTTGATCGGACGTCAGGACTCTGACTCTCTGACGAACAAGTAACGCATGGCAACTTTCGATTACATTGCGAGAAAGAGTGACGGCGAGCAGGTTGTCGGCATGATGCAGGCCGAGAGCGAGACCGCCGTCGCCCGCACACTGGATGAACGCGATCTTTTCCCCGTCGCGGTCACTATCCAGGGCGACGCCAACTCTGACCGTTCCGGCGGCAAGGTCAAGATGCGCGATGTCGGAGTGTTCTACGGACAGTTGGGCGACCTTTTGCGTGCGGGCGTGCCAATGCTTCGCTCGCTCGATACGCTCGGCCGGGCGGTCGTGAACCGCAACCTTGGCGAGAAGATTGTCGAATTGCGCGACGAAGTCTCGGCAGGTCGAACCCTTGCCGACTCGATGGCCGACAACCCACAGGCATTTTCGCACCTGCACGCCGCAATGGTGCGGGCCGGCGAACGCGCTGGCTTCCTCGAAGACGTGCTTACCAACCTCGCCGAGTTCATCGAGCGTCAGGACGATCTGCGAGGCAAGATACTCGGTGCGATGATCTACCCGATAGTCCTGTGCTGTTTCGGGGTCGTGGTCATGCTGGCTGTCCTGTTGCTGCTGGTACCGGAGTTCAAGCCCTTCTTCGTCAATCTGTCGCTCCCGCTTCCGACGCGAATTTTATTCTCCATGAGCGACCTGATGGTGGAACACCAGTGGCTGTTTGCAGCTATCGTGACTGTTATCGTACTGGCGGCTAGGGCAATGCTCAAAAGCGACGCGGGCAAGCGTACGTGGGATCTCTGGCAGTTGAAGATTCCGGGGATCGGAATGGTCATCCGAACGGTGAGCATTACGCGTTTTTGCCGCATTTTGGGCACTATGCTCGCCAATGGTGTTCCGATTCTGCAGGCGTTGGATATCTCCAAGGACGCGGCGGGTTCGACGATCCTGTCAGACAGCATCGCCGTTGCAGCCGAGAATGTCCGTGCTGGACAACCCCTTGCAGAACCCCTAAAAGCCAGCGGACTGTTTCCGCTTGAGATCGTTGAAATGATTGCAGTGGCAGAAGAGTCAAACCAACTCGAAAGGGTTTTGGTACAGATTGCCGATAATATTGAACGTCGCACCAACCGCCAGGTCGATGCTGCAGTCCGGCTTATCGAACCGCTCATCCTTATGGCAATCGCCATGGTGATAGGTTTCGTTGCAGTCGCGCTAATGTATCCGATCTTCATGATCAGTCAGACGATGGCATGATTTTGCCTCGGGCGGGCGGGAAGAAAGAAAACTAACACTCTTGCACGTATAGGAGAAGCATGATGAACAGTTTCAGGTCAAGGCGAAAAGGATTCACGCTTATCGAGATTTTGCTGGTGATTGCACTGCTGGCGTTCCTTGGAACCGTCAGTGTTGTTTCGCTCCAGAAGGTCAGAAGGCAGGCCGACAAGGACAGCACGCAGTTGCTTGTGAATAACACAGCCTCAGCCGTGGAGATGTACCAGGTCCATATGAATGCAGTTCCCGAAGACGACGACGGCCTGACCGCGCTGATCGAAAAGCCCGATGACGAATCCGATGCCGAGAAATGGGCAGGTCCGTACCTCAAACCCGCCCAAATTCCCCTCGATTCGTGGGGTAATGAGCTGAAGTACGAAAAGATCGACCGCGACGAAGATGATTACGGCCCGGAGTTCAAGGTATTCTCGTACGGTCCTGACGGCGACGAAGGCACGGACGATGACATTGCCAGTCACAAGGAAAAGGAATAGTACGGTTTCCTTGCGGCCGGTAGTAATAATCCAGAGTCCGCCACCCGGCAGGGGCGGCGGCGCTGCTTTCACGCTGATCGAAATACTCCTTGCGATAGCCGTGCTGCTGGTGCTGCTGGTCATGGTCGTCGTCAATATCGGCGGATGGGGCAAATCGCAACGCTTGGGCGAAGGCGCAGATCGGTTCGAGACGGCCATCTACATGGCCCGCGCCGATGCAGCCAACCTGGGCAAAAAGTTGCGCCTGAGCTTCACCGGTGACGAGGACTCAGACGAGTTTGAAAGCGGAACGATCACTGTCCTGATAGAGAACGATCCGCTGGGCGCAGCGGGGCAGTTTGTGGACTACGCCGGATGCTCGTGGTTGCACCAGCTTCCGAACGGGATGATCCGAGTGAGCAAATGTCGGTTGCTGGACTCAAGCTTGTACAGCCGCTCGGAATGGACCGATGACGACGATGACGAGATGTCTCCCCTGACGTTCTACCCGGACGGCAGTTGCGATTCTGCGGAGATCGAACTGGCCTCGACCGATCCGGGCGATTCACGCGTGATGATTATCGAAGTCGACGGTATTACCGGACGCGTGACCACGCAAGTTTACCAAGAGGATGATCTGCCCGATTAATTCCAGGCGAATGAAATGCCCGTCCATGAAAGTACAACTCCTGATTGCCTTCGCCATGATGCGCCGCGGCGGTACAGACCCGAGCGTGGCGCTATACTCTTGGAGGTCATCGTTGCACTCGGACTGCTGATAGTGACCGCAACCGTCATGTTGGGGAGCATGAGCACTGCGGCGCGGGCGGTAAAACGCCTGCGTCTGGACAATCAGGCAGCCGACCTGGCCGTTACGCTTCTCTCGGAAATCCAGATGGGCCTGGTTGAGATCGTCCAAGACGGGCCGAACGAGTATCCCGAAGAGCATCTCGAGGACTGGACATGGGAGCTCGCCGTCTCGTCCGTCGATCAGAGCGTTCTCGAAGAAGCCGAGTTTACGAAGATCGAAATCATAATCGCCAACGACTCGGCTGGGTTCAAGCATCGCCTGATCCGCCTTTTGCCCGAACCGGAACTCGATTGGGCTGAGGCGCTCGAAGACACTTTTGAAAGCGAAGGCACCTTCGAGGACAATTCGTTCGACGGAGGCGAATCGCCAGGCGGCGAAGGCGGGCGTAGCGGGCGGTCAATGCGTGATACCCCCTCAATGCGCGATACGCGCTCCAGGCGTGACAGGCCAACTCGGAGAAATAAGTAATGTCTCGCCGAGCCATACAAAATGGATTGACGCTGATCGAGGTGCTGCTCGCTGTCTCGCTTTCGATCCTCATTCTCGGTTCGTCGCTTGCGTTTTACAGCCAGGCTTTGCGGCATCGCCGGGTCATTACAACCGAGGTGACTATTTTGACATCGGAGCGACAGGCGATGGAACGCATCACCGAGGATCTCCGCGGGGCGATGGAGTACCCGTTCATCAAAATGGGAATCAAGGGCGAGACCGATTCGCTCGAATTCATCAGCACGACGATACCGGGTCCTGCCGTCTGGTCGGAGCTTGCGGCGACGGATAATCCACCGCCGCCCGAGCATGATCTGCATCGGGTCAGGTTTCGTCTCGCCATGGGAGACGATCCGGAAACCGACGAGGAAAAAATCGTCGGACTCGAACGCGTCACGCGTAAAATAATCGTCTCTGAGATCATGATCGAAGAGGAAGAAGACCTGTTTGGCGACGAAACCGAAGTCGAACCTGAGGAAGAAGAGATCGACTCGGAAGATGCGACGATCAAGCGCACGCTCCTGAGCAGCGATATCAAACACCTCGCATTTCGATACTGGCTCGACGGCGACTGGGTCGATACGTACGACGATTCGGTGCTTCCGGCGGCGGTCGAAGTTACGCTCGGAAAGCAGCCGCTTCAAGAAGGTCAGTTGCCCGAGGATTACATTTACCATGTCTACAAGCGCGTTATCTACATTCCGGCCTCGGGCGGTAGCGGCGCGTTTAAGGTGGAATCGCCCGACGATCCAAATTCCGGGGGTGCCCCATGAGACGCAGCGGGGTAATTCTGGTCGCGGTGCTGCTGATAGTCTCGCTTGCGGGCATGGTGGCGGCGGGGCTGCTGTTCCGCATGCACTCGGCGGTGGCGGCTTCGGCGGCCATCGACCAGGGCGAGGAAGCCTACAGTGCAGCCATGAGCGGTGTGCGTCGGGCGATGTACGTCCTGAAGGAATTCCCGGACGACATGGAGATGTGGCATAACAACGAGGAGTTATTCTCCGGCCAACTCGTCCACGACGACGGGAGCAATAAATGGTATTTCACCGTCTATGCGCCAGATTTGGCGAATCCGGGCGAAATCCGGTACGGGCTCATCGACGAGGGCGGAAAAATCAGCCTGAGCACGGTTTCTGAAGAAACTCTGCTCGCACTTCCAAACATGACGCCGGAACTCGTCGATTGCCTGATGGACTATTGCGACCAAGACGACGACGTTCGCCAGTACGGCAGCGAGCAGACCTATTATGACGCGCTCGAATACCCATATATGATCAAGAACGGGCCTCTGGCGACATTGGAGGAACTATTGATCGTCAAAGGGTTTAACGCTTCTGTGGTCTATGGCGAGGACTACAACTTCAACGGTCTGCTCGATGAGAATGAAGACGACGGCGATGTGAGCTTCCCGCCCGACAATGCCGATGGAATTCTCGATGCGGGGCTGCGTCAAATAGCGACCGGAATAACCGCATCGCCCGGCCGAGGCGGAAGCGGCGGACCCGGCAAGATTAATATCAATAATAAACCAGAATACCAAACGTTAAACGATTTGAACTTACCCAATGATACTGCACGGTACATATACGTGACTACACAGGAAAACGTCCGCTACACCAGTACAACCGACTTGATAGAAAAGAATTACAGATTGAAGTCGGATGTGACAGATGCCGAAGGGAATATAGTAGGAGTAGCAACTGAAACCGTTTTCTCTGGTGTTACGCCTGCCGACATGGATTCGATAAATGACCAGTTAACTGTCGGCAGTGGCGGTCCGAGCATTGCGTTTGGCCTGCTGAACGTGAACACCGCGTCCAAGGCTGCACTGGCTGCCGTCGATGGAATTGACGACACGGCTGCCCAGCGGATCGTGGATACCCGCGAGTCGCTCGACAGCGATATGAAGAGCAAGGTTTCATGGATCCGCGATGAGGACATACTGGACCCACAGAGCTTTTCAACTGCTTCGCGAATGCTGACGACAAAGAGTTATCAGTATCGCGTGCAGTGTATTGGCTTTGGCAGGCCCTCGGGACGAATTCGTGTGCTGGAGGCGGTAATCGATCTGATGGCCAAAAAGCCGCGGATCGTATACCTGCGTGATATTACACGCCTCGGCGTGCCGTTTGATCTGGCCGTCGAGACGGAGGAATGATGAGGCAATTGATAGCAAAACTCGCTGGCAGCGCGATGAGCAGGATCAAGCGTTTCGCGGCGGTGGATTTCGACAGTACGACGTTGCGCGTCGCGCTCGCCGAACCGACCTCCGATGGGACGCGCATAGGCAAACTGCTCAGCCAGCCGCTGCCCGAGGGGCTCGATGTGCAGGACGCCAAGGCGTTCGGGCGATTCCTGGGTAAGACACTGCGCGGCATGGGGCTTTCAGGTGCGGGCATTATCATGAACGTCCCGCGAAGCCAGGCCGTTCTCAAACCGCTCAAACTTCCGCCCGGAACCCCGGAGCAGGAATACGCATCGATGGTGCATTTTCAGGTCGGAAAGGAGCTTCCGTTCCCGGCTGAGGATGCGGTGATCGATTTTACGGTCGAGAGCCACTACGGAATCATGGAAGACTCGATCGACCACGCGGATCAGTCCGAGTCCGAAACCGAAACCGAGCCAGCGCCTCAGCCGGTGGATGTGCTCGTTTCGGCGGTGCAGATGGAGGTGGTTGACTATTACCGTCAGATCGCCGAGTTTGCCGGAGTTAAGTTGCTTCGCCTGGGGCTGCGGCCTTACGCCAATATGCGATGCGTCGAGGCCTGTCAGGCTGCGACCGGGCATCAGAACATCGCCATCGTGCACATAACCGCCGACGAGACGGAAATTGATCTGATCTCGCATCATTCGCTTGCGTTCAGCCGATCGGCGCTGCGGAAGATGGCAGGGATCGCAGACGCAACCGACGTGGAAATAAGCGCCGCCGCCAACTTCCTTGTGTTAGAAGTAGCCCGAAGCCTGCAGAGCTACCAGACCATCGGGCGCGGGGGGGACATCGATATCGTACTGCTTGCAGGCGGGACAGGAATAGAACCGCAGGTTGCCCGCGAACTTGCATGCCGCTTGAATCGTCCCTGCGAAATACTGGCGCCCGAAAAGGCGCTGAGCGAAGCCCAGCCCAAGGAAGTCGCCTCGGAATTTATCTCGGTGTTCGGGCTTTCTGTGCGGCACCCGTCGGAGGATATTCCCTTCGACTTCCTGAACCCCAAACGTCCGCCAGTTAAGCGCGACATCAGGAAGACCCGCGCTACCGCAGCTACGATCGCAGGCGCAGTCCTGCTGCTGATCTGTGTCGCTGGCGGGTCGATGTATCTCGGTGCAAAAAGGGGCACTGTCACCCAACTCAATAATCGCCTGGGCGAACTGAACAGAGCTATCAAGGCCAAAAAGAAGACCATCGAACGCGTCAAAGCTACAGACCGCTGGCTCCGGCCCAAAGAGAACTGGCTCGATCACTGCCTGGCGATCAGTGCCTGTGCACCTTCGGCGAAGGATGTCTACATCAAGTCGTTCAACGGTACGCCCGCCGGGTTGCGGTTCAATGTTCAGGCCCGCAGCGAAAAGGCGATCGTCGAGTTCGATAAGAAACTCCAGGCCGCCGGATACGAATTCAAGGCCGGAAAGATCGATACCGGCAAGGACGATTGGGGCTATACCTACTCCACGCTCGTTCGGGTTTATGGCATGCCCGAATTGGACAGAACCAGCAAGACTGCGGCAACCCAGCCGGTAGTCCGTCCGGGTGACGATATGTCACCGGCAGAGTTCCAACGCAAGGCAGCGGGCGGAAAAGCGGCTGCCAGAAAAGCTGCTGCCCGAACGCCTCGCAAAGCGACGCCAAGGAAGATGACACCAAAGGCGACGCCAAAGAAGCCAACACGAACGCCAAACCGAACGCCGTCGCGAAGAAACCCGTCCAGATCCTCCCGAGCAAGGAGGAACGCCAATGACTAATAAAGATAAGAAGATACTGACTTACCTGTTCTCCGGGCTCGTTGGCACCTTTGTGCTTTACCTCGCCGTTAACTCGATGTTTTTCTCCAAAGTCACCGACGCCAAGAATCGTGCGGCGACCCTGACCGAAGAGATTGAGCGGAAGGAAATCGAGAAGCGCTCTGCCGACAAGACGGCCGTCAGGCTCAAGAAACTCAGCCGCAAGACCTTCGGCGACGATCAGCACAAGGTCGGAACCGATCTGCAGCACAGGCTTGTCAAGCTGCTGAAGCAGTACGGACTCAACATCGACCTGACCCCGGCTGCTGGCGGTAGCGGCAGGAGGAATTTCAAGGAAGTCGGCTACACCGTCCGCGCCAGAGGAAAATTGCAGAATTTGATCTATTTTGTTTCCGCCCTGAACGCCGAACCGTATCTGCACAAGGTCGACAGCATAGCCCTGACGCCGAAACTCAAGGAAGGCGTTGTGGAGATGCAACTTAGGTTCGTCACGCTGAAAATCGAGCCTGCGGGCAAGAAAACGCTGCCCACTGGCGATTTTGAACTCAGCAGCGACGCTGGGGCGGTTCGCACCGCGAGCGACGCCGCATACGCAGCCATTACAAAGCGTGACATGTTCCGGCCTTATGTGAAGGCACCGCCACCACCGCCACCGCCGCCACCACCGCCTCCGCCACCGCCGCCGCCGGGGCCAACGCCACCGCCGCCTCCGCCGCCCCCGGCACCGTCGCTTACCGTCGTGTCGCTGACAAGTTGGGCAGGAAATCCTGAGATTCACGTCAAGGATCCGACCAACCCGCTGAAGGTAAAAAAATACCTGATTGGCGATGAGTTCGGCGGCGGAAAAATCGTGATGGTCGACTATCGCATGATGGCCGTAAGTAAAGACTCGCCAGAGCTTTCCAGTAGCCGAGTCATAATCATCAAGGGCAAGGATTACTATGCGGTTGACCTTGGAAAAAGCACCGCCGAAGCGAGGAAACTCACTCCATCCGAATTGCCGGACAACCTGCGGTAACTGCAAATAAATGCGAGGGATGTACACACGCTGCTAAAGAGCGGCCTCTAGCTGGCTGAAAACAATATATGTAGGAGTGCTGCGTTAATCCGAATGACGCCAGGCCGCTCCCCAGGAGATTTACATATGCCACGGATGTGTTCACAACGACAGACCGGACGAACCCTGACTATAACTATCCTCATAGTTTTGGGATTCTCGATGGCGTGCGGAAACTTTGTACTCGCACAGCCTACCTCTGCGCCCACCACGGCACCGGCGGCAACGGCACCGGCAAGCCAGCCTACCTCCGCCCCAGCGGCCACGACTGCAGCGTCAGTCGAACTGCCTGCGGGTACAGATGCCAAAAGTGAGGATCTCGACAAAGACAAGCTCTACGCCGAGATGAAGGCCAAGTATGCAGGCGCCGCAGCGAAGGCGCCTGCGGCAACTGCGCCGGTAGCAGAAACAACTGCCGCCCCCGATGGATTGGTAACAAAGACCGACGGTGAATCCGGCGAGCTGACTTTCATGTTCCAGTTCGACGGGATGCCCTACCAGGACGTCGTCAAGAACTTCGCCGCCAAAGCCGGAAAGCCCCTGATTGGCGATATGACCGCACTGGCTGCGGGAACCCTGACATTCTTCGATTCGCAGCCTTACACGTACAACGAAGCCATCGAGGCGCTGAACCTCGTTCTCGGGACAAAGGGTTTTGCGCTGATGCAGCAGGGGCGCTACATGCACATCGTTCCGCTCCAGTCGATACCGAGGATTCACACAGAAATCTATAGCGATCCGAACCAGCTACCCACCGATAGCCCCGGTGAAATTATCACCGTGGTGATTCCCCTGAAGAACATCAAACCTAACGAAGCAAGCTCGGCCATCATGATGATGATTTCGACTGCCGGCAAGGTCGTATCCTCGACTACGGGCAAGTCGCTCATAATTACCGATTATCTCGCGTCGATCATGCGGGTCCGTAAGGTTCTCGATCAGATCGATCAGACGACTGTCAGTGAAGATCAGGAACTCACATCAGTCAGAATGAAGCACGCTCAGGCAAGCGGCGTAGCGACCATCCTTAATCGGATGCTTGGCGGGGCCGTTGCCCGTACGGCGAAGGCAAAACCTAAGCCCGGCAAGACCAGGCGTCCACCACGCAAGCCCAAACGCCCCACGCCCCGCGCGGCAGCCAGGGGCGGTTTCTCCGCTACGCCCGATGATCGGACCAATACGATCTTCATGCTCGCCACGCCCGCGAAACTGAAAATGGCCCACGAGATCATCGCCGATCTAGACAGGGAAACTGAAGTCGACCCGGACGGGACGGAAACGAAGATATTCGAGCTGAAGAACGCTCGCGCCGAAACCCTTGTCAGTACGCTCCGCCAGGTGTTCGGCGGACGCGGCGGCCGCCGCGGCAGGCCCAGAGT
>SDBT01008342.1_pt1 | contig 16932 bp, 13 predicted proteins | sample 2277101 | NCBI WGS metagenome assembly SDBT01 (sample SAMN10404973, study PRJNA504765) | marine sediment metagenome | isolation source: marine sediment core GS10_PC15, 103 cmbsf | place: Arctic Ocean: Southern Knipovich Ridge | collected 2010
TCCACGAGGATAGAATTTTTACACACGACCTGTCCCCCTAGGGGGACAACTTAAATCCAACAAATACAAGGAAGTATTAAAAAAGTCTCCCCAAAAAAACCAGTCAGAAAGGTGCTGGGGCCTTCTCGACGAAAGGCCTCATCTCGTATGGTGGCTCGTGCTCGAAAGGCTCCCGAGAAGGTCCGGAAAGTCGCGGCCCTCGAGCCTTGACTCGCCCAAGATCGTGTGGGGGAAATCGACAGCGGTTGTCACTACGTCACTAACTCCCGAGTCTGTTTTCGAACATCTATTTTCCGCAAGCAGGCCTTGAGGATTTGTGACTTAGTGACAACCGTCGTCCAAGTTGTTGCGACTTCAATGGTCGAGGTGAGGCGGTTGGACGTGGAGGGCGTTGTGGATGTTGTTGGGCTCGAAGCAGCTTGAGGTTTGGTTTCCAGGCCACTCACCGATTGGTGGGTGGCTTTCTTTAGCTGAAGTAGACGGCCTTGAGCTTACACACTACTCACTCCACTTCTCAGCAGAGAGGGGAAGCGAATTGAGCTCAGCGCGAGCCTCCCGCCAAGAGGGGGAGTGCTTATCAAGAAGCGCAAGGAAACGTTCGCTGTGCGTAGGCTCAATCAGGTGCAGCATCTCGTGGACGACCACGTACTCCAGAAGGTCCTTCGGCTTCTTCACGAGCTCAGTGTTGAGGCGAATGTTCCCCGGCCGGTGATTGCAGCCACCCCACTTCGTCTTCATGCGTTGAAGGAAGTAGCCGGACACCGTCACGCGGAGCTTTGCCTCCCACCTCCTGATGAGTGCGGGCACGGCCTCATGCAGCAATGCCTTGTGCCAGTCGTGCATGACTTCTTTGCGCTTTGCCGCACTGCTGCCCGGGCGCACGGTGAGCGTGATCTTACGGTGGCTGAGCCGCACGGACGGCTTCGCGTCCTCCTCAACGACGGACAGCAGATAGCGGCGACCCCAGAGATAGTGGCTTTCCCTCTCTATGAACCGGCGGGGTGTTTCCCGTGCCTGGCCTTGCAGTTTCGCTCGCTGGTCGCGGATCCAGCCAATCTTCGAGATCGCGTAGGCCCGTGCCACCTCCTGGCGGGTTCCGGTGGGTGCGACCAGGCTGACACGACCCAGCGGTGGGTGCACTGACAGGTGGACATGCTTGATGTCCTTTAGCGTCATCACGATGACGATGTCACCGATCTGGATCGTCTCAGCCATCAGTACCCCGGCTGGTTCTTGATGATTTCGAAGAGCGCCAGCGTGGCCTCGCGGTCGCGGTTAAGTATTGGGAACAGCGCATTCAACACCTGCGCCTCGCGAGCCTGGTCGCCCTTCCACCCCGCAGGGGCGCGCTCACGCACGGTCAGGTCGATCTGCAGGGCCAGCGCAGCCTTGTCGTCGTCGTCGTCGGGGCACTGAAAGGTCGTCGCTGCGATCGAGCCGAGGTTGCCAAAGAGCACGACAGCCTCGTGCTTGCCATGCAGCGAGCCGAGGTTGCTAAAGAGCACGACAGCCTCGTGCTTGCCATGCAGGACCGCAGGCACGCCTGCCTCGGGCTGCCTTGCAGCCAGCCTCTTAGCCAGTGCCTCGGCCTTCCGCAGAAACTCCTCATACGCCGCTGTGTCCGCCCGGCTTTGCTTGATGAGATCGTCGAGCAGCTTCGACATCTGCTCGTAGAACCGAGGGTCCGTCAGCTGGTCGCGAATGATTGTCTTGCGGACGTTGTTGATGATCCCTTCGGCGATGGCGTTCTTCGAGAGCTTGCCCTTCTCGTTGAGCTTCCTGGCGATGGCGTCGTGGATCCCGGTCTCGATGATGAGCTCGGTCAGCGACATCTCGCCCAGCTCTCCCAGGTCGGCCGCCGGGTCGGCCTGAATGTAGGTGTTGATGAGGTGGCGCATGTCCGCCTCGTAGGGCTTGATGTCGAGCTCCTCACCCGAGTGCTTCTTGATGGCAGCACGAATCTCGCCGTAGAACTCGACCTCCTTCTGCAGCGCAGCCGCTTCGGCGTCGGAATACTCGGCTTCGGCAAGGTCCTGTGCGATGGCCGCGAAGGCGCGTACAAAGACCGCGACGGCCTTGTAGAACGAAATCCGCAGCGCCTCGGTCTCGTTCAGCGCGTTTGGGTTGGCGGCGTAGCCGCAGAAGTAATGAAGGTACTGCTCCACCTCTCGCGGTAATGCCACCGGCTCGCACAGGTAGCGCAGCGCTTCGCGGGCCTCGTCAAGTTTCTTCTTGCCCTCTTCCAGCCAGTTCTTGAGGTGGACATTGTTGTCGCCTCCGTCGCCCTCATCGGTGTCCAGCTCGTCGGAGTTGTAGACGGCGATCGCCTGCTGCACATCGCCGAACAGCTCTTTGAAGTCGACGATGTGACCGTAGTCCTTGTCGTCGCCATCGAGCCGATTGGTGCGGCAGATTGCCTGGAACAGGTTGTGGTCGCGCAACTCGTTGTCGAGGTAGATGTACGTGCAGCTAGGTGCATCGAAGCCGGTCAGCAGCTTGCTGACGACGATCAGCAGCTTCATGTTCGCCGGCTCCTCGATGAAGCGGCGCTTGGTTTCGTCCTCGTACTTCTTGGTGGTCGGGCCGTTCTTGAGGACGTGCTGCGTATAGGTGTCGAACTTGTAGCGCTCGTCGCTGTTGGGGGGCTCGCGCGAGATCGCATTGTGGTTCGGCTCGTATGAGGTGATGATCCCGCAGTACGGGCCGAAGCTCGTGTTCTGAAGCAGTCTGAAGTAGTGGCAGGCGTCGTAGATCGAGGCGACGACCAGGAGCGCCGTACCGCGGTCGTTGTTCAGCCGCGGCTTGAGGCTGAAATCCTCGATGATGTCGGCGATGATGCGCTGCTTGCGCTCGCCCGCGCTCATCAGCTCCTCCATCGTCGCCCAGCGCTTACGCAGGACCGCCTTCTGGAAACTGTTGAGGCCTTTGGTCTTCTGCTCGAACCATTTGTCGATGGCCGCCTGCGAGGTCAGCCGCTGCGGGACGTCGCGGGCCTCGTATTTGAGGTCCAGGATGACGCCGTCGGCGACTCCCTCGTGGAACTTGTAGGTGTGGATGTAGGTGCCGAAGACGTCGCGCGTCATCCGCTTGTCCTTGCGCAGGAGCGGGGTGCCCGTGAAGCCAATGAAGATTGCTCCGCCCAGCCAGCGCTTCATCTGCTTGTTCATGTCGCCACCCTGGGTACGGTGGCATTCGTCCACAAACACGTAGAAGCGCCCACGGACCGGAGGCCGTTCGCCCTTCAGAACGGACACGTCGAACTTGTGGATCAGCGCGCACAAGAGGCGCGGCGTGGCCGCCCCGAGCTTCTGCACGAATTCCGCCCGCGAGGTGATGCGCGGCGAGGGAGACTCGGCGCCGATGACCCCCACGTTCTTCATCACACCTTCGATCTGCTTGTCCAACTCGTCGCGGTCGGTGATGACGAGGATGCGTGCTTCGGGGTCGTGCTCCATCAGCCACTTGGCGATCAGCACCATCAGGATGCTCTTGCCGCTGCCCTGGGTGTGCCAGATGACGCCGCCCTCGCGCTTGTCGATACGCTCCTGTGCGGCCTTCAAGCCGAAGAACTGGTGCGGCCGCGGCACCTTCTTCTGGCCGGCGTCGAAGATGATGAAGTTGCGGATCAGGTCGAGCAGCCGGGTCTTGTTACACAGCTGCGCCAGCGGCCGGTCAAGGAGCGCTCCGGCGGCGGGTGCTGCGCCTGCCGCTGCCTCGTCTTTCCACTCCACGAAGAACTGCTCCGGCGTGCCGGTGGTGCCATAGCGAAGACCTTGAGAGTCGCTGCCCGCCAGCACGAGCTGCACGCTGCTGAAGAAGCCCTTGTTGAAGATTTCCTCCTGGTTGGTGATGAGCTGCCGCACGCCATCGGCCAGCTCCACCGAGCTGCGCTTGAGCTCGATCACGGCGATGGCGAGGCCGTTCAGATAGAGGACGAGGTCCGGCCGCCGCTGGTAGCCGCCCTTCAACGTCACCTCCTCGGCCAACGCGAAGTCGTTCTTCTCCGGGTGCTCCCAGTCAATCAGGTGCACCGTCTCATGCGCCTGGCCCGCAGCGATCTGCACAGGAACGCCGTAGCGCAGGAGCTGGTAGGTGCGCATGTTGGCTTGGTAGAGCGTGATGCCAGTCGAATCGGCCGCGGTCTCCAACTTCTGTAGAGCGGCGGAGATGTGGGCAGCGGAGTAGCCGCGAGCCGTGAGGTTGTCGCGAAGCAGCGCCGTCTCGACCGGGCGATTGTTCTCGCGTTTGCTCCACTCACCGAGGTCGCGGTAGCCGAGGTTGTCGGGCCGCCCCAGGTCGGTAAACAGGGCGATGACGCGATTCTGCGTCTTGCGTTCGGAGCGGGGTATCTCAGGCATGGGCTCCTCCGGTGGGAACGAGCCGCGTCTTGCCGGTGAGCAGCTCTTGCATCATGGCCTGCTTGAGGTCGCGAGTCTTGTCGCGGCGGGCTTCCAGCGCCACCAACTCGTCGTCCATGTCGGAAAGGACGGCAGCGATGGCGGTTTGTTCGGAAAGCGGCGGAGTTACAAATTCCCGCTCCTTGAGGAACTTGAAGTGCCGGTTGTAGCCAGTCTGCTTAATTCCTCGATACTGCAACTGGAATGCATGGAATCGGGTGCTCTGTCCTGCTTTGCCCTGAAGGATCTGCGTCCCGTCTGCGCCCACCAAGAAATCGAAGTCGATGAATTTTACGAAACACGTATGGTCTCCGAAGACGATTACACCGCCATCAGGACATCGAAGGCACTTCTCTTCTCTGTCCGAGAATCCGATTACAGGTTCTTTGCCCTGATCTACGACCGGATATTTACCCGTGGCTTGGTAGTCAGAAGTCTGGATCTGATAAACCTTCGCATTTAGTCGACCTAGAGCAGCGGCAAAGGGCTTCACCTCCCACTCGCAGTGGAAGCCGGGCAGGCGGGTCTGGCCGGTCAGGAGCTGCTGCATGGCAGCCTGTTTGAGGTCGCGCTTCTTGGCGATGAGCCGCTCCAGCCCGCCCAGCAGCGCATCCACATCGTTCAATGCCGTCGCAATCGCGCGTTGTTCGGCCTCGGTCGGTGGAAGCGGGATGAGCATCCTCGCGATCATGTCCCTGCGAACCGAGTCTACGGATGACTTTGCGGTCATCTGCATGATGCGGTTGTAGAAGTGGGTGCTGAAGTAGAGATAGAAGAAGTATCCGTTCAGGTGCTCACTGAAGTTGGAGATGCGGTAAACCCGCTGATGCACATCGAACTTGCCGTCGATGTAGTGAAAGACTTTACCTGTGCCGACACCATCTCCAGCGGTCAGCACAGCTTCTCCATTAAACGAATAGCTGTTGATGCGTTCCACGGTTTGCGACCGCACAAAGAACGGATACTGGCCGTCGTCAATGCGGTCCTGAGTGTTCTTACCGCCGGTCGTGATGTGCGCAAGGTTCTCGATGAAATCAAGATCCCAGTCCTCTGGGATGATCCCCACCTCCGTCCGCTTGTACCCACGCTTCACTTCCATGACGCCCCCATCTGCTTGAGGTGTTCGTCCACGCGTGCGGTGAGCGTCTTCACTTCCTCGGTGAGCTTCGGCAGCGGCGTGGCGTAGCGTTCAGCCAACTCGCGGATGCGGCCAGTGAGGGTTTGCGAAACGCGGTCTAGCTCGCCTTGCACGGCGGCCGACAGGCGGGCTATCCACTTGTCGTCCACCACCAGCGTCTTGATTTCGGCCTCGGTGAGCTTGGGGTACTTGGCGTCAATCTTCTTGTCCAACTCCTGTTGTGCGGCCTTGCGCTTGGCCTTTGCCTTGGTCTGCTGCTCCAGCAACGCAGCGTACGCATCGAGCGCCGCCCGTTCGTCAGCGTAGAGGGGGTCTTTGCCGATCTCCTTCAGCCGTGCCTTCACGGCCTTCGCGGCAATCTTCTGCTTGTCGCCCTCACCCTCGATCACCTCGGCGAGCAGCCCTTCCTCGCTGCTGTTCTCCTCTCGCATCTCGTCGAGTTGTTGCTTGAGCGTGGCGAACTCGTTGTCGAGCGCTTCAATGGCATCACGCTCGGCGACGAAGTACCGGGCGACCAGAATCGGCGCGGGAACAAGGTCCGACTTGAAGCGCCGCTTCCCCTTCAAGTAGTCGTGCGGCTCCGGCCAGACGAGCTTGTTGTTCTTGTCCTTGACCCGAACGATCTCCCGGGGCTGCGCGCCCTTCACCCAGCCGTCGGCGGCGATCAGGTAGGCGTCGTCCTGCACGGTCTCGGCCCAGTAGTCCATGAGGTGCTGGTAGATGTCGTAGGCATCGAGCAGCGGGGCCTGGCGGAACGTGGCGAGAAGATCCTCGGCGATGGTCTCTATAAGCACCTTCGGGCGGCCGTCCTTGCCGAACCCGGTGAGGCGCGGCGTCGTGGCCTTGCGCCAGTCGGCGAAGCGCTTCGTCGCCGTCTTCTGGAAGGCGGCGAACTCGGCGTGGCCGAGGATGGCGGGCTTCACCGCGGTGAGCGGCAGCTTCAGGCGGGCGTAGCCTGGGCGACCCGCGGACTCGAACAAGGCGGCGCGCACGCTGGGGAGTACCTTCCAATAGGCGCCGAACGTGTCCAGATCACGCTCCGGGATACCGCCGCGCAGGTGACCGTCGATGTCCTGCAGGTCTTCGGGCTCGGTGCTGTCGATGTAGCGCGGCAGGTTGAGGTTGAAGTCGTTCTTTGCGTCGGCAATCTCGGCTAGCGGCACCATCCGGGCGTAACGAGGGACGTCGGCCTGCTTGGTGAAGGTGTCGACGATCCGGTGGATGTCCTGCTCGCGCAGGCGGTTTTTGTTGCCGTCCTTGATGAACCCCTTGGAGGCGTCGACCATGAACACGCCCTTGCGGGCGGAGGCGTTCTCCTTGTCCAGCACCACGATGCAGGCGGGGATGCCGGTGCCGTAGAAGAGGTTGGCGGGCAGACCGATGATGCCCCTGAGATAGCCGGAGCGAACGAGCTGCTTGCGGATCGTGGCCTCGGCATTACCGCGGAAGAGGACGCCGTGGGGCAGGATGCAGGCGGCTTTGCCCGCGCCCTTCATCGAGCGGATGATGTGCAGCAGGTAGGCGTAGTCGCCTTGCTTGACGGGCGGCTCCCCCCAGGCGAAGCGCTCGAACGGGTCCTTCGATGGAATGAGGCCGGTCGTCCAGGTCTTGTCGGAGAACGGCGGATTGGCGACGACGTAGTCATAGGTGCGGAGCTGCTCGCCGTTCTTGAACTTGGGCGCGGCCAAGGTGTTGCCGGAGAGAATGTTGGCGGTGGGGAAATCGTGCAGGATCACGTTCATGCGGGCCAGGCCCGCGGTGGTCACATCCTTCTCCTGCCCTTCGAGCGTGATGTGCTTGCCCGCCTGGGCGGCCACCTTCAGGAGCAGCGAGCCCGAGCCGCAAGTCGGGTCGTAGGCGGTGGTGGAAGCCTTCGTGTTGTCCGGCGAGATGCCGATCACCCTGGCGATGACGCGGCTGACCTCGGCGGGGGTGTAGAACTGCCCCTTGCTTTTGCCGCTCTCCGTGGCGAAGTGCCGCATCAGGTACTCGTAGGCGTCGCCGAGGATGTCGTCGTGGTCAGCGCGGTTCTGCGAGAAGTCCAGCTCGGGCTTCTGGAAGATGCCGATCAGGTTGGTCAGGCGATCCACCATCGCCTGGCCTTCGCCGAGCTTGTTGGGGTCATTGAAATCGGGGAAGTCGCTGCGAGCCAGCTGTGCGTTCGCATCGATCAGCGGCTGGATGATCTGGGTGTTTATCTTGTCGCCGATGTCGCTCTTGCCCTTGAGGGCGATCATGTCGTTGAAGCTCGCGCCCTTGGGAATCGTGACCGGCGGGGCGAAGTCGCTGCTGTTGCCGTACTTGTCGGTGATGTACTTGATGAACAGCATGAACAGGACGTAATCCTTGTACTGGCTGGCATCCATGCCGCCACGCAGCTCGTCGCACGATGCCCAGAGGGAGGAGTAGAGGTCGGACTTCTTGATAGGCATCAGCCGTTCTCCTTGCCCGGGGCAGGCTCATCCTGCCCGGCCCTGCCGGCGTGGACCCATTCGTCGATCTCCGAGAGCTTGAACTTCCGGAGCCTGCCAACCTGGCTCCCAGGCGGGTGAGTTTTCCTCGAATATCTCGCAGAAGCGCCGTTGAACATGTTCGTGTGTGGCTGGGTAGGTCATGGCCGGGAGGGTAGCACAGGAGAGCTACTGGCGTCCAGACTCCATCGTCTGTCCTCCCGCAGGGCCAGCATGCCCTGGCACACCATGCTGCCGAGAAGCTGTTCAAATCCTCCGAAGACCATCTCGACCGGACAGCGCTCGACGGCTATATTCGCTGTAGGATAACACGACCTGCAGGATGGTCCTGAGCTCCGGGACCTTGCGCTGGTGGCCGAGGTCGCCGCTGAGATGCTGAGAAGGTGCACCTCGGCCATCGGCACCCGCTCCAGTTCCTCGGCGGGCTCGTGGCGCTGCATCCCCCGGAACGGTCGGGCCAGCAACTCCTCGCAGTACCCGCACTTGCACGGCCACTCCCGGCAGGTCCTGGTGTCTAGGTTGGCGAGTTCCTCGAATATCGCGCAGAAGCGCCGGTGGACATGTTCGGGTGTGGCTGGGTAGGCCATCGGTCATTCGGCCGGGCGGCTGCACCTTCAGACATGGATATTATCGTAGTCGAACTCTCCCAGTTTGTCATCCATCAAGAACAGGAAATGATTCGTATGCGAAGAGATCTGCTTAGCTTTCGAACCAAGGCCGCCAATGGTAAACAGGCGGGCGAGTGCGCGTGCAAGTTTCTCGCACTGAACTGTCAGCGCCCTGGTGATCTGTCTTTGGATAGCATCGCTCTGGCTTGGATCCACAATACGACTTTTCCATGAAGGAACCTCCTTTAGCACTTCTATCTTCAACTTGTTCCACTCGTCTTCAGGAGATGAGCCTGGATTCTTCTCATTGAGAACGACGTTCAGATTGTAGTATCTTGCGCTCTGTCCGAAGTCGGACAGAATCTTCACAATGGCGGACAATTTCTGATCATTCCGAAGGAACTCAATATCGGTCTTGGCTGCCGGAATATCTAAGTAGTCATCCGGGAAGCAACCGTCCGTGATCATTTTGAGAAGGAGTACCAAGTCATGTCCGCGGCTTCTCTTTGGAAACACTTCGCGGTCGGGGAATTTAGCTTTTGTTTCGAGATGATGGCAACAGATAGCGGTCTTCATCATCCTCTCGAAACCCGAAGCGAGCAGCAGCATGGGATGGTGGATAAAATCAGTTGGCCCTCGATTGAGCTCTCGAAGGCCGGCCTTGAGCAGCCTCATTGCGGTGAGCAACTCTTCGTCGATCGCCAGGTTCTGAAGTGCTGTCGGCATCATCTCTCCTTCCTGTGTGCTTGTGCAACTATCCTACCCAACGATGTCGGCGGACAGCACGACTGTCAAGCTATTCCTGAAAAAAGTTGAATCTGCAAGAAAAACAAAATATTATGTCTTTTCTGGGTCACCCTGAGAGTGATTCAGATCATTGCGCAATCTCTGGAATGGTGGGCTGTCGCCACTTCCTTGAGGACATGCCCCGCACCCGAAGGTGGATCCGGCTGCTCGGTGACAAGCTGCTACCCGACTCATTCCGACACCAGGTGATCATCCTGACGGGCCATCAGAACCGGCGCCTGGACGACCTGGGTGTCTGCCAGGAAGAAAAGCAAGCGGTTCTACGGAATCTTCCTGGACGACCTGCACCCGAAGGAAATCGAGGCGGTCAACCGTCCACTGAGGGTCTACCTGCACAAGACCTGCACCAAGCGCTTCCTCAAGCGGATATGGGACGCCTACCTGGTGCACATCTACCTGCAAGAGGTCGGCCACGCGAGGCACCTCGCCAGGAACTGCCAACGCGGCTCAGAGGACAGCCACGAGGACAAGGCCGAGGAGTTCGCCTGGCGGTGGATGGAGAAGTTGTTCGACAAGGAGACCGTGCTGGGGGCGTTGGCTCTTTCGTGGATTTTGGGGATTTTGGGGGAGGAGTTGACCTGGGACTGCTGCACATAACCCTATACGAGGTATGTTAATACTCTCTCTACGCGAGCTGGGAAAAATGACATCAACTTTATGACATACGTTTTCCTCATCGTTGAGTAACTCTGTGCCGTATATAGTCTTATTTTTGAAAATCAGTCGGCTGGGGAGTTCGTTGGATAGAATGGGGTTCACTATCGTCCATTCCTCCCTGTAGCAATTGGACAAGTTCAGGTCTCTCCCACTCCCTGGCCACGTCGATGGGTTGTACACCTGTGCGACTTGTGGCCTCAGGATCAGCCCCACTGGCTAGAAGTAACACAACAAGAGGGTGCTGCCCCGACCTTACCGCGAAATGTAGAGGCGTGAACCCCGCTTTGTTGATCGCTTCGATATTGGCCCCACCACCAATCAGTGCTTTGGCTACTTCAACGTGCCCACCCAGGGTGGCGAAGTGTAGCGGAGTTTGCTCCGCCCCTCGTCGATTGTTGACGTCCACACCTTCGTCGATGAGTAACCGAACAATCTCTAAATTCCCCACCTCAGCGGCCAAGTGAAGAGGTACTTTATCCATCAGGACAATATCGTCCAAATCGCATTTCTCAAAGATAGCTTGTTCAATAAAAGAGTTTCTACCAAAACGCACGGCTTTCTCTAGCATCACCCTGCATGCAACTTTCTTATCTACTGGTTCTAATTGCTCACCATTCTCGCTACTACAGCGGACTATGAGAACAACTGTGGCCACAGAGAATCCCAAACCAAGCGCAAGAGGCAACACCTGGCCAGTCCAGCCTACTTTGAACCATTTGAATTTCCAAAATGATGGTTGCTTTAGGCCATCAGTGTCAACATCAGAATCAGACACTTCGTTCTGGTTGTATATCTGGGATATTTGCATTCTGTCTTTAAAGTACTTTCGAGCCGTAGTGTAGATTCCTGTATTTTCCCATCCCAGTTCTTTCTCAATCCTTCGAATCTGAAAAAACCTAAATTCTGTATCGAACCTGATTCTCCAAGTTACTAGACCCCAGACAGCGGAAATGAATACACCAACTGCACATAGTACTATTAGAATAGGCTCCGAAACTCCTTCTTTTAAAGTGAAGGCAGTTGCTCCCAGAACGATGGCAAGCGCAGTGAGGAAAGTTCTGTTGTAATGATTGTGTCTTTCATGTTCCTGCTTGAGTATATCGTATAACAGTTCGTATTCCTTCTCTTTTCTTTCCATCTCGCACACCTGTTCCTCACTTGTACTTCATCCGCTTTCTCGATATCTCCATTGTATCTCGATACTACCTCTCCCTCAAATACGGTTCACTATTATATTTGCATGTTGATATTTACAATTTCAATACCACACCATAACCGCAGCAGAGAAAAGTGCAGAGGCGTCACTTCCAGTGACACCCTGGCGTTGACGTCGTAGTTTCTGTCGATGAACACCCTGTCCACGTCCACCTTGCCCAACACGGCACCAATCAGGTGGAACTGGGTCTTCTCCAGTTTGGTAGCCGCGCTGGAGAAACAGCCTTGAAACAGATTGGAGGACACCGCCTGGGCGTCGCCGGACCGAATGGCGTCGAGGAAAGAGTCTGGGCAAGTGTCGGGCTTCTGGGCCTGTTTGGGTTCCTGGTGGCGTTCAGAAACGCCCGATGCAAGAGCGACAACAAGCAGGGCCTGGGTCCAAGTATTCACAGCTCGTACCTTTCCTGGTCGGAACGGAGAAACAGGCTACCACCATGGAATCCTGAAACGCAAGCCCGTTCGCTACCGCCCAGGAGTTCCGACACAGGGGATGCTGTTAGCGCGCCAGCCGCCCAGACCGGCCCCGTCATGTACGACCACGTCGGAATGGGCGACGTCGGGGGCGCTACGAGGCGTTCACAGCACTCGACCACATCGCTTGGGGCGTACCCCTTGACACCGCCCCTTCTGCACTTGCCAGCGTTACTGGATGCTCTTGCATGGCCCCGGCGTCCAAAATGCGCAGGAGAACCCGGACCTGGCGCTGGTCGAGCTGGCCGGCACTGCCTGGATGGGAGTCGTTCTGCTAACCGGGGATGATCTCCGCAAAAAGGCGCGTTCATCGCAGCTTCGTCTGATCCAGCGCCTGGCTCTGGGCACTCCAGTCCGTCCGGATTCGCCTCAAATCTCTTCGTTCGCACGATTCCACGCCGAACATTCCAAGTAGATGTTTTCAAATTTTTCTTGCCATTGCATTCTCGATGTGTTCATATCCCATCAGAATCAGAGCACGCTCCACGAATTGGCAACTGGACATCGTCAGGGTTCTCTAGCGTTGTTGCTACGATCCTAGGAGTTATGAGACCACACCATGGCACGAATAACCAGAGAAGACGGAGGCTGGGATCGCTGTATCCTCTGTCTAGACTGCAGGCCTGACAGTTGGGAACACGTCCTACCGAAATCTATCGGCGGCCGATTCAAGGCCCAGATGCTGTGCGCCAAATGCAACAATGTGATTGCAGGTAGTAAGATTGAGTCTAGCCCGAGTTTCCTAGTTACGAAAAAGCGTTCCTATTTCGTATATGTTTTCAGGGGGTTGAATGATGTCCGTCCTTACCCTAAAACTCCGTTTTCTTCTTTCCTGAGTTCGAGGATGGTCATAATTCGTTCTTGGATTTCTGAGAGCTTGGTCAATACAGACTGCTTTCGTTCACTCTTCTGGCGACGCTTGCGAGGGTAGATGTTGATCACCTCCCGGATGGCATCCAGTTCGGAGAGGAATCTCTTCATCGACAGGGATAGCCCCGCCTGTCCCAATCGCCTAAATGCCACGGCCCTCAACAACAGGGCAATCGAACAGTAGAGGCCATGGACCCTGATTTTTGAATCTGTCCAATGGTAGAGTGGCCACCAGCTTCCCGTGCGTCGATCCTTCATCTCCTTGAACACTTCTTCGATTATGAACTGGCTGCGATACGCCAAAATGATCGTGGCATCGTCCCAGCCTTCCCTGCTGGTGATGATTATGTTCTTGCCAAGGTAGGTGTCTGAGAGTTCGCTTAGAGCGCCGCCGTCAAGCTCATACTCCAGTCGCGGAATGTCCTTGGGACCCTTCGTAACCGTTGTCTTGATGACACGCTTCATATGCTGTCGGCTCAAGATGGTCTTGCACTGCCTCTCAACGGATTCTTTGGTCGGGACTTTGCCTCGCTTGATAATGCCGTTGGTGCGATCTTCGAGCTTCTGCCGTAACGATGAAAGCTTCTCGATGGCCTTCTTGATGTCATTATGCACAGTGAGCCACTGGGCATCGAAAAGATTCTGATTGTACGTGACGACCAGAACCCTTTCCTTTCCATACACCTCCTTTTTCACCCGGAAGGCATTTGTCCCCTCCAATGTTGCCGACGGGCACGATACGAATCGCCGATCTTTGTTCGATATCTGCGCCAGGTCCTTGTGTTCATCCAGCCTCACAGAGCCAACAAAATTCAGTTCCAGGGAATCAATCAAGGCAAAGTTCTCTGCAGAATTGTTCCCCTTGTCGAAAATCAGGGTCGTATCGGGAGGAGGACACTCCTTTCCGGAAAGCTCGTTCAAAAAGCCGTGGAACCTTTGTAGCATCAGCGGGAATTGCTTGGCATCGCTTCGGTTACCTTCGTAGACGTCGTAGTAAAGCGGCATATGCCCGTCTGCACAGCAAAAAAGGGCGTAGCTGACCTGCCTCAAATTACTGCGGCCCTGTTTGTTCTTTCCTCGCTTTGCGACCTTGCAGCGCACATTGAACGTATCGATGAATGTGTAAAAATTCGTTCCGTCATAGGAGACCGAAGACAGGTCAATACCTTCGAGTTTTACCACGCCTTTGAGAACATTCTTCCAGATGGATAACGCAGTATCGGCATCGATCTTGTCCATGTGGTCCCAGAACCGTTGGGACGTGAGCGCCTTTTTCGATGCTTCGGGAAAATGGCGCAGCAGGACCGTTTGCGAAAACCACTCCCACATGGAGCGTTTGCTCGTCGGGCAAATTCCCCTGTTGATCGCTGCGATGGCCAGATATTCTCCCGTGCTTAATCCCTGATCTCGTTTAGGGCATAGTTTGTCTGTTAGATCTACAACGTTCGCCCGGCAACATTCTCTCCATAGTGCGGATGGTAACCCCCATTGGAAGATCTCGGCATACAATGGCGCTGGCCCACCACCTTCGACCGCTTTTGCAATATCTTCAAGTTTTCCAAGGTACTTCTGCCATACTCTTCGGCACCTGCCGTCAACCCACGCCCACCCGGAGTAGTAATAGTAGGTCTTTCCGTGGATCTTCTTGGGTTCAAGTCGCTCCATGCCTATCCTCCTATCGGCTGATGCACATCTTAGGGGATAGGCGGCAGAGCTGTCAACCCCTAAAATGACCCAAAGATAGACTTTTTTTCGGCAGTCTGCCCAGGGCTTGTTTAGGGGATAGGCGAGAAACCGCAAAAACCTCTTTTACATCAAGTAGTTATGCGGCACCATGGCTCGTAACTAGGAAACTCGGGCTAGGCCGACTCCGAAGCCGTCGACCTGGTCCGAAGGAAGCTTGATGCACCCAAGCAGCAACCCGTGCTCTTCGGAGACAGTCGCGTTGAACACCCGGTCCGTCTTCCCCGACAGCCGGATTTTCATGGCTTCACCCCCTGTCCGACCTGTCGAGCCTCGCTCGTTGCTGGACGGACGAAGACCCAGGCGAGGCCAGCCAGGGATTCTCCTCGGTTGGCTTCCGTCTTCGTTCGTCCATCGCCAACACAATCCCACGCCGGCCCGGACCGGTCAACCGCATGGTGCGTGTTCGGACCGTGCCGGCCTGGCCGGATCGGGCTTGGCCAGGTCGCTCAGATTCGATTCTGAGCACATCAGGCGCACGTGCGCGCCGGTTTCAGGACAAACCAGCGCAGCCAGCCTGGCCGGCTCCGGGGCCCTCGTGTGAGGCTTCGGCCGGGGCTTGTGCCGCGAGCCCGCGGCTGCGATGGAGTCGGAGCAACCCGTGCAGCCGGCCGGTCGCGTTTGCCTTCGATGGAGATCGGCGATACCCTTGGCAGTGGTGAGACCCGTTCGTGGGCTCCGTTGGGGCCCACGAACAAGATAGGCAATTCGGTAGCTCGCGGTATCCGCGACGAACGCGGCGGCCCGTGGACCTCCTTCGGTTGGTCCGCGGGGCGCTACCGGATTGCCGCTCTGGGTCTCACCACTCAGTGTGTCGCCGCGTTGGTGCTCCGCGGGCCTTTTTTGCCTGTCAGGGTTCCGGGGAACTCCAGAACGGAGAGGAAGGGAACCATGAACGGAACTGAATCCCTTGATCTGCTCTTTCCTGGTGCGGTTCTTCTCGTGGACGACAATGACGTGGCTCGTTCGACAATTGCCAGGATTCTCGAAGGCCGCGGGGTGAAGGTGCTGCAGGCAGCCAACGGCGCCGAAGCCGTCGATGTCTTCCGGAAAAGACATGGGGAGATCTGCCTGGTTCTTCTGGACCTCAAGATGCCGGTGATGGACGGATTCGAGGCGCTCGTCAAGATCAAGGAGATCGATTCGGAAGTTCTGGTTTTGATCTGGACGGCGGAAGGAACGAAAGAGGAAGAGAAGCGCTTGCTCTCCGATGGGGCCATCGGCTTGTTGAGAAAGCCGGTCAGCCCTGACGTGGTGATCGACGAGATGAAGAAGGCGCTCCGGAACAAAGTGTCGAAGAACACCAGGTCGTGACCTTCGACGATTGAGGCCTCGGGGCGATGACGAGCCGTCACCGGGGTGTTCAACCGGGAGGGGGATTCGTCGAGAAGTGGGGGAATCCCTCGTCAGGAATGGTGCGCTTGCTCCGCGTGCGACCCCGAGTTCACTCAAGTCGAGCAACCGTTCATCGACCAGCTTTACTCCCTCGAAATGGGCTGTCCGACTGTGCCCAAATTGTGCCCAAATTGTGTCTAACTCAAGGTCAAACGAGGTCGTTCATAGGACTTCGGGGTCATGTTCGAAGGAGGGCTACTGTTCGGATATTGTTGCCATAACGTGGACTGACGCGACCTGGAGTGACCTGGCCTGATTCGCGTTTGCAAGGTCTGAAAATCCGTGTGTCGACGGTTCGATTCCGCCCCTGGCCACTTCGTGGATCCAGTGAGGCCCCGTAACCCCTTGCGGGGCTTTGCTTTGCGGGTACGTGTTACAGATCGGAAGATCCGTCACCCCCACCCACCCCAATCCGTTTGGGGCCGTTTGGTGGTGGCGACCGGCACAAAAACCGGCACACTCTTGACGGACAGTCCGTGCCGTGCGTGAAGTGCCATCCACGGACCGGCACGGGGGCGTGGACTGCCACGGGCGGGACGGTCCAGAGGTTCGCTGGTTGACCAGGGTGACTTGGGGAACGTCGCTCTGACAACTCCCCTTATCGCATCGGAACGTCGTCGGTCTTGGAGTAGTGCTTGTTGAGCCTGCCGTCACGGTAGTAGATGCCGGCCTCAACGCAGGTCTGGAAGATCTCTTCGCTCGTCATCTTCCGCAGCTCCGCCATGATCTTCCTGTGGATCTTGGCGTTCGCATGCGGCGGCGGCCGAAACCCGTTGTCGGTCTTCCTCGGGCTCATCGCTTCACTTCCTCACCTTTGATAATGGCAGAAAAACGCCCAGAATGCGATCATGTTCGCGGACCGCGATCTGGACGTGGCTCTCGCGTTGGATCCCCGATCCCCTACTTTTCGTGCTGGTCGGTTGGCACCTTCAGGGGCGCCTTCCCGGATGCCCGGGCGTCTCGCAGCTTGGCGATCTGCTCGCAGATCGGCTTGCGATCCCCCTTGGCGAAGGTCGGCCCGCAGCCGTGGGCCCACAGGACCGCGTCCACGAACAGGCGCCGGGCCTCGCGTTTCTTCAGCAGCTCGCCGGTGCCGTGGTTCCAGTTGCCGCCGTGGTGGAAGCCGACGATCCGGCCCAGGCCGAAGTCGCGCACCGCGA
>SDBT01008343.1_pt1 | contig 16931 bp, 19 predicted proteins | sample 2277101 | NCBI WGS metagenome assembly SDBT01 (sample SAMN10404973, study PRJNA504765) | marine sediment metagenome | isolation source: marine sediment core GS10_PC15, 103 cmbsf | place: Arctic Ocean: Southern Knipovich Ridge | collected 2010
GTTCGTTTCGATAAGAAGATGGTGCAGGTCATCACGGTGATCGGGATACCGTCGGCGTTCCTGCTGCACGGCTACGTGGGATTCATCTTCGGTTCCATCAAGGCGAATCCGTGGTGGAGCAGCGTGCTCATGCCGATCGTGTTTCTGTTCTCCGCCATCGTGTCCGGAATCGCTCTGGTCATCCTTCTGTATATGCTCCTCATCCCGGCGCGAGGTGAGGAGCTGGACATGGCCTGCCTGGACCGAATGGCCTCGTTTCTCTTTTACGCGGTCATCGTGGACTTCACGCTCGAGACGCTCGACTTCATCCACCGGCTCTACGAGAGCGAGGAGTCCATCAAGATTCTCTCCGAGCTCGTCATGAGCAGACTGTTCATCAGTTTGTTCATCATTCAGGTGCTCCTCGGCATGATCTTTCCACTCGCCGTCATGTCGATGGTGAAGATCTTCAAGTACAACAAGGAATTGAGGAAGCTGCTCTACTTCGTGTCGGTGCTCCTGATCCAGCTCGGGATCTACAGCACGCGGTGGAACGTCGTGATCGGCGGGCAGCTGTTCTCGAAGAGCTTCCGCGGGCTTACCACGTACAGAATGGAGCTGTTCGGGCTGGAAGGGCTACTGATGACCCTCGTCCTGCTGGCCCTCCCATTCCTCCTCCTCTACGCGCTGTACAGGCTCCTCCCACCTTGGGGTGAGCCCCGGAAGCCCGAGGAGGCGAAGGAGGCCGTTCCCGCCGAGAGTTGATCGCTCCTCAGCCCGGACTTCTCACCAGGCTAGAACCCGTTGGGAAGTCCAGGCTAGAAGTCGACCTGCAGGCCGACTCCAGCGCGAAACACGAAGTGGCCGGTGGTGACGTGAGCGCGCGCCTGGGGGACGACCGCGAGCGAACCGGCCACCGGTATGCGCCAGTCGAAGCCCACTACAAGCGCCCCTCTGCTCTGCGAGAACTCTCCTGTTTCCTCGGCGCGGACCTGCACCTGCAGAAAGGCGATCCCAACCAGGAGACTAATGTCCTTCATGGTGCCCCGGGCCGGGTGCCAACCGAATAGCGCGGACAGTTCGACGTGGCGATGTTGCTGGACAACCAGATCGTCCGCATCATCGTCATCCGTGAAGTACGCCGGTATCGCCACCTCGCCCCCGAAGGTCCAGGTCGGCCGCATGTAGTATCCGAAGGTAGCGCCGCCGCCGAGGCTCGAGCCACTCAAGCCACTTTCAGCGGACTCGAAGTAGCCAAAGATATTGCCGCTGACATAGAAATCCTCCTCGGGAACGACCGCATCTTGGCTCTGCGCCAGAGCTTCCGTCGTGGCGCCGAGCGTCAGCGCCCAGGTGACACAGAACAGCAATGACTTGCAGAGCATACGCGGGGGCATTGCGCGCCTTTCTGGCCCTGGGGCCTTTCGTCACTCAGGCACCGGGGAAAGCGCCAAGCGATATTCGCCGGTCAAGGATAGTGTGCCGGGGTCGGTGTGGCTATCTGCGGGAGTGATTCAGATGACAGGCCCAGTGACGTTCAAACGCCTTCATCGAGCGCCTCTCGGGCTGATTCAAGGGCTCCACCGGCATATACCATTCCTTCAGCGTACACGCGCTGGAACTCGCTTCCCTCATCGGCCGAGAAGGAATGCAGCAGGATCACGAGCTCAGTCAGTGAATCGCTAGCCAAGCCGATATCGGTGGAGATGTGCTGCGTATCCACTCCACTACGACGGGCTGCAAGCTGAGCTCTCTCCGCCTCGGCGATCCGGGCTGTCAGCTCACGCAGCCTGTTGATGATCGCGGCAGCGACGCGCCGGCCATGTGCCTGGCTACCGAGAAAATCCTCATCGGCGTGGCAGCTCGCACAGCGCAAAATCGGCGCCCGCACCGGCTCGCCGGTGCCCGGGTCTTCGTACTCGTAAGAGGTCTTGCCGATGCGGAATTCTGTGAACAGGCGCTCGAACGCCGGCCGCAGCCGTGGCGCCCCGCCCTCCGGGGTAGAGGCCATCGTGTGCGACGGCTGCGTGAGGGTCATATCGACGAGCCAGTCGAAGCGATCCTCGCCATCGATTCCCATGTCGGTCGCCTGGACCAGCAGCTCGCTCCTGGCCTGTTCGTAGTCGCCGGCCGCACCCTCAGGGTTGCCTACTTCCCGGGTGGCCGTAGCTGCGCCCTCGTGGCAGAAGGCGCACGGTGTGTCGGGCAGCGGCGACAGAAAGGCCAGGGTCGGCCTTACCATCCCGTGGTTGCCGTGGCAGGAGGCGCATCCCCCGAACGAGTAGATGTCTGTGACTTTCGCCTGCGGTTCCGGCGCTTCGTGGCAGAAGGCACATCCGTCGTCCCTGATACCGAACAGGTAGCCGTTGTGCTCTGCAAAGCCAGCGGCCTTCGGGCTTTGCAGGAAGAGCTCGGCTTCTCTGAGGTGGCAACGGCCACAGAAGGCAGGCACCTCCGCGGCGTCGGGAACGCCACGATAGGGATTCGAAGCAAACGACTCGTCCATGGCCGCCGACATATCCTCGGCGAACACAGGGTCGGGGTTTCCACCATGGCAGTCATGGCAGGAGAGCCCCGCCTCGGCGTGAACGTCGTGCCCGAAGGACTCGACGACCCGAAGCTGGGCAGGCCCGAAGAGATCCACGTCGGAGTGGCAGGCGACGCAGGAGGTGCGTCTGCCGACTCCTGCTTCTTGGGACACACCTGCACCTGAAGCGACCACCAGCAAGCCGGCCACGATTGCCGGCAGTGCCACTAGGAACGGTCGGCTAGGTCTTCGGCGGCAAGGACGCAGCGCGCTCTGCCTCGCGCCTGGAAATCTCATTGATCTTGAGGCCCAGCCCGATCAGGACCAGCACGATGAACACCAAGGTGATGAACAAGCCCCTGCGGCGATACGCCAGGTCTTCCAGTGCCAACAGGCCAGCCTCGAGGGCGGCGGTGGCGTGCTCTAGACCCTCGGCCTGTTTGGCGACGAACTCGCCACCCTCTTCGGTCGAGAAGGCGTGCACCAGCACTTCCAGCTCGATCTGCGAGTCGATCGCCTGGTCGATATCGAGCAGGGCCTCCCGAGTCTCCACACCTCCGCGCCGGGCCGTCAGCAGGACCCGCTCCGCCTGGGCAATTTGGAAGGTGAGCTCGCGTTGGCGGTTGAGAAGATCCTCGGCCAGCGGCAGGCCACGGGCGCCGACGAAGACGTCACTCGGGTGACAGTAGTCGCAGTGCATGAGCTGCGTGCTGGTCACCTCGCCGGTGACCGGATCCTCGAACGAATACGCCGTCGGCCCGATGCGGAACCTGTTGAACAGCCGCTCGAACTCCGGTCGGAGCTGCGGCTGATCGCCTTCGGTGCGACCGACCCGGAGCGTGTGGAACTCCAGGGATTGGGCCTGCGTGACCATCCAATCGAACTGGTCGTTGCCGGCAAGACCCAGCTCGGCTGACTCTTCCAACAGCGCGTCACGCACGTCCTGGTAAAGAAATGGATCACCCGCTGGCCCCGCAACCTCTGCGATAGCAGTGGCCGTTCCCTCGTGGCAGAAGGCGCACGGTACTTCAGGCAGGGGTGCCAAGATCGCAACTGTAGGACGCACGATGCCGTGATTCCCGTGGCAGGTCGCACACTCGGTGAAGGACTTGATGCCTGTGACCCTGGCCTGCGGTTCCGGGGGCTCGTGGCATGCGATGCAGCCCTCGCCCTCGACATCGGCGAGGTATTCGTTGTGGAGCTCGAACCCCGCGTGCTTTGAGCTTTGGCGGAAAATTTCCGCCTCCCTGCCGTGACACTGGCCGCAGATGAACGCCACCGAGTCGACACCGGGCGGCTGAGCACCGTGATTGCCGTGGCAGTCATTGCAGGTCGGCGCAGAAAGATCGTCCCTCTGCAGCATGGCCTCCGCATGGACGCTCTGTTGCCAGCGGGCCTGCTGGTCCACGGGAAATGGACGGCCGTCCGCCAGAGTTCGACCGCTCATGAGCTCGACGTTTCCGTGGCAGCTTCCACAGGTCTCGGCGACCCTGGTTGGATAAATAAGCGAGTTTCGATCGCTGGCCCGCAGTATGCCGTGAACTCCGTGACAATCGATGCAGGTGGCGACCCCTGTATCACCCTGCTCCAAAGCCAGGCCATGATGGCTGGTCCAGTACTCCCGTTCCTGGTCGACTCGGGCATCGGGATTGAAACGCCTCATGTAGTTCGGGTCGGAGTGGCAGCGCCCGCAGAATCCCGGCATCTCTGCTCGCTCGGGAACACCGATGTAAGGATTGCGCTCGAGCGCCTCATCTTTGGCGGCGACGAAATCCTCGGCCAACGCCGGATCGGGGTTTCCACCATGGCAGTCGTGGCAGGAGAGCCCCACCCTCGTGTGAACGTCGTGAGCGACGCTCTCGACGATCTGGAGGAAATCGCCCTCGAAGAGCTCCTCATCCCCGTGACAGGTGATACATGATGTCTCTTGGGACCCGGTGATCTGGGCCTGCGGAGCCGCGCTTCCGCTCCACGCGATCCCCAGGACGGCCGACGGCACCAGGATTACGAGAGGCAGAAGGAGCGCCGGTAGGAGGCGTCGTTTCATAGATCTGCCCTTCTCACTCGCTTGGTCCCGAGCCCGAGAATGGCCATCAGGGCACCGGTTCCCAGCACGATCAGGATCGGCACCCACGACCGATAACCATAGGCGGTCATGCCGACAATGTAGATAAGGCTAACCACTCCGACCGCCGAGAAGATCGGGCTCTTGCCGGAACGCTCCACTCCCCGGTCCAAGAACGGCACCAATATCATGAGCAGGCCGGCAAGACTGAAGAACATGATCGGGAAGGCCTCATACTCGATACCGGCGATCTCCCCTCCCGGCACGAGCTTCAAGGTCTCGAACATGAACATGAAGTACCACTCCGGCCGGATATCGGCAAAGGCGGGAGCAAATGCATCGGCCTTGTCGCCCAACTCCCAAGGGAACAGGGCCGCCATGGAAGCCAACACCCCGAGCGCGAGGACCCAGCCGAACAGATCCCGGAGCGCGAAATTGGGGATGAACTTCATCGGCCGGCGTCCGGCCGCCTCCTTCTCCGCAGCAGGCGGAACGCTCATGCCCTGGATCTGAACCAGAAGCAGGTGAAAACCCAGCAGGGCGGTAGTGATGAACGGCAGGATGGCGACGTGCCAGCCGTAGAACCGCGAAAGCGTCCCACCGCTGACGCGGTCCCCCCCACGCAGGAAGCGAACCATCCATTCGCCGACCAGAGGAAATGCACCGGCTATATCCGTTCCAACTCTCGTGGCAAAGAAGGCGAGCTGGTTCCATGGCAGGAGGTAGCCGGAGAAACCGAACCCCATGGCCAGAAACAGCAAAAAGCAGCCGGTGATCCAGGTAATCTCCCGTGGTCTCCGATACCCCTTGGTGAAGTAGACCGTGGCCAGATGGACGAAGGCAAAAAAGACCATCAGGTTGGCCGACCAGGAGTGAAGCGAGCGGATCAGCCAGCCGAACGGGACGGTGGTCATGATGAACTCCACCGACTCGAACGCCTCCTCGGCCGAGGGCCGGTAGTAGAGCATCAAGAGGATGCCGGTGATCACCTGGACCATGAAGAAGAACAAGGTCATCCCGCCGAAGTAATAGACCACTGAAAACCGATGCACTGGCACGGTCTTGTGCTCGGTGAACTCAACGACGGAGTCCATGGGAAGCCGTTCGCGCAGCCAATCGCGGACGCTCTCTATGACAGTGTTCACGATCTACACCCTCGACACGACGATCATCTGGGGCTGTCCTGACCCCTGGAATACGAGATCAACCTTGAAGGGCTCGAGCGGTCTCGGCGGCGGGCCGGCCACCACGTGCCCCTGCAGGTTGTACTCACCGTTGTGGCAATTGCACCAAATACGTTCCTGATCCTTGTGGAACTCGACGATGCAGTCGAGGTGGGTGCAAGTGCCGGCAAAAGCTCGGTAATCGTCCTCGGCAACTCTCACGAGGATGACCGGGTCATTACCGAAGCGAACAATCTTGTACCCCTTGTCGAGTAGCTCGGGATCGTTGGTCGGCCCGGCTTCGACTTGGTTCGTGCTCGCCTCGGGAATTTCGGGCGGGCTGACGAACCTGAAGATGGGATAGACGATTGACAGGAGAAGGGCGCTGCTCGATGCGCCGAGAAGCCAGTTCACGAAACGTCGACTTACCGCCATGTTCTCGTTTCCCCAGTCCTGTGCACTCCTGTGAGCCCCGGTGGCCACGCCGAAAGCTACCATTTCTTCCGAGAAGATTCGAGCCGGTTGTCCGCCGGATTACATGTGGGGCTTGAGCACGGCCAGCAGCGCCGCCCAGGCTAGAGAGTCGAAGTCGCGATCCTTGTGCAGGAGGCTCAGCGAATTGCGGATGGCGTAGGTCGCGATAAGACACTCGACGCCGGATCGAACTGTGAGGCCCGCACGCCGCGCCGAACGGAAAGGCTCGGCCGCTTCCAGATAGGCCGCGAGCGACGGCAGATTCATCACCAGCGAGTCTGATGCGAGCTTGCTCGGAGCCACGCTGTCGGGCAGTGGATCGGTGGTGAAGGTGGGCTGGGTGTTGCTTGGATTTAAGATGGTGCTGTTCGCGCCGTGTGGGGAGCTGTTGACCTCGCCGGTGCAAGGAGTGGCGGTAAACGGAGCGCCTTTGATGCGATCGGCAGGGAAGCACTGACGACATCACTGCCTGAAGCCTGGTTCCTGAAGAATCTGGCAGCGGTCTGCAATGCTCTCTTCACAAGCAGCCCGTTGTTCAAAATGCTGTCGTGAAGTAGTTTGTCAATCTCGTAATCGCACATGTCTGACTGCTTCTTTGGTTAAGGGAGGCCGCCCCCAATGAAGATTTACCTGTTTGCCCTTATTGCTGCCGTGCTGATGGGCCCCGTCTCCGGGAGTGAGATAGCGGGTAAAAGTGTCGTTGCTCTGGAGGAAATCATCGGGGCAGCAGCGCCCCAGTCTGAAGAGAGAGTGTGGCTCGGGGCCGATGGCGAGCCCCTGCCCTTTCGGACCGACGAGGAAATCCTGGAGTTCCTAAAAACCGCGGAGCTCCAGGATACAGAGAAGATTCCCGTCGGCGTAACGGCGCCACGCAAGGCGTTGCTCGAGAAGGGCGGGAGCCAAGCTCACGCCACGTTCAAGGACATCGACATCACGGAGAAGAGGGTGCGCCTGAGCGATGGCACCCGTGTCCCGGAGCTTCGCGACTACTACCTGTACGAGACCGCTGCCTACCAGTTGTCGCTCCTGCTCGGCCTCGACAACGTGCCACCTACGGTAACCCGAAAGCTGGGCCGCAATGAGGGATCTCTCCAGATGTGGGTCGAAGAGGCAATGACCGAGGGCGAGCGGCGGGAACAGGGCCTACGAGCGCCCGATGTCATCTCGTGGATGCAGCAGGTGCAGACCATGTATGTGTTCGACGATCTCATCGGCAACATCGATCGCAACATGGGCGATATCGTCATCGACTCGGACTGGAAGCTGTGGATGATCGACCACTCTCGCAGCTTCGGGACCTGGTTCAACCCGGCCCATCTGGACGAAATCCTCTACTGCGAGCGAGGCTTCTGGGAGAAGCTTCAGACCCTTGACGAAGCCCAGATCAGGGAGCGCCTGGGGAATGACCTGACGGGACCCGAGATCTCAGCAATGCTGGAGCGACGGGACACGATCGTCGCCCGCATCCAAGAGCTGATCGACCAACGGACCGAAGAGGTCGTCCTCTACGATCGCCAGTAGGCTGCCCCCGATGAAACTCTTCCTGTTTGCCCTCACCGCTTCCATGCTGCTGGGCCCGGCCTCCGAGTATCAGGCGCCGGGAGAAAGTACCGGTGCTGCAGAGGAAATCGTCGGGGCAGAAGCGCCCCAGTCTGAAGAGAGAGAATGGCTCGGGGCCGATGGCAAGGCTCTGCCATTTCGGACCGACGAGGAGATTCTGGAGTTCCTGAAGACCGCTGAGATCTTGTCGATGGAGAAAATCCCCGTCGGCGTGACGGCGCCGCGCAGGGCGTTGCTCGAGAAAGGCGGAATTCAGGCACACGCCACGTTCAAGGACTTCGACGAGACGGCAAGAAGGATGCGCCTGAGCGACGGCACCTACGTCATGGAGCTTCGCGACTACTACATGTACGAGATCGCCGCGTACGAGCTGTCGGTCCTGCTCGGCCTCGACAACGTGCCACCGACGGTGACCCGCAAGCCTGACCGAAATGAGGGATCGCTCCAGATGTGGATCGAGGAGTCGATGACCGAGGATGTGCGGCGGGCGGAGGGCCTGCGGGCCCCTGATATCGTCCGGTGGATGCAGCAGGTGCAGACCATGTACCTGTTCGACGATCTCATTGGCAACGTCGACCGCAACCAGGGCGATATCGTCATCGACTCCAACTGGAAGCTGTGGATGGTCGACCACTCGCGCAGCTTCGGAGTGCGGTTCGAACCCAACCGCTTGGCCCAGGTCATCTCCTGCGAGCGAGGCTTCTGGGAGAAGCTTCAAACCCTCGACGAAGGGCAGATTCGGGAGCAGCTGGATAACACTCTGACGGGGCCGGAGATCTCGGCAATGCTCGAGCGGCGGGACACGCTCGTTGCCCATATCCAGGCGCTGATCGAGCAGCGAACCGAAGAGGTCGTGCTCTACGATCGGCAGTAGGGCCACACGCGTGCTCGAGCCTTGGCGCTGCTGATTCTCCTATACCCGGGACTGCCGGCAACTCAAGAGGACCAGGAACAGCAATCCGGGGGCCTGTACCTAGGCAGGTAGTTCGCTCGGCAGCCAAGGGTGGTGCTGCCGCACGGATCGATCGAGCGTGCAGAATGGGATTCGGCGCGCGAGGCTGTGAGCGGTCAGGAGACGATCGAAGGGATCTCGCGTCCATTCCAACGAGATCGCCTTGGTGACCAGTGGCACCAGGGCCACCTCGTCGATGATGAACCGGGGATCAGCCCGTAGAGCCTCGTAGAATTCCGGACCCTGTACCTCGACATGTCCCACCTCTGAAAGGAACTGAATCTCGAGGAGCGATATGGGCGAGACACCCCAGGGTCGGTAGCGGTCGAGCCAGGGGAACTCCTTCAGCCTCTTCGACCCGAGCAAGATCCAAAGCAGGAAGTGGGTGTCGAGAAGGAGAGTCATGAACCGTCGGCCGTGACCGAGGTGAGGTCGCGATCGGGGCCTCCCCATGCCCAGCCCCAGCGGTCCGCCTGGTCGAGGTCGGGAGCCTGGAGCAAGTTCCGATAGTCGGGGCCGCTAGCCGTCTCGGCTTCGGCCTCGAGGTCCTCGCAACGGAGGATCACGCTGCGGCCTTTGCGTTCGACCACGATCACCTCTCCGGAGATTACGTCGTCCAGAATACGGAACCAGTTCCTGCGGGCTTCAGACGCCGCTATTCTTTTCATGTGTACAGTGTACAAATCGCACTTCCCTCAGGTCAATCAGCACTGCCGACTCGCCGCCCTCCCCTATTTCGATGGCCACCGATCTTTTTATATCTTCTTGCGGCCATAATAAATATGTGCCAGAGTGGAATGCATGAGCGAAATCAACATCAATGAGATGGAACAACTCGTGTTGCTGGCCTTGGTGAGGCTTGGTGAGGGCGCCTACGGGGTTCCGATTCGCGAGGAGATCGAGGAGCGTGCCGGACGGTCAGTGTCGATCGCGGCGGTGTACGCGGCCCTTGACCGACTCGAGGGACGCGGTCTGGTCGAATCCTGGCTGACCGCTCCTACGCCGGAACGCGGTGGACGTGCCAAGAAGCACTTCTCCATCAGCACCGAGGGAGCCACGGCTCTGGCCGCCGCCCGCGAGGCAATGGCGCGGATGTGGGATGGAATCGAGCTCGAGCCCGGTCTCAAATGAAAATCATGCGCACTCCACAGATCGCCGAGAGGTTGCTGGGCATGGTCTTGGTGGCCCATGACCGCGAGGTCATTCTCGGCGATTTGGCGGAGCAATTCGCCAGCCGGACCTCCGGCAAGGGCAGCCTTCAGGACCGCCTCTACGCCCACATCTGGTACTGGCGCCAGCTCCGGCAGTCGGTCGGCCCCAGCCTGAGACGCCGCCGCGAAATGAAGCGGCCAGCAACCCCGCCGTCTCGCTCCCCAGAGAAGAGACGAGCATCGATGATCGACGCGCTGATGCAGGACCTTCGCTACGCCGTCCGCACGCTGATGCGTGAGCCCGGCTGGACCATGGCGACCGTGCTGACTCTGGCGCTGGCCATCGGCGCCACCACGGCGATCTTCACAGTGGTGAATGCCGTGCTCCTTCGTCCCCTCGAGTACGAGGATTCCAACCGCCTCATGGTGTTCGACTTCGCGCCGGTCAACGACGAAGCCAAGGAGATGGTGGAGGGCGTCCTCGAGCTCGGCAGCAACGATTCATGGTTCCGGTTCAGCACCACGTGGCCGAGCTATGAGGCGTGGCGGGAGGCACAGACCGTCTTCGAGAACATCGCGGTATGGGAGGACTTCGGCCCTGGGCGCAGCCTGAGCATCATCGCCAACCTGGGTGAGTCTGCGGAGCCCATGAGCGCGGCGTATGTCGCGGCCACCATGTTCCCGCTTCTGCGGGCACAACCGATCCTCGGCAGGAACTTCACGGCAGAAGAAGACGAGGTGGGCGCGCCCGACGCGGTGATCCTGAGCCACGGGCTGTGGCAGAACCGCTTCGGCAGCGACTCTGAGACAATCGGCCAAACGATCACGATCAACGACAATCAGCACACGATCGTCGGCGTCATGCCGCCGGGGTTCTCCTTCCCCAGCACGAGGGAGATGATGTGGCTGCCGATGGCCAGAGTGCATCGCCAGCCGGGCGCGTGGAACTACCAGCTTTTGGGACGCATCAAGGACGGCCTCACTCGCGAGCAGGCGGAAACACAGCTATCGGCCCAGACCGTGACCTTCACGGCCAGCCGAGGTCGCGAGATGGAGTTCAGCTCCGGCCAGATCACGCTGCACCAGCACCTGGTGGGCGAGGTGCGCTCCGTGCTGCTGATCTTCATGGGGGCGGTCATCGGGGTTCTTCTCATCGCATGCATCAACGTCGTCAACCTCACGCTCACACGGGCAACGGGGCGCGAGAAGGAACACGTCATACGCGCCGCGCTCGGAGCCGGACGCGCACGACTCGCGCAACAGCTCTTCACGGAAAGCACCCTGGTGAGCCTGGTCGGTGGTGGCCTCGGGCTGATGCTGGCCGTCTACCTCACCGACACGCTGGTCGCGCTGAGCCCCGTGTCGGTACCGCGCCAGGAGCAGATAGGCGTCAATGCGGGGGTCCTGGTGTTCACCTTCGGGATTGCTGCTCTGGTTGGCCTGGTAGTCGGCTTCATGCCAGCCCGGCGGGCTTCGCGGGCGAACCTGATCGCCGGGCTCAGCGGCGGTTCCAGAGGATCATCCGGCAGCGTGCGCCACGGCCGCCTGCGCGACGGGCTGGTGGTGGCCCAAGTCGCACTCGCGCTGATCCTGTTGGTGAGCGCCGGACTGCTGCTGCAGAGCTTCTACGATCTCGTGACGGTCGAACACGGCTTCACCCCTGAGAACGTCCTCACATTTCAGACGCGCCTGCCGCAGCCGCGGTACGAGGAGTTCGAGGCCGTCGACGCCTTCCACGAAGAGCTCCTCGCGCGCATTCGGGCGCTTCCCGGCGTGCGAACCGCCGCGCTGGCTCTTTATCTGCCCTATACAGAGTTCTGGTGGTACGACTACGAGGTCGAGGGCGAGCAGTATGAGGAGGACCAAGAGCCGAGCACCCAGTTTCTGGGATCCTCACCGGGCTATTTCGAATCAATGGGCATTGCGATCATCCGGGGCCGTGACTTCGCCGCCCGTGACCGGCCGCCCGCCCCCGGGGCCGTGATCGTCAACGAACTGCTGGCAAGACGCCACTGGCCCGATGGTGAGGCACTCGGCAAGAGGATCAGGCTCGAGGAATCCGAAGACTGGGTCACCATCATCGGTGTCGCCGCCGATACACGGCATCGACGGCTCAACCTGGCACCGACCGCCCAGATCTACGTTCCCTTTGGCAGCGGTGAGTTCGCCTGGGGCATGCCGGCGGTCATTCGCACTGACACCGACCCGAACGCTCTGATCGCACCGATCCGCCAGATCGTCTCCTCGATAGACCCGGACATCGCCCTGACGGGAATGATGTCGCTGCGGGATCGGCTATCGGAGCAGGTTGCCGAGCCGCGCTTCAGGACGCTCCTGATCGGCACCTTCGGATTCGCTGCCTTGGCACTGGCGGTGATCGGCGTCTACGGAGTCATGGCCTACGCCGTGGCGCAGCGCACCCGCGAGGTCGGCATCCGCAAGGCCCTGGGAGCGAACCGCGGCCGCATCCTGCGTGATGTCGTGGCGCGTGGGCTCATTCTGACGTTGGTCGGTCTGGCGCTGGGCCTGGCCGGCGCTTATGTCTCTACTACGCTGCTTGAAAGCTATCTATACGAGCTCGACGTGCACGACCCGGCGACGTTCGCGTTGGCAGCCCTGGTTTTGCTTCTCGCCGCAATCTTGGCCGCTACCCTCCCCGCCCGCCGCGCCGCACGCGTGGATCCGGTGATCGCCCTGCGGGCGGAATAGGTTCCCAGCAGCGACCGCTCCTGCGACGAACATTGGCGCGCCCGATGCCGGCCATGTCTTCGCATGGGCTCGGGCGGGACAGGTGCCCCTCGCTTCTTCCCTCGAACCCCTCCTGATTCAGGAGTAGAAAGTCAAATACAACCCATCACCCACCACAAAGGAGGGGACCAGAATGAAACTCCGTGCGAGTTTTCTGGCCGTAGTGTGTCTGGCCATCGCTGCATTTGCCGGGTGGTCACTCCTCGGTACCTCGCCGTTGTCAGCGGCGCCATCAGCCGCCCTCGCCTCCCCCACCGCCCAGGAGGAGCCGGGGAATATCAGCCGAGTATGGTACGTGGAGGTACAACCCGGCCTACAACCTCAGTTCGAAGAGGCGATTGTCCAGCACTGGGAGGTTCACCGTCAGCTCAACGACCCTGCACCCTACACGGTGTTCGTGATCGAGGACGGTGAGATGGCTGGTCAGTACGGCGTCATCACTAGCGGACACCACTGGGCTGACTTCGACGCCCACGAGGGCGAGATCCTGGTAGCCGCCCAGGCCGATTTCGCCCGAGTGCCCGGCCTTCGGTTGATCGTCTACTGATCGGGACAACGCACGCGGCACCTGGGTGGATCGATCCCGTGCGCCTGCGTGGATCCATCCACAGCGCCTCGCGAAACCCGGCAGACCTCAGGAAATCAGAGGCCCGATGGATCGGGCGGGGCAATCCTGTAGACCTTGGTACCCTCGCGCACCTTCTCGTCCGTCTTCAGGCCAATGCTCTGGCCTGCCTGCGCCGCCGCCACGTGGTCGTGTTCGATCTGCATCGAGGTAACGTTCTGCTCGAACAGCACCTGCCCACGCCTGACGAACTGCACGTGGTCGCCCACCGTTACGTCACCCGTAAGCTCGACTGCAGCGACACCGATTCTGTCAAAGAAGTGAACTACCGTGCCAACCTTGACGTCAGCCATTTTCCCAACACCCCTCGCCCACCGCATCGCCGAATTCCACCAGCGGTCCTGTTATTGAGTACCGCACGATTGCACCTCCGATTTCAATAGGTGCGTGGCGGATTCCACCGGACGCCCCCCTGCCCTCCGTTCCCACCGTTGAAGCGGCAGCAACGTATTCGTAAGCTGGTGGTGATTCGATCACATGCTGAAACGTGGGTGACTCGATCCGATGCCGTCGTTATGGCGATTGGAGCCATGCGGAGATGGCTGTAGCTCGAGCCGCCGCTGACCAGGAGAGCGACCATGCAGGAAGTCCTTCCCGGCGTCTTCCACTGGATCACCTATCACGAGGGAATCAAGTACGACATCGACTCCTATTACATCGAGGCTACCGACCCGGCGGTGCTGATCGACCCCCGGGTGCCAGCGGATGAGCTCGAGTGGTTCGAGAGGCATAAGACCCCCGAGCACGTGTTGCTAACCAACCGCCACCACTACCGGCACTCGGATCAGTTCGAGGAGGCGTTCGGCGCCAATGTCTGGTGCCATGCGGAGGGCCTGCACGAGTTCACGGAGGGCGAGCAGATCGAGGCCTACCAGCACGGCGACGAGCTGCCCGGCGGCATCCTAGCCCTGCCGATCGGCGTGCTCTGCCCTGAAGAAACCGCGCTTCTCATCCCTGAAGGCGACGGCATTCTCGCCATTGGTGATGCCGTGATCCGCTATGCCGACGAGCTCGCGTTCGTCCCCGATCAGTACATGGGCGATGACCCCGAGGGGGTGAAGCGCGGCTTGCGCGACGCACTCCTGCGTCACGCCGAAGCGCACGAGTTCGACACCTTGCTGTTTGCACACGGCAAGCCGCTCGTGGGCGGCGCCAAGTCCAAACTGCTCACGTTTCTGGAGGAACTGGACATCTAGCCTGGATTTCTCAACGGGTCGTGAAGCGAGCGGGTGCCAGGGCCGCGAGGACAAGGCGCGCGCCGAATCGAGCGCGGAGGCGTGCTCGTGCAGTACGTCGAGCACTCGACTCAAGCGCAACGCAGTCATCGCGCGCCATGGCGCACGCGCAGCCACGACCCGTTGAGAAATCCAGGCTAGAATACGCGGGCGCCGCGGATCCGGGGTCCGCAGCGCCCGCCCTCCTTGGGCGCGCACTGACTCAAGGGGGCTCAAGCGCCAATGCACGTCCCGCCTCACCCGAGGACTTCACAGGCATCCACTGTCTGGGCGGCTCTCGGCCGCCTTCCTCGGGCGAAGAAAACGGTCCCAATCTTGAATCTCATGGGTCTGTCCTCCGGGATGTAAATCGTTCGCTCGTCCCAGGCTCTACTGGGAAAACTCCTCCTCAGGCTCTGCAATCAGGTACTGCTCGATCTGCGCCAGCCCGGCGCGCAGCGCCTCGCCCGCCGACTCGTGGATGCTGAGTTGCGGCTGCAGCAGGCTGCGCTCGTCCTGCGCGTGGCCCAGGATTCCCCAGCCGGAGTGCTTGTGATCGGGGGCCAGCGCGTGCACCACCTCATGGGCCACGACGCGACCGAAGGCGCGGCCGACCTCTTCGGGCCACAGGTAGCTCTCGCCGCGCGTGTCGAGGTCGAGCTCCTTGTATATGGAAGGCTGGAAGGTGTAGACCGCCCGCGGCGGATAGGTCGCGCCGTTGAAATAGACGCCCAACGCGTGCGGTGGCAGGTTCCAGCCCGAAGGGGCCTGAGCCATGACCATTACCTGCAGCACGAAGGTGCCGGGCACCGCCATCGCCTCGGCCATGTTCTCCGGGCCCAGCGACTCGACACGCACACCAACCTCGTCGAAGACCCTTTCGACTTCCTCTTGCATGGCCTGACGAACCTCGGGAGACATTCCCGAGCCGTCGAAGTAAGCGAGGCGGAGCGTGACGTCGCTGTCGCGCGGAGGATCGACCGCGGCGGGGCTAGCGCTCAGAGAATCGACCACGTCCGCGCTGTTGAGTGGGGATTCGACCGCGGCTACACCAGCGGAATCGTTCGACCCTGCGCCGTTGGGGGTGGCCCAACCGTACGCCAGGGCGGGGATGAAGAGGCTGGAAGCGACCACCGCGAGGGCGCCGATTCCAACCTGCCGACCGACCGTGGATGCATGTGAAGTAAACATAGTGACCCCAAAATGCAGGGCCACTGCCTGATAGTCCTGAAGGAAACCTGTTGAATCCCTGACTTAGACCTGAAGGAGTTCTGAATGACGTAAGCTGCCTCAAACAAAGAGGATTCAAGGGATGAAAAGAGAGAGTATGGATAGATTTCGCGGAGGCGGCGACGGATCGTGGGCGCGGCTGGGAGGGGAAGAAGGGGGACGCAACAGAACGGCGGAGGGCTACTTGCTGAACGGATTCACGATCCGCACCGAGCCATAGAGCCGGTCGGTAGCGAAGTCCTCGGTGATGATCTCCGCCAGGCCGTAGACCTCCGCGTAGGCCCAGAGATGGGAGTCGAAACAGCTCAACTGGTAGGCGGCCGCGCCACGCAGGGCCATACGAACGACCTCTTCGTTCGGATAGAGCACCTGAAATTGGCTCAGCAGCTCCTCAGCCTCCCTCCGTGCCTCGACCTCGGGGAGAATAGGCCCGCCGGGCTCATGCGGCATTGTGACAGCGGCGACGAACTCGATGATCGACTGGTGGGGTAGCCGGAGAGATTCATCGTCGATCCCACGACGCAAAAGATCCGTCGCCGTCGCCTGCTTTTCGGGAAAGCGCCCGTCAAAGCGGTATACGAGGACATCGGTGTCAACCAGTGCGGCCACGGTCGTAGAGGTCCTCTCGATTCCAGCCTCGATCATCAGGGGGCTTGTCGGTACCCGGCTCAGCGGCTCGCCTCTGGGTCTCACGCTCCATTTGCCGTTCGGTCGCCTGGTCGAATAGACGCAGGCGTGCCTCGCGGTCGAGCGGCTTGCGGGCCTCGGCTTAGCGGGAGTCCTGCTTCGAGTGGTGTCCGACGGCCTCTTGCTGTCCTGCCACCAGTGCGGTGCGCCGCCCACTGATCCCGAAGCTGGCCCCTACAGCGCCGTCAGAATCGTGTCCTGCACACTGCCGTCGAGGAGTAGGCCCTCGGCCTTGGCGATGATCTCCCAATAACCAGCGTCCGCGGTGATGGCGGCCCGCTTGCTGGCGAAGGTCTCGAAGTCGGGATAGTCGGTGATCCAGTAAAGGGTCCCGTCACTTTCCATGAAGACCTTCAGGTCTACTTCGAAGTTGTCACGGATGTAGGCCGTGATCTCCTTTGCAAAGGCCATTGCCTCGGGGGCCCTGCCGATGACCGTCATTGCCGACCGCATGAACCTGACCATAGAGGTCCTGCCTTTCTCTGCTGAGTTTTGAAGAAATGTCTGACGATTCAGGTCTAGTTTCGGCCCCGCGCCAATATCCGTCAAGGGATTC